>OGYX01000336.1_pt1 | contig 36547 bp, 39 predicted proteins | sample 1576601 | NCBI WGS metagenome assembly OGYX01 (sample SAMEA3541561, study PRJEB24748) | human gut metagenome | biome: human gut; feature: human-associated habitat; material: faeces | place: China | collected 2012 | reverse complement strand
CCAACAAAATTTCCGCCGGCGTCAACACCGGCATAGGTGCGCACAGCAAAAAGCAGGAGCTTGGTGACGAGCAGTTTGAGATTGATGACAGCAGAAGCCTGCAGGAAATCTATGATGCATTGCTGAAAATCGGCCTGCAGCCTGTAATGTCGGAGTACGTTTATGTCTGAGCTACCGCTGATTGTCGTTACGGACAGCGCCACCTGTCCCCGTCCGCTGCCTAAACAAATCGAACGTCTGGCAAAGCTTACGGAGCTGCGGCCGCAGGCTGTTATCCTGCGCGCGAAGGCTTTAGACAAAGCAGCCTATCGCACGCTTGCGCTAGAGGTACAGCAAAGCTGCGAAGCTGCAGGCATACCGCTTATTTTGCACAGCGATTGGCAGCTTGCACGCGAGCTTGGTGTAAAAAGACTGCATCTACCGCTGGCGCTTTTACGCCAACTGCCAACTTGCGAGCGTGCGCATTTCACCTGGCTTTCCACCTCAGTTCATAGCGTAAAAGATGCAATCGAAGCACAAGCGCTTAGTGCTACCGTGCTCATCGCCGGACACATCTACACTACGCAGTGCAAGGCAGGCCTTGCACCGCGCGGACTTGGCTTTCTGCAGGCTGTCTGCAACGCTGTAAGCTTGCCGGTTTACGCTATCGGCGGCATCGGCTTCGATGCTGCGCAGCACGCCGAACTTCAAGCGAATGGAGCACGCGGAGCGTGCGTAATGAGCGCTTATATGAAGTTGTAATAGCGTTTGGTAAAAGTTATGCAAAATCGCCCTGCAAAATTTGACATCGGCCTCCAGAACATCTATGATTAAGAGAGGAATTTGTAAGCAACATATTTATTTCTGTCCCAAAGCACAAGAGGAGGCAAACACGAAATGACTATGAATATCTGGCATGACATTGACCCCAAACGTATCTCTCCTGACGATTTTATTGCAGTTATCGAAATCCCCAAGGGCTGCAAGGTAAAGTACGAGCTAGACAAGGAAACCGGCCTGCTCAAAATGGACCGCATCCTGTACACCGCAACCCACTATCCTGCAAACTACGGCTTTATTCCCCGTACCTATGCAGCAGATAACGATCCGTTGGACGTATTGGTTTTATGTTCCGAAAACGTTGTACCGATGACCTTGATGCGCTGCTACCCCATCGGCGTTATCATCATGGAGGACAGCGGTGATATGGACGAAAAAATCATTGCGATTCCCTTCGGCGACCCGATGTATAATTCCTACAAATCCATTAGCGAGCTGCCGCAGCATATCAGCGATGAAATGATTCACTTCTTCAGCGTGTATAAATCACTTGAAGGCAAAAGCACCGCTCTTGAAGAGGCGCATGACGTAGACAAAGCAAAGGAAATCATCAAGCAGTGCCAACAGCGCTATAAAGATACCTTTTGCTGAAAAATAAAAGCATAAAAATGGCTGTTGCGTAAGGTTTCTTACGCAGCAGCCTTTTTAGGTTGAAGCAGCTCTTCCGCCCACAAAAAAAGGACTGCCTTTCGCAAATGCGTCCAGCAGCCATAAAATAAGGGAAAGCGTATTTAGTTAAGAAGCAGCGGCTCACGCCAATGCTTCTTTTTAGTTGCCGCGTACATACTCGCGCGGCACACGCGGGCTCACGTCGCAGATAATTTCATAGCAGATAGTATCCGCCCATTCTGCAACCAGCTCCATTGGCAGCTCACGACCGCCAAACACGATGACCTCACTGCCCAGCTTAACGTTCGGAATATCCGTCACGTCCAGCATCGTCTGGTCCATGCACACGCGTCCGATAATCGGCGCCTTCATGCCGTTAACCAGCATATACCCGCGGTTAGACAAGCGGCGGCTTACGCCGTCGGCATAACCGATAGGCACAGTAGCAATAACACTGGGTCTCGTCAATGTATAGGTTCTGCCATAGCCGATGGTTTCACCGGGCGGCAGTGTTTTCACAAAAGCAACCTGCGTCTTCACAGTCATAACAGGCTCAAAATCCTTGTAGCAGTCAATCATATGCGCCGGATGCAAGCCATACAGGGTAATTCCCTGACGCACCATATCCAGCTGATATTCCTGCAGCTCCGTCAGCGCAGCACTGTTGGCGATATGACGGATAGGAATATGCACTCCCTCCGCTTCAATCAGGTGCAGCGCCTCCTGAAAGCGTTCAAACTGATAGGCAGCATACTGCTTATCATCGGCGTCGGCAGTCGCAAAGTGACTGAACACGCCCTCAATATAGATACCGGGCAATGACGCTGCCAGCTTGGCAAACCTGCCGGCATCACGCACATGCACACCGATACGGTGCATACCTGTATCAATCTTAATATGTATTTTAGCCTTCGTATGCAACTTCAAAGCCACCGCATTCAAAGCATATAAGCGTTCTTCATCAAATACTGCATGGCTGATATCATAGCGCACGCAGATTTCCGCAACCTCCGGCAGCATTGAGCCAAGCACCAGAATCGGTGTTTCAATACCGGCCTCGCGCAGCTTCACGCCCTCCTGCAGGAGAGCTACCGCAAAAAAGTCCGCACCGTTACGCGCTGCTTCCTGCGCTACGCGCACAGCGCCATGACCATAGGCATCTGCCTTGACGACAGCACATAATTTGGTTGTCGGCTTCAGATTGGCCTTAGCCATCTGCACGTTATGTGCAACTGCATCTAAATTTATTTCTGCCCACGCACCACGTTGAATATGCACAATGGCATCCTCCTAAGCTTATCGTCCATAAAATAAGCCGCAGGCAAAGCATCGTTGCTGCGGCATCAAACTTACCCTGGAATTTTGTTTAGCGTACATTATATTTTACAAAACTCTAGTATTAGCATATAACCAACAGGGGATTTTGTCAATATTTTATTTTTTTATCGAGGTACAGTTTTTAGCATGCGGACAGCCGGAACAGCCATTACAGCCGCCACGATACTTTTTACCAAAATAACTGCGCACTGCCAAAATCACCAATATTGTTAACAAACCCGCAATAATATATGTTGCCATCAGTCTGCCTCACTTTATAATTATCAAATTTCACTATATTCTCTAGGAATTATAGCTATAGTGTAAACCAAAATTACGCTTTTGACAAATGAATTCTTTGTGAAAGAGTGCTAGGAGAGATGATGCGGGGAGAAAGCAAAAAAAGAGCAATCAATATAATAACAAATAAATAAATTCTTTTTATTACTACTATCTGCGCAAGTTTACGCCTATAATAAAATTATCCTTTACAATTATTGGATGCTATCTTCGGAAGTATAATATATTCTATTGATAACATGTACGCCAAAATTATTAAATAATGAATAATTTTTCAAACTGCATTATCCAAGAGATACACCTTCTGTTCTGAAATCACTAATTCCAAGCCACTTTTGATATCAAAATCAGCTTTGATATTCCTCGAGATTATCTAGTATTTTTTTAATTATACCATCAAATTGAGAATCAAAGTCTTCCCTCTTTATTTTAAATTCAAAACCACTTACAGTATTACCGAATGATTTAGTTTTCTTATCTCTTTCAGGTACTGTAATTGTATATAAATTCTTCTCTTTTTCATACGTTATTCCAATAACATAATGTGCATTAAAGAACTTATTCCAAGTTTTATATTTTGTAAGTTTAAAAAAATTGCATTTTTCTACATCTCCCTTATACTCTGATAAGCTTAAAGCAATTGCGTCTTCAACCGACTTTTTCAAATATGACATGTTTTTTACGTTTATCAATTCTTTCATAGCTTCGCCAAAGCCTATAGGGTTAATATGATATACTAATACAGAGATTTGAAAAGTATCACGCTCAATATATATATCTAATAATCCTAACATGATTTCACCTACTCTACAATAGCGATATTCGTATTATTTTCGGCAGCAAGGTCGGCTTTTCCTGCTTCACTGGCTACGTTGCCACCTTTTATATTAATATCGTTACCACTTGCAATACTGATATCGTTCTTCGCCGCAATAGTACTGCCTTTCACAGCCCCATCCACCTGCTTGCTATGGTTGTAATAGTTGCCGCCACGGTTACCTACTTCGCTTACCTCAGTAAATATGTTAATTTAAAATTTATTTTTCGGTAAATCATACAAATATGAATTAAATCCATTTCTGCAATCAACAAATTGCAAACTGTAAAAATTATCTTTTTTTATAACAATTAGAGAAATGCCATCCTTTTGATAAAGCATATCTTCACCATCAATGCTTTTCCAACCAGCACACTGTATATTTTCCAAAAATGCATTTTGTGGTAATAACGTAAAGTCACATTGCAATACGACATCTCCAAATAAGTACTGTTTGCTTTCTAATTTAACCATCTCTGTGTCAATTGGTAATTTTAGCTGTAATAATTCAAAATATAAATTTTCTTTCCGATTGCTTCTATCATACGCTTTCATATATATATTTAAACACATCATCAGACAAGATAATATTAAATATATGCATATAGCCTTTTTTACACTTATATATTTATTCATTTGTCAGCCTCGACTTTTTTACTAATATGAATACAATATGATTTATTATTCACATAAATCACTTTATATTTTGCATAATCATCAGTATATACAACACTATTGGCGTTTCTTGTTTCCTCACGAAATAATTTATTAGTATTATTTTTGAATATCATTTTTTCCACATCATTAAAATACGATTCACTATCAAACCAAATCTCTATAATTGCAGTTCTACCCATCACCTTTGCATTTGCAAAAGAAATTCTAAAATTTCTAATAGATTTTCCATTAGGTAACTCTAATTGGAAAATTCTAGGTAGCAATTTATCCATACAGGAAATTTTAAAATCTTTTCCAGTTATATCATCTGTACTCGGAGAAAGTAAAATGGTTAAAAATATAGTACATTGAATCAACAGTATGTATAACAAACTTTTTATTTTCATAATATCACCACGTAATAGAATAATTACCGCCAATGCCAACATTGGAACCAGTACCAAAAGAAATCACAGTATAGTTATCCGGTGTTGTACTATAAGAAAAATTCAATCCTACCGAAGCTGATACTCCCATAAACACACCTTTCATCACTTTATCAAATTCTTCAGGATCCGTTACAAAATAATCGCGTTCTAACGTCCCTCCATTTTTAATAAAATCTATTATTCCAAACTTCGGTTTTAAAACATATAACTTATTACCAGAGCCATCACTAGCAAACGCAGAAAAACCACCTTGCACTCCAACAGAAAAGCATACTTTGTCTAGAGTTATAATCATTCCTCCTTGAGCACCAATTAGGTCAGCAGCACCTGCTACAACTTGATATGCAAAAACTGAATCTCCATATTGCCAATTACTAAAATCAAAGTTTTTAATAAATTCTCCAATAAAGTACCATTGTTCAGCTTCTTTCTTTGAATATTCATTATTCTTAGTCCCACTCGCAGCAATACTCGCCCCCGCCTATGCATTTTCAGAAAACAATTGCGATACTACCCCACCAATAATCGCACTTGCCCATTGATGCTTATCCGGTTCTCCTTCAAATTGCTCAGACAACTTCTTTTGCACCATTTCATTCACAGTTGACGCACTCGCTCCTGCAAGGAACCCATTACCCGTAAGTTCACTCATAATACCGCCAACAAGCGCATGTAGAGCATCTTTTTCAGTATCACCATCTTTCCAGCCTTTCTTATTCAATAGAACAAAAACCATAAATTCTCCCCAGTCATAACTTGTATGATTTTTAAAAACATCATCCCTAGAAACATTATCCCTATAGATTTAATTAGACTTTTTTTTACATTATCAATTAATCCAAACGACCATAATCCTAAATATATCGGGCTAAAAATATTTTCCATTACTAAAGCCATAACTTTTATAGGAAAATATCGCTGCCACAATGGAATATTAATCATATCATTGTAATAAAACCCAAGAATCATTATAAACAGAAAATATATTATTACTCTTCTCATTTGTTTAAGATACTACCTGCTGTTTTTATATAAAATAATAGACCTGTATAATTTAATGTATCTTATAATTTTTCTTGTTCAAAGTTGATTGTTACTTATATTTGTAGTATTGCCCAAGACATCTTCTCTCTTTGAAGTAACAGTATTATTTTCAAGAGATATTTCTTTGATAAGGCATTAATGTACCTATACTATTTTCTTCATGTTGTGCTGAAAATTATCACGCCTTTTAAATCAGTATTTTTTCCAATGCCAAAGACATCTTTGCCTGCGTAAATACCGCTTTAATCTGTAACGCTTTCATATTTACTATCAACATTATCCTTGCTAACATTGCCACTAATTCCAACAAATTTAGCTTTGATATTCCTCAAGATTATCCATTATTTTTTTAATTATACTATCAAATTGAGAATCAAAGTCTTCCCTCTTTATTTTAAATTCAAAACCACTTACTGCACTTCCGAAAGACTTGGTAGCTTTTTTCCTTTGAAGCATTTTTATATAATATTCTTGGTTTTCTTCTATATAAGTCACCTCAACAACATAGTGCATATTAAAAAAACGATTCCATGTTTTGTATTTTGTGAGTTTAAATGGATCAAGATTTTCTTTATCTTCACTTTTATATTCAGCTAAACTGAATTTTATGCATTTAATTACTGTCTCCTTTAAAGATTCATTGCTGATATTATCGATAATTTTTCCTATGCTTCTGCTAAACCCAATAGTAGTAACGTGATATATCAAAATAGATATTTCACCTGTGTTTTTTTCTATATATATGTTTAATAATCCTTTCATTTTGCCACCTACTCTACAATAGCGATATTTGCATTATTTTCGGCAGGCAGGTCGTCTTTTCCTGCTTCACTGGCTACGTTGCCACCTTTTATATTAATATCGTTACCACTTGCAATACTGATAGCAAAAGTATTTTCCCTATTGCTAAAATCACTGCAGTATACTACAATAAGTCTAAATTAAAACAGAAAGCAGGGTTTACTATGCAATTACCGGAAAAAAAATACATTGCCTCCTTTGATATTGACGCACAAAACACCTTCACCCCGGTCTGCCCCGACGAGCTGCCGGTTGCCGAAGGCGACACCATCGCTCCCGAGCTGAACGCCCAAGCTCAATTCGCCAGCCTGCGCCTCGCTTCCCGCGATGCGCACAGCCGTTGTGCACTCTGGATAAGTGACGATGAGCACGCTCCGCTCACTCCCATCAGCGGCTATCCCGATCTTGATATCCGTTGGCCGGCACACGCTATTATCGGCACCAAAGGCTTTGACTTCATCGACGGCCTTGAGGAAACTGCCTATGATTATCAGGTGTTCAAGGGCATTGAAGCAGACAAGCACCCCTACGGTGCCTGCTACCATGACCTGAAGGACACTCTTTCCACCGGTGCCATCGAATACCTGCGCTGTCACGGTATCACCACCGTTATCTGCGGCGGTCTGGCAACCGATTACTGTGTAAAAAACACTGTACTGCAGCTGAAGGCTGCAGGCTTCGACGTAATCCTGAACAAGGCTGCCTGCCGCGGCATTGCTCCCGAAACCATCGCAAGCGCTATGCAGGAAATGGCTGCTGCCGGAGTAAAATTCGTAGAATGCGCCAAGGAATTAGCTGAATAAGACTATTACTGAAAAATGCTGCAGGCTTTGCGCCCGCAGCATTTTTGTTGTACTGTAATACTATTCAATTTCACGCAGTACGTGTGAGCGTCCTGTCAGTGAACGTGCGCCCTTTTCCGTAACCACATAGGTATTTTCCGTACCTACCAAGCCTAAACCCGGCAAAGCAATTTTAGGCTCTACGGCAAAGGTCATACCGGGCTCCAGCGGCTGCTTAAAGCCCTTGGCTATAGCCGGCGCTTCATCCATCACCAGACCAATGCTGTGACCCAGGAATTTACCGCCGTTCATAAACGCATCACCATAGACATTATCAAACTTTTCCATAGTGCGCAAATACAGGTTTTCAATCGGCTCACCCGGAACCATCATGGACACTACCTCTTGCTCCAGCTCCAGGCAGCGCTCCTGTGCCGCCAAAAGCCTTGCGCATTGCTCATCCTTTTGCAGGCTGCCGAAATAATATACGACTGTCTTATCGGTATGATAGCCGTCAAAGCCGCAGGGAACATCAAGATAAACCAGTCGACCGGACTTCAGCTTGCGGAAGGCATTGCCTATGGATTGCACCGCTATACAGGTGCCGCCGGTACCGCCGGGGCCGTCAAAGCCGGTGCGTACTAAACCGCTCTTGCCAAAGGAAGCAATACCTATAACCTCCTCGCCCAAGGACTGGTTAAAGCGGGCTGTTCCGTGCGAGCCACGCTGCACCATCTCGCTGTAAAGCTCGATAGCCAGCTGAGCCTCGCTGATACCTGCATGAATCAGCTTAGGAGCAACAACATCCAGCACTGTTTCGTGAATAGCGCCGGAGCGTTCCATCTGCTGCAGCTCGTAAGCACTCTTGCGCAGACGCAGCTCCTGCAGTACCGCATCAAAGGAGCCAACCTCTTCGAAGGCAAAATACTTATGCAGCATACGCTCCCAATCCAGAGTAGCCTTTTTCGTCTCTACATACATAATGCGCGGCGCACTGCCATAATAGGCAGCAGCCTCACGAAAGCTGTGCATTGGACGGATATCGCTGAAATGCGATTCGTTTACTGCGCGCTCATAATTGCGATGCACCCAGAAAACAGCATCCTGCGGACGAATCAGCAGTACACCATCCTGCATCGTACCCGTGAAATAATACATTGCAACCTTATGATTGACTGCAGCCATCTCCCAACCGGGATGCATTTCATCCATCAGTCGGCGAAACTTCTCCAGACGCGCCTCCAGCTCACTCGCAGGCACCGGGCGAATAGCATCAGTCAATACAGCAGTCTGCTCCAAAACAGCCATAGCAATACTCCTTTCATTATCAAAGCAAAATATTTATCCGTTATTAACCAAGATATTGCAAAATTTCCTTAGCATGCGGTAAAATAATATCCGGCTTAATCGAACCGTTTTCTACATCTTCCATAGTTGCTTCACCTGTCAGCACCATCACAGAAAGAATATCATTGTTCAGGCCAAAGGCAATATCTGTTGCCAGGCGGTCACCCACCATAGCAATTTCTTCTTTGTTATAACCGGTTTTGTCCAAAACCACATCCACCATATACTTATAAGGCTTGCCGAAAATCAGTTGCGGCTTTTTGCCGGTAGCAGTTTTAATCAGCTCCAGCATCGCACCGGTATCAGGAATGAATTCACCACCTTCAATCGGGCAGCGCACATCAGGATGCGTAGCAACGTACGGCACACCCTTGTCAATCAGGCGGCAGGCGGTAGTAAGGCGGTCATAGGTAAGTGTCTGGTCAAAGCCGACAACTACATAATCAGCGCCCTCCTCTAATGTATTTGTCAGCGTAAAACCTGCTTCCTCAATTGTTGCCAACAGCTGCGGCGTTCCCAGCACAAACAGCTTCGCGCCCGGCTTGTTCTTCTGCATCCAGTTGGTCAGTGCATCTGACGAAATCAGGATGTTCTCACGCATAACCGGCACGCCAAGTCCGTTCATCTTCTGCACATAATGCTCGTGGCTACGGGAAGAATTATTTGTCAGCAGATAATATTCCTTGCCTGCTGCCTTCAATTTATCAAAAAAGCCCTCCATACCCGGAATCAGTTCGTTACCCAGGTTAATGGTTCCGTCCATATCAAAAAGAAAACACTTAATTTTCGCTAAGCGAGCGTAATCATAAGTCATGCTCTATCCTCCATACTTAAAATATAACAATATTATAAAGCATTTGCCTTATTTGTGCTACAATAGACGAGGAAGAAAATCTTAAGTTCAAAAGGAGATTAATCATGAAATATACAACCATTATTTTTGATCTTGACGGTACCTTACTCAACACATTGGCAGATTTAGCTGCCGCTACCAACCATGCTTTAGCAGAACACAAGCTGCCTCAGCGCACCACAGACGAGGTACGCCGGTTTGTCGGCAACGGCATTCACAAGCTGATTGAGCGTGCGGTACCGGCTGACACGCCTGCAGAACTGCAGGAGGAGGTCTTTGCCAGCTTCAACAGATACTATAAGGAGCACTGCGCCGACAGCACCCGCCCCTACGAAGGCGTGCCGCAGCTTTTGCAGCAGCTGCGCACTGCAGGCTGCCGCACTGCCATTGTTTCCAACAAAGCGGATTACGGCGTACAGGCGCTGGCTAAGCAATATTTTGACGGCCAGCTCGACGCTGCCTGCGGCGAGCGCGCCGGCATCGCCAAAAAGCCTGCGCCGGATATGCTGCTGGCAATCATGCGGCAATTAAAGGCTGAGCCCGCAAGCACTATCTATATCGGTGATTCGGATACTGACCTCGACACCGCCCGCAATGCAGGCGTGCCCTGCATCGGCGCCTGCTGGGGCTTCAGAGGCCGCGCCTTTTTGGAAGCACACGGCGCTAAGCTGCTGGCTGAAAACGTTGGCGATATTTGGAAGCTTATAAAGTAAAAGAGGCTGCCGTAAGGCAGCCCCTTTTTTATAACTATTTTACGCTAAGCAATCATCCATAAATTTAATCAATCCTGCTTCTACTTCGTCACGCAAGCACAGCTCATTGTGAATTTCATGACGGAAGCCAGGATACGGCTTTACGGAAACCTTATGTCCTGTTTTTGCCAGCAGGTTCGCTACATGATACAAGCCCTCGCCGTAATTACCGCAGGGATCCTGATCACCGGCAATCAGATAGCTGGGAATATTTTGCGGCACCTTGGCAGCCCACTCATCATTTTCAATATAATGATACAGCTGCACGAAATCATAGCACAGCTCCAGCGTAGTATCAAAGGTATTGAACATATCGCCTGCATGGTCCTCAACAATGCGCGGATCTGTTGCAATCCAGTCTGCCGGACTGTTGGGATTTTCCACTCTGTCCGTCATGCCGCAGAAGACACGCTCAAACCAAACGCCACAAGGCTGATACGGATTTTCCTCATAAGCAGCCTTAAATTCTTCATTAACATAGGCATCCTCACAGCCCTGCCACTGCGAGCAGACACCGCACAGCATCATACCTTTGATATCCTCACCGTAGATTGACGCATAAGCACGCGCCAGCATAGAACCCCAACTGTGGCCGAAAACGAAATACGGCAGCTCGGGATAAGCCTCTTTAGCAATATCATGCAAGGCTTTTTCATCCTTCAGGTAAGTCATATAACCGCCGGAATGCGGATCACCCAAGGTGCCTCCGTCATAGCCGGTTTTTCCATGACCGAGATGGTCATCAGCAAACACTACAAAGCCTGCTTCATTGAACTTGCTGATCATATGCAGATAGCGGCGTGAATGCTCACCGTAGCCGTGAATCAGCTGTACAATAGCTTTCGGTTTGCCTAAAGGACTGTAGGACCAGGCCTTGATGGTATCTCTGCCGTTGGCAGAAGGAAAGGAAATTTCTCTGATGGACATAATGCGGACCTCCTCGCCTGTAATTATTTATAATATTAAGATAATGATAACACCGGCGCTTCCTGCTGTAAAGCAGGAAACATGATTAAGCAAAATGTTTTACGTATTTTTTACAGTCAGAGAAAACTTGCAGCCTTAACTCGCTAATCCCAAACTGAACTGCTCATACAAAAAGACCACTACAACTATTCCGTTATAGTGGTTCAGAAAAGTCTATTTTAAATTTTTCACAAAGACTGACGGCTAGTAGCCTTTACCTGTTTTTCAGCACATAGAACGGATCAATATTTTGCCCATCCGCCAATACCTCATAATGTACATGCGGACCGGTGCTGTAGCCTGTACTGCCTACAAAGCCGATAATCTCGCCTTTGATTACCTTCTGTCCTGCAGCAACAGCAATGCCGCTCATGTGGCCATAGGCTGTTTCGTAGCCATTACCATGATTTATACGCACATAGCGTCCGTAACCGCCGTTCCAGCCTGCCTGTTCAATCGTACCTGCAGCCGTAGCATAAACCGGTGCGCCGAAATCAACTGCTATATCCAGACCGGGATGCCAATCATACCCACCCTCAATCGGACCGGTACGCACACCGTAATTACTGCTGATAGTACCGCCGTCGGTAGGCCATTTATCCGGGAAGGATGCCATCCCGCCACCGGAGCCTTCAACCTCACTCAAAAGCTCACTGACAGATTTCTTGGTACCGTCCAGCATCTTTTTGATATTGGCATTTTGCGCAGTCAGCACTGCCATGGTGCCGTTGATATCCATTTTAGCAGGCCCGCCCTTGCCTGTATAAGACGTATTGGCAGACGTTTCCTTTGCCGCTGTCGAATCAACCATACTGGTACCCTCGCCCAGCTTGCTGCTGTCTACATCACGGATAACGGCACGGCGCAGCTTTTTCTCCAGATTGGAAATTTCCGCCATATCGCGCAGCATTCTTTCGTTATCCTGTAAAAGCTTCTGCAGCTTTGTCTGCTGCTCAGCCTTGTTTTGCTTATATGCAGCATAATCAGTTGCTTCGCTGCGATAATCCGCCAGCTGATGATATAAATAGCCGGCACCGCCGACTGCTCCTACAAGCACCAGGGCAGTAACAGCAATGCCTGCCTTGAGCTTAGCATACGAAAACTTTACTACCTTGCCATTAGGCAAGCGCAGCTCACATTTCCTTTCCTCCATTATTTCAATTACCTCACTTGAAAAGACCAAAGCGTTGGCCTACTGCCAACAATCTGCGTCCCACAAAGGGCACGTTGTCCAAATCCTCTTTATTCAGACCACCGCAGGCCAGCAGCGCCAATGCATAGACAGGAACAGCTGCCGCCATAGCAAACAGCACACACCACATACCCATGCTTTCCGTAAGCATCAGCACGCCGTAAATCGCCGCGCCCATGACAACGGAAGCAAAGCAGGGACGGATAATGCTGCCCACAGAGAAGCTATAGCCTGTCAGCTTATAAATAAAGCCCATATTGATAATCGCTGCCACGGCGAAATCTGCCACCGTCGCCATCGAAGCACCACGAATGCCCAGCTCCGGCACAGCAGTAAGATACCAGCTCATAGCAATTTTTACAATGCAGGCAATAATCATATTGATTACAGGGATTGCTGTGCGTCCCAGGCCTTGCAGAATACCTGTACTGATCTGATGCATACCTAAGAACAGAATACCGATACTCATCGTCTGAATCGCAGGTGCCGCACCGGGAGCGTTGTACACAAGCGCCGCAACCTTTTCTGCCAGACAATACAAGCCCATAAAGCAAGGGAAGGTAATAATCATCGCTACGCGGAAAGCAATGCGGATTTTATCACGGATAGCATCAAAGCTGCTCAGCGCACGAGATTCGGAAATTGACGGCACCAGACTGATGGTCATCGCAGCAGTAAAAATCGTCGCCAGATTAACCAGCGGCACTGCCATACCTGTCAGATAACCGAACAGCTCAGTCGCATGATGAATATCAAAGCCGGCTGCTTCCAGACGCTGCGGCACAATCAGAAGGTCAAGGTTAGCACCTATTGGCAGCATCAGGCTGGTCAGAGAAACAGGGAGAGCCAGCTTCAGCAGACGCTTGATGATATGTCCGGCACTTTCTACCGGCGCACTGTCATCCTGCTCTGCCATTTCCTTTTGCAGACGCTGCTTAAGACGACGATAGAACCACATCAGCACCAAAAGTGCACAGAACGCGCCTACGCCTGCACCCATGCTGGCACCGCCTGCAGCGAACGCCAGACCGTACGGCATGAAGAGGTCGGCAAAAACGAGCATGGTAATAACACGCGTCAGCTGCTCAACAATCTCACTGACTGCCGTCGGCGTCATAATCTGCCAGCCCTGCAGGTAACCGCGGAAGCTTGCCAGAAAGGTTACGAAGAAAACCGCCGGAGCCAGAGCGATAATAGAATAATACGCACGGCTGTCGCGGATAATATGATTATTAATCAACCAATCCGCACCAAAAAACAGTGAGGACGAAAATAACACGCCTGTCAACAGCAGCACTCGCAGTGAAACATTAAATACTCGCTTCGCGCCGCGATAATCCTTGTTTGCCAGCTTTTCGGAGGTAATAATCGATATTGCCACCGGCACACCGGCACTTGATACGGTTATTGCCATCAGATAGATTGGAAAGCCCATCTGATACAGGCCGATACCTTCGCCACCCAATACACGTGACAGAATAATCCAGTTTAAGGAACCGATAACCTTGACCACAATACTGGAAGCTGTGAGAATTAAGGTTCCCTTTAAAAATTTACTATTAGAAGCTTTATTATCTGCGCTCATAAAATCCCCTTGTTTTATCTATAGTCATACATTATAATTATCCTCTTTTCCGCGCAAATTTACAAGTACTTTTAACAGATTTGTCATAAACACATCACTGCTTTTTGCTTGCATAACTATCTTTATATGCTAAAATTAAGTTAAGAGCAAAATTATGTTGTAAAAGGAGTGATACAAAATGAAATCCACACATGCTTTATTAGCTTTCGGCGCCGCAATCTGCCTTGCTACGACCTGCAGCCTGAGCGCCGATGCTTCTCCGCTGAAGAATTATGACGCCGGCAAGGTTGCTATTGATGCAGGCATTACTCTGCCATCCAGTCTTAAAGGTGACAACTATAAATTCAGCAAATCCAACAGCACCTATCTTGGCGCAACTGTTGGTCTCGGCCAAAAAACTGCTTTAAACTACAAATGGAATAATTACAAAGCAGACGAAGCAAAAACCCGCGCCCAACAATTTAATATTATGTATAAGGTTCTGCCGGGTATTTCCGCTTACGCAGGTTATCTGAACGCTGATACCTCCGGTGACTTTGGCGGTAAAACCAAAAACTCCGGTCAAATCGGTCTGCAGGCTGCCTATGACATTCCCGCACTCTTCACTGTTTGGGGAAATGTGGGCTACGGCAACAGAAACAGCGGCTATGAAATCGGCATCAGCAAGCCTATTCTGAACAACCTGGAAGTTAACGCTTCTTACTACAACCAGACATTCGATGATGCCTTCGGCGAAGACCTCGACATGAAGGCTAAAGGTGTTAACCTGGGCTTAACTCTCAAATTTTAATTCGTCAGCTACGGCTAACTAAATTAAAATAAAAATTAACGGATAATTATTATTGACAACTGTGCCAGCCTGTGTTATTATATAAGTGTCAAGGGCACACAAGCTGTGCAAGTCAAAAATAAAATTAAGCAATGCAATATAAAAACATGGAGGGAACTAATATGAAAAAATTTGTATGTCAAGTATGTGGTTATGTATATGAAGGCGAAGCTGCTCCGGCAAAATGCCCGCAATGCGGAGCTCCCGCTTCCAAATTCCAGGAAATGGCTGCTGAAATGGGCTGGGCTGCCGAACACGTTGTAGGCATCGCTTCCGACGTTCCTGAAGATATCAAAGCTGACCTGCGTGCTAATTTCAACGGCGAATGCTCCGAAGTTGGTATGTATTTGGCAATGAGCCGCGTAGCTTTCCGCGAAGGCTATCCGGAAATCGGCCTGTACTGGGAAAAAGCTGCTTTTGAAGAAGCTGAACATGCTGCTAAATTCGCAGAACTGTTGGGCGAAGTTGTAACCGACTCCACCAAAAAGAACCTGGAAATGCGTGTAGAAGCTGAAAACGGTGCAACTGCAGGCAAAACCGACCTGGCAAAACGTGCTAAAGCACTGAACCTGGATGCTATCCATGACACCGTTCATGAAATGGCTCGTGACGAAGCTCGCCATGGCAAAGCTTTCGCAGGCCTGCTGAAGAGATACTTCGGTAAATAATTAAACAATAAATTTTAATAAGACTTAATAAGGCTCCCGCTGAGCAATCTTAACGGATTACAGCGGGAGTTTTTAGTTTTCAACGAACATTTTCAGCGTTTTTTGGAATCATTCCGCCAATCTTCTTATTTTAGGCACTTTCTTATGTTTTTCCCACTTAAAAAGCCTTCAATATCTTTATAATTTGCTTCAGATATGATATTATATAAAGGTTAGGAAACATATTTAATGACACTCATTATCACGTTCCTAAAGGTGGTTAATTATATGCTTATTAAAACTAATTTTCATTATCCTGCTATGCTGCGTGTAGCAGGCAAAAACTGCGTAATCATCGGCGGCGGTACTGTTGCTACCCGCAAGCTGTCAACGCTGCTGGATGCAGGTGCCAAAGTAACAGTTGTTGCCCCGCTTTTCTGTGACGAGGTGCAAAAGCTCGCCTCAGCGCAGGGATGCACGCTCATCAAGGATTACTACAAACCGGAATATCTGCAGAATGCCTTTGTGGTTATTGCCGCCACAGATAATAAGGCTGTAAATAGGCAGATTTCAGAGGCTGCACCCTGCCTCGTCAATAATATTACCGAACCTGAGCTGAGCAATTTCACTGTCCCCTCAGCTATCAGCGAAGGTGATATCACCATTGCGTTGGCAACAGGCGGTATGCCTGCTTTTACACGCCTGCTGAAAAAACAGCTGGAGCACATTCTGACACCTGAGCTGGCTGACTTTAACAGCTTTCTGCTGCTGCAGAGGGAAGCTGTCAAAAACATCGAAAGTACGCCACAGGAGCGGACGCAATTCTGGCGCAGTGTTTTGAAACAGGATTTACTAAATTTAGTTATGGCAGGTAAGGCTGCTCAAGCAAAGGAGAAGGTATTAGATGCAGTTAACAGTTTTAGGACTCAATCACAGGACCGCCCCCGTTGAGATCCGTGAACGTTTTAATTTTTCCAATGACAGGGTGGCAAGTATTCTGCGCCGCCTGCGCAATTACGATAACATTCCCGAAGCCATGCTGCTTTCCACCTGCAACCGCACTGAGCTGTACATGGTTATCGAAAATCCGCATGAAGCAATTCCTTTTATCAAATCATTGCTCAAGCATTTAGCAGGTGAACATTACCAAAGCGATTATTTTTATAATCTGAGCGGAACAAATTGCGTCAAGCATCTGTTCCGTGTAGCATCCAGTCTTGATTCCCTGATTGTCGGTGAAGGCCAGATTCTCAGCCAGATTAAAAATGCTTATCAGATTGCCCGTGCTAATGGTATGACAGATACAATTCTCAATACCATTATGAATAAAGCGATTGCTGTCGGCAAGCGTGTGCGCACTGAAACAAAAATTGCCTACAGTAGCGTTTCCGTTTCCAGTGCCGCTGTTGACCTAGCTATTAAAATTTTAGGCGACCTGAGCAAGGCACAGATTCTGGTGGTAGGTGCCGGCCATATGAGTGAGCTCACTGCCCAACATCTGTTGGACAAGGGTGCGCAGACTATTTGCGTCAGCAACCGTCACTACGAAAGAGCGCAGGATCTGGCAGACAAATTCCACGGTACGGCTATTCCCTACCGTGCTATGTTCGAGCATGCCGCTGATGCCGATATTATCATAACTTCTACCGGTGCGCCGCATTACGTGCTTACCGTAGAAAATTTGGGACCTCTACTCCCCAAGCGCAACGGCAGGCCGCTGATTCTGATTGATATTGCCGTTCCGCGTGACGTCGATCCAAGACTTGCCGATGTTGACGGCGTAACCATTTATAACATTGACGATTTGGAAGGCGTTGTTGATACCAATAAAAACTTCCGTGAAAAGGAAGCTCACGTTGCCGAACAGATTATCAGCGAAGAGATTGGTGCCCTCAAGGAGCGTCTGCGTTATTACACAATGCGCCCTGTTATGGTACAGCTGCATGATAAAATGAATTTTCTGCGCCAGAAGGTTTTGAAGAAGGCCTTTATTAAAATGCCGGAGCTTACCGACCATGAAAAGCGCATTATCGACCTGATGACCCAACGTCTGGAGCATAAATTCCTGCGCGAGCCTATGAAGGCTATGAATGCTGTAGCAGGCACCGCAGAGGAAGAACGCTATAAAAAGATGATGTGTGATTTATTTTTATTAAACGAAACCGGAGAGGAGTTTGGTGATGAAAGCAAAATTGACGATTGGGACTAGACAAAGTCTTTTAGCGCTTTGGCAAAGCAATCATATTGCAGCCTTACTGCGCAAGCAATACCCTGAATGTGAGGTTGTACTGAAAAAAATTGTCACCAAAGGCGACCGTATTTTAGACGTACCCCTGGCGCAAATCGGCGGCAAGGGTTTATTTACCAAGGAAATTGAAGAGGATCTTTTAGACGGTACTATTGATTTGGCAGTACATAGTCTGAAGGATATGCCTACCGTTCTGCCGGAAGGCCTGTGCCTGACAGCAATTACCGAGCGTGCCAACGTCGGCGATGCTTTTATCAGCAACAAATATGGCAGCTTCGAAGAACTGCCGCTCGGCGCTGTAGTCGGCACCAGCAGCCTGCGCCGCAAGGCACAACTGTTAGCTAAGCGTCCGGATCTGGAAATCCGCGACCTGCGCGGCAACGTTGATACCCGTCTGCGTAAGCTGGACGAGGGACTGTACGATGCTATTATTCTGGCCGCTGCAGGCTTAGAGCGTCTGGGCCACGGTGACCGCATCTCCAGCCTGATTCCTGCTGATGTCTGCCTGCCGGCTGTAGGCCAGGGAGCATTGGCAATCGAAGCGCGTACCGAGGATAAAGAAGTACGCGATATGTTGAGCTTCTTAAACGACCTGACCACCAAACAGGCTACCGATGCCGAGCGTGCCTTCTTGGGCTTACTGGAAGGCGGCTGTCAGGTTCCTATCGGTGTACATGCCGACGTTGAAGGTGAAAACATTCGCATTGAAGCAATCATTGCTGCCTTGGACGGCAGCACTATTCTGCGTGATACAATAAACGGCAAGGCTGATGACGCTGTCAGCCTCGGTCAACAGCTTGGCAAAAAAATGCTGGCTGCCGGCGGTCAGGAAATTCTGGCCTCTATTCTTTAAGGAGAGTGACATCATGACAAAACAAGGTAAAGTATATTTAATCGGTGCAGGCCCCGGCGACCCGGGCCTTCTGGGACTCAAGGCCAAGGAATGTCTGCAGACTGCAGACGCTGTTGTTTATGACCGTCTGGCAGATCCGCGTATTCTGGCCTTCGCCCGCAAGGACGCAGAAATGGTTTACGTTGGCAAAGCCAGCGCCAATCACACCATGCGCCAGCCTGATATCAACAAGCTGTTGGTAAAACTGGCTGCCGAAGGTAAGGTTGTAGCACGTTTGAAGGGCGGCGACCCCTTTGTATTCGGCCGCGGCGGCGAAGAAGCCATCGAACTGCGTGAAGCAGGCCTGCCGTTTGAGTTCGTTCCCGGCGTAACCAGTGCTATTGCTGTTGCCGAATATGCCGGTATCCCTGTTACCCATCGTCATGTGGCAACCTCCTTTGCCGTTATTACCGGTCACGAGGATCCTACTAAAGGCGAATCCACCATCCATTGGAAAGGCTTGGCAACCTCTGTTGACACTCTCGTTTTCCTCATGGGTGTAGAAAATATTGAAAAAATCAGCCGCGAGCTCATCGCTAACGGCCGCAGCGCCGACTGCCCGGCTGCCGTTATCCGCTGGGGCACTCATCCCGAACAGCGCACACTGATTACTACCCTTGGCAAAGCTGCCGCTGACGTTAAAGCAACCGGCATGAAGCCGCCTGCTATCTTCCTCGTTGGCGAGGTTGTACGTCTGCGTGAGCAGCTGCAATGGTTTGATAACAAGCCGCTCTTCGGCAAAACCGTTATCGTTACCCGCGCACGTGCACAGGCCAGCGCTCTCACCAAAAAGCTGGAAGCACAGGGTGCCAAGGTTATCGAAGCTCCGGCAATCAAAATCATTCCGGCAACAGATTACGCTCCGCTGGACAACGCTATTGCCAATATCAATGACTATAAATGGCTTGTCTTCACCAGCGCTAACGGCGTAGATTACTTCTTCGAGCGTCTGGGCGCAGCTAAGAAGGATGCCCGCGCCCTGGCTAACGTTAAGCTTGCCGCTATCGGCAGCGCCACCGCCAAGGCTCTGGCAGAGCACGGCCTCACCGCCGACCTCATTCCTTCTGCTTACAAAGCAGAAGAGCTGGCTGAAGCACTGGCAGGAGAAATTACCGCCGGTGACAAAATCCTGCTGGCACGCGCTAAGGTTGCACGCGAAGTATTGCCAGAATCCCTGCGTAAAATCGGCGCTATTGTTGATGTTGTAACTGCTTACGAAACTGTTGCTGACTGCGAAAACAAGGACGAGCTTATCGAAGCTCTTGAAAGCGGCGAAGCAAGCATCGTAACCTTCACCAGCAGCAGCACCGTAACCAACCTGCTGGAGGTTCTCGGCGATAAGAAGGAACTGCTGAACAAGGCTGCTCTGGCTGCCATCGGCCCTGTTACTGCCGATACCCTGAAAAAGCATGGCTATACTCCGGCTATCAATGCCGCTGAATATACAATCGACGGCCTCATGACCGCTATCACAAATTTTTATAATAAATAAGGAAGTGTATCAAGATGAGTATTACCGGTTTTCCTGTATACCGTCCGCGCCGCACACGCGCTACTGAAAATCTGCGTGCAATGATCCGTGAAACCGAGGTTTCCGTAAAGGACTTAATCTATCCGCTTTTCGTCGTTCCCGGCGAAAACGTTAAACATGAAATCGAATCTCTGCCCGGCAACTACCACTGGTCTATCGACCGCGTTATGGAATGCGTTGACGAGGTTGTTGAGCTGGGTATTCCCGCTGTCCTGCTCTTCGGCGTACCGTCCTACAAGGATGCTGTCGGCAGCAGCGGCTGGGATATGAACGAACCGGTACAGCAGGCCTGCAAGCTGATTAAAGCAAAATATCCCGAGCTGGTTATCATTACCGACGTCTGCCTGTGCGAATACACCGAGCATGGTCATTGCGGCGTACTGCAAAACGGCTGCACCGTCAACAACGATGAAACTCTGCCGCTGCTGGCTAAGGTTGCTGTTTCCCACGCTCAGGCCGGTGCTGACATGATTGCTCCTTCCAACATGATGGACGGTTATGTTAAGGCTATCCGCGAAGCACTGGATGCTGCAGGCTTCAACCATATTCCTATCATGGCTTATTCCGCAAAATTTGCTTCCGCATACTATGGTCCCTTCCGTGCCGCTGCAGACTCTGCTCCGTCCGCAGGCGACCGCAAAGGCTACCAGATGGACCCCGCCAACAGTGACGAGGCTCTGCGCGAGGTTGCTCTGGATATTGAAGAAGGCGCAGACATCGTTATGGTTAAACCGGCGCTGGCCTTCCTCGATATCGTACAACGTGTACACGAAACCTTTAATCGTCCGCTGTGTGTTTATAATGTCAGCGGCGAATACGCTATGGTTAAGGCTGCAGCTGAAAAAGGCTGGATTGACGAAAAACGTATCGTTATGGAAACCATGCTGGGCTTCAAGCGTGCAGGTGCCAAAATGATTATTACCTACCATGCGCTTGATGTAGCAAAATGGCTGCAAGGCAAATAAGGAGATATAACAATGGAACATACAAAATCTCAGGCTGCTTTTGAGGAAGCACGCCAATATATCCCCGGCGGCGTTAACAGCCCCGTGCGCTCCTTCCGCAGTGTCGGCGGTGTACCGCCGTTCATTTCCGGAGGCAAGGGCAGCAAAATCTATGACATCGACGGCAACGAATACATCGACTACGTTATGTCCTACGGTCCGCTGCTCATGGGCCATGTACCCGACTGCGTAACCGACGCTATCAAGGCTGCAGCTGAAAAGGGCACCTCCTACGGCGCTCCGACCGTTGCCGAAACCGAGCTGGCAAAATTAATCTGCCACCTTGTTCCGTCCATGGATATGGTCCGCATGGTCAACAGCGGTACCGAATCAACCATGAGCGCTCTGCGCTTAGCACGCGCCTACACCGGCCGTGACTGCATCATTAAATTCATCGGCTGCTACCATGGTCACCATGACAGCCTGCTTGTTAAGGCAGGCAGCGGTGGTGCTACCTTCGGCGTACCCGACAGCCCGGGCGTACCCAAGGCAGTAGCAGCAACCACTATTACCGTACCGTTCAACGACCTGCCTGCTCTGGAAAAGGTTTTTGCAGAACGCGGCGAAGAAATCGCCTGCGTTATCATGGAGCCTACTCCGGGCAACATGGGCCTTGTACTTCCGCACGAAGGCTTCCTGGAAGGCGTACGTGCTATCACTAAAAAGTATGGCGCTCTCCTCATCTGTGATGAGGTTATGAGCGGCTTCCGTAGCGCTCAGGGCGGCAGCCAGTCCCTCTATGACATCGATCCCGATATCACCTGCCTCGGCAAGGTAATCGGCGGCGGTCTGCCTGTTGCTGCTTACGGCGGCAAGCGCGAAATCATGCAGATGGTTTCTCCTGCTGGCCCGATGTATCAGGCAGGTACCTTAAGCGGTAACCCGCTGGCTATGGCTGCAGGTATTGCAGCACTCACCTATATGGAGCAGAACGATGTCTGCAACCGCGCAGAAAGCCTTTGCGCTATTCTGACCGGCGGTTTGGAAAAGGCAGCAGCTAAGGCCGGTGTACCTGTACAAATTCACCGTCTCGGCAGCATGTTCACCGTCTTCTTCAGCGATAAACCGGTAACTGATTTTGACAGTGCTGCAGCCAGCGATCTGGAAGCCTTCAAAATCTACTTCCACTCCATGCTGGAGCAGGGTATCTATCTGCCTCCTTCCCAGTTCGAAACAAACTTCGTTTCCGTTGCTCACAGTCCCGAGGATTTACAAAAGACTATCGATGCTGCAGAAATTGCCTTCGCTGAGGTTGCCAAAGCAAGAAAATAACAGCTAAAGCATTATAAAAAAATAAGCGTGCAGGCTTGCACAAGCTGACATCAGTCAGCAGTAAGCCTGCACGCTTTTAGTTTTAAATTTTAAAATCTCATCTTAGCCACGAATCAGTTTAATAGAAGGTACTGCCGCTCTGACAAATTTCCACAGCAGCACGGAAATACTGCAATCCATAACCGAATGCAAAACTGTACCCGCACCCACCAGCACGATAACGCTCATCACAAAGCCGTTAGATAACTGCTCCGGCGTAAACATATAACCGCTGAAGAAGAAAGGCGCTACCACAAGCACCTCACCCAGAGCATGCAATACGGCAAGTCCCAGATTCAGACCGATACCGGCCACGAAGCTCTCCATAATATTCGGATAGCGCTTAATAATTAATGCACCGACCAGAGCGAAAATGATATGGGTTGCTGCACGCGCAGCGATAATCAGGGGTGTGGTTACAAAAAAGCCCATCGTTGTACCAAGGCAGACAGCAGCTGCCACCTTAGGCGAAATAAACATTGCCAAAAAGATTGCCACATGCGCACCCAAAGTAAAGGACATCGGTCCGATAATCACCTTCGGCATAACCATAGGTACAACCAAACCTATAGCGCACAATACGCCTGCGAGAACAAGTTGATAAATATTTTTATGTTCCAAGACTATTTCCTCCCAATCACGTATTAGCTAGTGATTATAGCACTATTTGAGATATCATGTAAGTGTTATGTAAAAATGATTTTTTCAAATTAAGTTATTCACTTCTCCAGGTGGATTTATCCCGATAATTTCCCACTTATCCCCAGTTTTTCACAAAAGTTATCCACAATGTGCATAACTTTTGTGGATTGGTGGATAAAAGCTGTGCATTTTCTTTATATCTATCTCACTGACAATAAATACTTCCGCCTCCTGCCTATTATTCCACGTATATAGCCTTCGCTATTTGACTTATTGCCAATAATAGCATATAATTTAAGTAGGTTTACAGATAATTACCGAGTTTAACTCAAAGGTGGAGAATCAATGAAAATATCAACAAAAGGACGCTATGCCCTGCGCATGATGCTAGATTTGGCAGAGCATCAGCAGGACGGCTTTGTTGCCCTCAAGGACATTGCGGCAAGACAAAACATTTCCAAAAAATACTTGGAGCAGATTGTGCCTATTCTGAATAAATCCAACTTTCTGCAGGCTAACCGCGGCTTTCAGGGCGGTTATCGTTTGGTTAATGCACCGCGTAAGTATACTGTCGGCAGCATTCTGCGCCTTACAGAAGGCAACCTTACACCGGTAGCCTGTCTGGACTTTAACCCTGTAGGCTGTGAACGCCGCAACGATTGCATTACCTTGCCGCTGTGGCAAGGACTGAGCAAGGTTATTGCGGATTACCTGGATAACATCACTCTGCAGGATATTCTTGACAATTACAAAGCGCGCAGCATTGATAATTATTCCATTTGATGCCAACCGCCGGTTTCATAAAGCCGGCGGTTTTTTCCTCTCCAAATAAAAGAAAGCAGTCTGCGCAGACTGCTTTCTTTTGGTTAGGAAATGGGATGTGATATGTATTTTATCTGCTTATTCAGCAAATAACGGAGTGGAGAGATAACGCTCGCCGGTATCAGGCAACAACGCTACGATAACCTTGCCCTTGTTTTCCGGACGTTTTGCCAGCACCGTTGCCGCATATACGGCAGCACCGGAGGAAATACCTACGAGCACGCCTTCCTTATGGGCAATAGCGCGACCAGTTCTAAAGGCATCCTCGTTTTCAACAGCAATAATTTCATCATAAACCTTGGTATCCAGGGTATCCGGCACAAAGCCTGCGCCAATGCCCTGAATTTTATGCGGACCGGCAACGCCCTTAGAAAGCACTGGGGAACCAGCAGGCTCTACAGCAACAACCTTCACATTGGGATTTTGGGATTTCAGGTATTCGCCTACACCGGAAACAGTACCACCGGTACCTACACCGGCAACAAAGATATCAACCTTGCCTTCGGTATCCTGCCAGATTTCCGGACCGGTAGATGCTCTGTGGGTTGCAGGGTTAGCAGGATTGGTGAACTGACTGGGGATAAAGCTGTTCGGAGTGCTTTCTGCCAGCTCCTGAGCTTTGGCAATCGCACCCTTCATACCCTTAGCACCGTCAGTCAGTACCAGCTGTGCGCCATAAGCCTTCAGCAGGTTACGACGTTCAACACTCATGGTTTCAGGCATAGTCAAAATGATTTTGTAACCGCGGGCAGCAGCTACGGATGCCAGACCGATACCGGTGTTGCCGCTGGTGGGCTCAATAATAGTAGCCCCCGGCTTCAAAGCACCTTTAGCCTCTGCATCATCAATCATTGCTTTGGCAATTCTATCTTTGACGCTGCCAGCGGGATTGAAGTATTCCAGTTTGCCCAGAATCTTTGCTTCCAACTTGTTTTCAGCTTCGTAGTTTTTCAGCTCCAGCAGCGGAGTGCCGCCAATCAAATCAGTAATGCTAGTATAAATTGCCATAATAAATCGCTCCTTTGTCTTCATCTAATCAGTATATTATCGTTGTATAGTTTTTCTTTCTTATATTAACAGGTAACCAGAGTCAACATCGTGTATCAAAATGCAAGCTTTTCATTAGTATAATCCCTCATTTTCTCTGTTTTGTAATATCTAGTAATCATAGTTGATTTATAGGTATTATTATACTGATTTTTTTCTGCCTGTCAACAAAAACAATTAAAATTTTCTTCACTTGACAAAAAAGCAGTCGTACTGTACCATATGAAACATATTGAGACAGTAGGAATTGAATTTTACTCAAAATACGCAACAAAAATACGCTGACTCTGTAAATCTCACGCCGGTAAGCGTATAATAGAAAAGTAAAAGCAGGATTTCCGCTATTGAAGGAGAATGTTTTACTATTATGGAAAAGCAATTTATCTATGCAGATAATGCAGCTACAACAAAAATGAGCGACGTTGCCGTTAAAGCAATGCTGCCCTATCTTCAGGAAATATATGCCAATGCTTCCAGCGTGCACCTTTTAGGTCAGCGCAGTGCAGCAGCTTTGTTTAGCGCACGGCAGCAGGTGGCACAGGTACTTAACTGTGCGCCGAAGGAAGTTTTCTTCACCTCTGGCGGCAGCGAAGCAGATAACCAGGCGCTTATCAGCGCTGCAGCTATTGGCAAAAAGCAGAGCAAATGTCATATCGTCAGCACTGCTATGGAGCATCACGCTATTTTGCATACGCTTGAAGCGTTGGAAGCACAAGGCTTTACAGTGACGCTGCTGCGTCCGCAGGCTGACGGCATCGTCACCGCCGCACAGGTCGCAGAAGCTATTACAGATACCACCTGTCTTGTTTCCGTCATGTACGCCAACAACGAAACAGGTGCCATCCAGCCTATACGTGAAATCGGAGCGCTCTGCCACAAGCGCGGTGTATTTTTTCATACCGACGCCGTGCAGGCCGCAGGCCATCTTGCTATCGACGTACAGCGCGATAACATAGATATGCTTTCGCTTTCCGCGCACAAATTCCATGGACCGAAGGGCATCGGCCTTTTATTCGCAAAGAGCAATATTCAACTTACAAGTCTTATCCGCGGCGGCGGTCAGGAGCGCGGCAAGCGTGCCGGTACCGAAAACCTTCCCGGCATCATCGGACTTGCCGCAGCGCTTAAAGATGCACAGGAAAATATGCAGCAAAACACTGCTTATATCACCGGCCTGCGCGATGCTCTGCGCAACGGCTTAGATAAAATTGACGGCGCAGACTTCAACGGCAGCCGTGAGCATTGCCTGCCCGGTACTGTCAACTACAACTTTCAGGGAATAAACGGCGAAACACTGCTTTCGCTGCTTTCCAACGAAGGTATCTGCTGCTCGTCCGCCTCCGCCTGCTCCGCAGGCTCGCTCGAACCCAGCCATGTACTGCTCGCCCTCGGCCTGAGCCACGAAACAGCACAAAGCGCTCTGCGCTTTTCGCTGTGCGAATACAATACTATGGACGAAGTCCAAACAATTATAACTAAGGTTACAGAAGCGGTAAACCGCTTACGGAGGTAAAATTATGCTGTCAACAGCTGCCAATTTAATAAAAAAGCTCGCCTGTGAGCACAATCTGAGCGACGCAGAGCTGTTGACGCTGATAACAAGCACTGAACCTGACACCAACAAGCTGCTCGCCTGCGAAGCGGATAAACTCCGCCGTAAATATTACGGCGACAAGGTCTATATCCGTGGTCTGATTGAATTCACCAATTACTGCAAAAACAACTGCTACTACTGCGGTATCCGCGCCGGCAACAGCCTTGCGGAACGCTACCGTCTGACGCAGGAGGAAATCCTGGCCTGCTGCGCTGAAGGCTATAGGCTCGGCTTCCGTACCTTCGTGCTGCAGGGTGGCGAGGATGCGTATTATACGGATGACAAAATCTGCGCTATTGTCAGCGCTATACGCAAGCAGCATCCGGACTGCGCCATTACGTTGTCCATCGGCGAAAAAAGCCGTGCCAGCTATCAGGCCTACTTCGATGCAGGCGCCAACCGTTATCTGCTGCGCCACGAAACAGCGGATGCGGAGCATTACGCCAAGCTGCATCCCGACTGCATGAGCCTGGAAAACCGCAAGCGCTGCCTGTTTGACCTCAAGGAAATCGGTTATCAGGTTGGTTCTGGCTTCATGGTAGGCTCCCCCTACCAGACACCGCAAAACCTTGTCAGCGACCTGCGCTTTCTGCAAAAGCTGCAGCCTGATATGATTGGCATAGGTCCTTATATCACGCATGAACACACACCGTTTAAGGATATGGCAAGCGGTACTTTAGAGCAGACATTGCGCCTGCTGTCTATTCTGCGACTGCTCTTCCCTTACGCACTGCTGCCTTCGACAACAGCGCTCGGCACCATCCATCCCAACGGACGCGAGCTGGGGCTGCAGGCCGGCGGCAACGTCGTGATGCCTAACCTTTCTCCGATAGGAGTACGCAAAAAATACGAGCTGTACGCCAACAAAATCTGTACCGGCGAGGAGGCAGCTCAATGCCGTGGCTGTCTGGAGGCACGCGTAAAAATAGCAGGCTATAACATAGTAACCGACAGAGGCGATGTACGCCGCACTTTAGATAAACCAGAAGGAGAAAAATTATGAACAAGAAAGCACTAATCGCTATGAGCGGCGGCGTTGATTCCAGCGTTTCCGCATTGATGATGCTGGAGCAGGGCTACGAATGCACCGGTGTAACTATGAAGCTTTTTGCCAACGAGGATATCGGCGTTTCCAAAGCCAACAGCTGCTGCTCTATCGATGACGTAGCAGATGCCCGCAGCGTAGCAGCCAGCCTTGGCATGCCTTACTACGTTTTCAACTTTGCCGACCGCTTTGAACGCGACGTTATCGACCGCTTTGTTGACGCTTACGTTAACGGCAGAACACCTAACCCCTGTATTGACTGCAACCGCTATCTGAAATTCGACCAGCTCTTCGTGCGCGCACAGGAGCTTGGCTGTGATTACGTTGTCACCGGCCACTATGCGCAAATCAGCTATGATGAAGCCAAGGGACGCTATCTGCTGCGTAAGGCAGTTGATCCTTTGAAGGATCAGAGCTACGTGCTTTATTCGCTCACACAGGAGCAGTTGGCACACGCTATGTTCCCTCTCGGAGGCCTGCATAAGACACAGGTGCGCGAAATTGCCGAAAAGCATGGCTTCGTCAACGCTCAAAAGCATGACAGCCAGGATATCTGCTTTATCCAGACCGGCACCTACGCTGATTTTATCGAAGCACGCCTGGGCAGAAAATTTAAGCCCGGCAACTTCGTAGACGAGGCAGGCAACGTGCTTGGCAGACACAAGGGTATTATCCATTACACCGTAGGCCAGCGCAAAGGCCTGGGCTTGGCGCTGCCGCAGCCTATGTACGTTAAAGAGATTGACACCAAGAACAATGCTGTTATTCTTACGACAAACGAGGGCCTGTTCACCAAAAATGTTACAGCCAAGAATATCAACCTTATCGACTGCGACGCTATCACCGAACCGCGCCGCGTGAAAGCACGCATCCGCTACCACCAGCAGGAGCAATGGGCAACCGTTACCCAGCCTGACGCAGATACGCTGCAGCTCGTTTTTGACGAGCCTCAGCGCGCTATTACCAAAGGCCAGTCCGTGGTAATGTATGACGGTGACGTAGTTATCGGCGGCGGCACAATCGTATAATCCCCTGCAAATTAAAAGCATCAGTTGCTACAATAATTGTAGCAACTGATGCTCTTTTATTATACTCGTTCTGAATGAGTAATAATTTTACCAGTTGTCAGCAAAACCTTTTTAAGCATGATTAATATTTTCTTTATATATACATTGTTAACACTGACTCTATATGATAGAATATAAACAGGCAGATATAAAGCGAAACAATATTTTTATACCGCTCTAAAATAAGTTTGCCAGAAGTAAGGAGGAATAATATGAAATCATTAAAAGGCACCAAAACCGAAAAGAACCTGTTGGAGGCATTTGCTGGCGAATCCATGGCACGCAACAAATACACCTGGTTTGGTATTGTAGCCCGCAAAGCAGGCTATGATCAAATCGCTGAATTATTTGAGAAAACCGCTAATAATGAAAAAGCTCACGCTTATATGTGGTTCAAGGAATTAGACCAGTTAGGCGATACTGCAGCTAACCTTTTAGCAGCAGCTGAAGGCGAAAACCATGAATGGACCGATATGTATGTAAAAATGGCACAAGAAGCTGAGGAAGAAGGTTTCCCTGAAATCGCAGCAAAAATGCGCGGTGTTGCGGCTATCGAAAAACGTCATGAAGAACGCTATCGTAAACTCTTACAAAACATCGAAGAAATGAAGGTTTTCAGCAAAGACAGCGGCCTGACCATTTGGGAATGCCGCAACTGTGGTCATATTGTAGTCGGCCCCAGCGCTCCGGAAGTTTGCCCTGTCTGCGCTCATCCGCAAGGTTTCTTTGAAGTACATATGGATAACTTCTAAGCTTATACATCTCCCCAAATGCATAAGAGAAAGTAGAAAAGTGTAGCGTAAAATTTACGTTGCACTTTTTCTTTATTTCCGTTTCAAAACCAATACGCAAATTTTTACGTTTCATTTCTAATGCAACGTAAAAGAGCCGTGCAAATTATGCATGGCTCTAATTTCTTATAATGAATTTTTAGGTTAAGGAATATTTTGTACCCCTACCCTTGCCACCTTTAACAAGCTTATTTTTCTCCACTAAGCTGTTCAACAATCTGATAGTCTTACCTCTACTAAAGCCTGTTATAGCTGAAACATCAGAGCTTGCCAAAACTAAATTAGCGGCAAAGACTTCTAAAACTGCTTGCTCATCCACAGCAAGCGGAAGTTGATACTCCACGCTAGGCAAAGTAACCATTACTGCATTGTCACTTATAGCAAAATTCGGTTTCACGTCAGCGTTCCTGTATGCTTCTAAAATTCTACGCACTCCCGTACCAAAGATTTCTACATATTTTAATCTGAAGAACACATTGCCTAAAGTAGGATTACGTAAAACAGATACATACCCCTTCAAATATTCTTCCTTGCTAACACCTAATGGTAAGCCACCAGGAGAAACTATTTCTATTTTATCAGTATACATCAATACTCTTATATTAGCATTGATATCCCAAGTGCGATGTACTAAAGCATTAGCTAATGCCTCACGAAATGCCTTTTCAGGAATCTGTTCCTTAGTAATTCGTTCAGCTCCCTTTATCAGTTCATATACATAATAACGCCTGAATAGCTTTATAGCCTTAGCAAATTGCTCAATAACTGATACATTCTTAATGAGCTCCCTATCTAAAATCACATCATTGCTGCTACCAAATTTAGCAATATCAATGCCCGGGAAGCTGTTAGTATCTGCCAAAAGTTCTCCAGCATTGTTGAATCTGTCCTTGCTGTAATATAAATTCAAGGTTCTGCATATATCTTTTGTCAGCTTCTTAATGCCAAGCTTAGCCTGCAATTCCTTTTCTAAAATAGTAAATTTTAATTCACTATTTCCAGCAGGAAGTTCATCATAATATTTTCCCGTACCAAGTAAAGTCAAACGATTCAATTCCCCTCTATCAACCTCTATGGTAGAAGTATCATTACGTTTATAGGCCTTTCCCTTGTACAAATACGGTTTGTCCAAACCTTCAGAAACCTTTAAAGCTATAGTATTATTTTGAGAATTAATTCTCAGTGTAAAATCAGGCTTTGGTGAAATGCTGTCATTGATACGATTTTCTAAATCAAGGCATACCTTTTCAGGATTATTTATACCGCAAGGAGTTCCGTCATCCCTTACGCCAAATAAAATTTCTCCAGCGCCATAATTAGCATAAGCACTGACTGTTTTCAGAAATGTATTGGTGACCTCAGACTTAAATTCCAGGCTTTTAGTTTCTTTCATCTGTTACGCCTCCTATCACTACTAAACAAATTGTAGCAGAACTCAGCAGTAAGCGCAACGTATTTTTTTACGTTTTATTTTCGTTCCACTTTCATCTAATTTTTAGTTTCAAAGCCAATACGCAAACGAAACGCAAATCTTTACGTTTCACTTCTGTTGCAACGAAAAAGAGCCGTGCCTACGCACGACTCTTTTTTACTGCTTATTCAGCTTAACTTACCAATGATACTTTTCGCCTCTGCTGATTTTAAAAGCACGGTAAATCTGTTCAATCAGCAATAAACGTATCATCTGATGCGTAAAAGTCATTTTAGAGAAGCTCAGCGCCAAATCGGCACGCTTACGCAACGCATCAGTATAGCCAAAGGCGCCGCCAATCACAAAGGTAATATGGCTGTTGCCGGAAAGCGCAAGCTCATCCAGCTTCGCTGCCAGCTCCGGGCTGCTCAGCTGCTTGCCGATGACATCCAGCAAAATCACATAGGAATTTGCCGGAATAATTGCCAGCAGGCGTTGCGTTTCACGCTCCAGCACCTGCTGCTTTTCCGCAGGGGAGGGATTATCGGGCATACGCTCTTCGTTAATTGCCAGCGTTTCCAGCTTGCAGAAGGGTGTCAGTCTTTTGCTGAATTCCTCTATCCCCGCAGTAAGATATTTTTCTTTAATTTTGCCTACACAGGCTATCGTTATCTTCAATTGCCATAATCCTTCGGAACCTCTTCCAATACCACAGTTCTGCTTTCTCTCTGACCATTACGCATAATAGTTACTTCGGCTCTGTCGCCTACCTTGCATTTAGACAGAGCAGTACGCAGGTCAACAGCAGTCTTAACTTTGCTGCCATTAAAGCTCAGGATAATATCGCCGGGGCGGATATCAGCCTTCGCTGCTGGACTGCCGGGAACAACCTTAACGAGGAAGATACCGCCGTGCAGGTTAATTTCAAAGCCGTAGCGGTTAGCAATTTCCTGATCCATCAGTGAAGCACCCAGATACGGTCTTGCAATACGTCCACGCTCTGCCAGCTCCTGCAGAATCGGTTTAGCTGTATTGATAGGAATAGCAAAGCCAATGCCTTCAACACCGCTTACAGCAACCTTAGCACTGTTAATGCCTACTACCTCGCCGTCAGCATTTACCAAAGCACCGCCGCTGTTACCGGGGTTGATTGCCGCATCAGTCTGAATCAGGTTGAACTTACGCTCGCCTACTTCAATGCTACGGTTCAATGCACTGATAACGCCTGCGGTTACACTGCCGCGAAATTCCAGTCCCAGCGGGTTGCCGATAGCAATTGCCGGTTCTCCGACCTGCAGTGTATCGCTGTCACCAAAGGTGGCAACGGTAAGGTTATCCGCATCAATTTTTACTACAGCCAAATCGGTTACGGCATCGGCACCCAGAACCTTGCCTTTAACGGTACGTCCGTCAGGCAGGCTGACGATGATTTCCGATGCACCCTCAACTACGTGGTTGTTGGTTGCAATATAGCCGGCCTTGTCATAAATAACGCCGCTGCCTGTACCACGCTCCATCAGCTGCGTGCGGTTGAAGAAATCACGCACATAAGCCTTGTTGGTAATACCTACGACAGCAGGACCAACCTTCTTGGCAGCTGCTACAATCGGTGTATTGCGCGCTGCGCTCAGCTGCTGCTCAGTCTTGGCAGCAGGCTTATCATGCACTGCGGCAGATGTTTTATTGTCGCCGCAGCCGGCAACCAGAATTGCCGCACCTAAAAGACCACAGACAAAAATATTAGCTGATTTTTTCCAGATACTCTTGTTCATCTGTATCCACTCCTTATTTTAAATCTAAGACTGCCGGCAGCGGACTGTCTGCCACTACCCTGTTTTGGGCAGCCACAAAAAGCTCTGTTTCCTGCAGGCGGTTATTATCATGTAAAATATTCTGCACCGTATCCTGCGCCAGCTGCGGCAGGTTATTGTGCTCACTCAGGTGCGCCAGCACAATATGCTCCGGCAAACGCTCAAGCTCCGTCAGAAAATGTCCGGCAGTATCATTGGATAAATGTCCCAGCGTACTCAAAATGCGCTGCTTCAGATGACGCGGATAAGGACCGTTTTTCAGCATTTCCACATCATGATTGGCTTCGAGCACCAAAGCACTGCTGCCGGCAACCGCCTCACGGATGGTATCGGTCACAAAGCCCGCATCCGTAAGATATGTGCACTTAGAGCCGTTGCTGCGGCTCGTAAAGGTATATCCGTGCGGGTCAACGGCATCATGCGGAATACTGAAGCTTTGCACCTCCAGATCACCGCAAAGCAGACGGTTATTATCAATAAGACGACAATTCTGGCGCACCAGACTGCTGTCCTTGGCTAATATTGCACGCCAGGTAAGCGCACTGCTATATACAGGCACCTGATAATTTTTTAAAAAGGTTGCCAGCCCGCGGACATGGTCGACATGCTCATGTGTAATAAACACGCCGTCCAGCTCGTTTACGCTGACGCCTATTTCCTTCATTCTCGTTGTCAACGCTCTGCAGCTGATACCTATATCAACCAAAAAGCGTTGCTTTGCTGTGCTTATCAAAGCGGCATTCCCCTTGCTGCCGCTGGCCAGCATCACAATCTGAAAGTCGTTTAGCACAACGCCTTCACTCCTATCAATATAACATCTTTATTATAGCAAATTCACTAACTGCTATTGTGGCATTTTGGTAAAAATAACGCTACAAAAATCTGACATAATTACCCAATATATAAAGAAAAGTGTACCAATCAGCTAGAGAATCGGTACACTCCTTTATAGTTTAATGCATCGTGGAGCACTTCGGACACAGACCAAAGAAATAGAACTGACGGCGGCTGATAGTATAACCGCTCTGCTTTTCTACATCCTGTGTCAGCTGCAGCTTAACGCCGTCATCCATCAGCGCATCGTCTACCGCACCGCATTTCAAGCAGCGCAGATGATAATGCTCGCTGACATCGGCATCATAACGGAAGCTGTCCTCACCCGTATTCAGAATCTGAATAACGTTGATATCGTGCAGAATCTCTACAGTTTTATATACCGTAGCAAAGCTCATAGCAGGAAACTTCGGCTGCAGCTTATTGAACAGCATCTCTGCATTCGGATGCCATGTTTCATCAGCCAAGGCTTCATAAACAGCAAGTCTTTGAGGGGTGACCTTATAGCCACGCTCGCGCAACAGGTTGATTAATTCCTGACTTGTAAGCATATTCATCACTCCATTGCCAACAGAATCGGATACAGCGGTTGTCCGCCGTAAAAGGTTTCAACCTCCCACTCATCATTCAGCTCTTCCACTTCAGCTGCCAGCTTTTCAGCCTGCTCTTCGGTTACATCGGCACCATAATATAAGCTGATCAGTTCATAATCCCCATCTGTCAGCATCTTCTGCAGCACTTCCTCCATGCTGCTGCCGTTGCAAACAATTTTATCATTTAAGATACCAAGATAATCGCCCTCATGGATAGCAATACCGTTTACTACGCTGTCGCGTACAGCTACGGTAATGCTGCCACTGGCTGTTTCCTTGGCTTCCTTGGTCATAATAACAGTGTTTTCATCCATGCTGCGTGTTGCATCAAAATGCAGCAGTGCGGACAAACCCTGTGCCATATTGGTAGTAGGAACATAGGCTACCTTGGAATTACCCAGCAGCTTACGCACCTGCTCAGCCGCCAAAACAATATTCTTATTGTTCGGCAGAATAATGTACTGCTCGCAGGTACCGTTTTCAATAGCATTGACAAACTCCTCAACCGGAGGATTCATACTCTGTCCGCCGCTGATAATCTCTGCAGCGCCCATTTCATGCATGATTTTGGCAATGCCGTCGCCAGCTGCAACAGTAAGCACACCAACGCCATGCTTTACCGGTTGAATATCCTCGGCAGTAAAGAGACGGTTTTCGTGCTGGTCACGCATATTTTCTATTTTGATATCATGCAGTGTTCCCCACGTCTGCGCCATGTTGAGCGCATCACCGGGATGCTTAGTATGGATATGCACTTTTACAATATCCTCTACCACTGCTACAATCATAGAATTGCCCATGCCCTCTAAGGCCTTGCTTACGGTCTGCTTATCAACATCAGCATCCTTGACGATAAATTCGGTGCAGTAAGGGTATTCCAAATCAAGCGGCTCGCCCTTTTGAATCTGTACCTTGGCACGCGGTGTAACATCCAGCACTTCGCAATCCTGACCGCGCAGGCCTGCCAGACAGCCCTCGAAAAAGACAATCAGGCCTTGGCCGCCGGCATCAACAACACCGGCCGCCTTCAATGCAGGCAACAGCTCCGGAGTTCTTGCAAGCTCTTCCTTGCCGCTGCTGATAGCCTCCAGCAGTACTTCCTCCAGGCTTACATTACCGCGAACAGCATTATAAGCACCCTTGGCCATACCACGGGCTACCGTCAGAATAGTGCCTTCTACCGGTTTGGATACACTGCGGTAAGCATATAAAATACCAAACTGGAAAGCCTTGCCTATTTCTGTATTGTTCAGCGTCTTTTTACCGGCAACACCCTTGCCGATACCGCGCAGCAGCTGCGATAAAATTACGCCGGAATTGCCACGTGCGCCCATAATAGCGCTGCGGGCAGCTGCGGCACCGATTTCGCCGGCCTCGGCCTCATCGCTCATTGCGCTGATAGCCTTCGCCACGGACGCCATAGTATGCATCATATTAGTACCGGTATCGCCATCCGGTACCGGAAATACATTTAAATCATTAATAGCTTCAAAATTCTTTTCAAAGCTATGGTAAGCACCCAGCAGCATATCCTTCAGCTGCTTGCCGGTAATTACCTTGCTATTATTCATCTAAACCCCACACCTTTCCTTTCAGGCTTTGCGACGGACAAATACGCCGATAGCACCAGGTCCGAGATGAGCAGCCAAAACGGTGCCGATACCTGTAAGCATAGTCGGTACATTCGGGAACAATTCCTGCATCTGCTGTTTTAAATCCTCTGCATCTGCCAAAGCCTCTGCATGAGCGACGAAAATTGCTTCAATGGGTGCTTTTTCCGCAGCCATCTCAACCATGCGCTTCATAACCTTTTTACGGGTACGGCACTTGTCCGCAACTTCCAGTCTGCCCTCTTTATCTAAGTGCACAATAGGGCGAATACCAAAAATACTTCCTATCAAAGCGCCAACTGCGCCAATGCGTCCACCCTTTTGCAAATAGTCTAATGTATTTACACTGAAAAATGTTTCTGTGCGCGCAACCATTTCACGCGCCATTTTTTCGGCCTCGTTAATATCCATGCCTGCAGCTGTATGCTTCAGAACTTCCATCGCAATACCGCTAATAGGGCAGGCAGCAGTCTTGCTGTCGATTACACGGATATCCGCGCCCTTTATATCATCCATTACCTGACGTGC
>OGYX01000333.1_pt1 | contig 36768 bp, 27 predicted proteins | sample 1576601 | NCBI WGS metagenome assembly OGYX01 (sample SAMEA3541561, study PRJEB24748) | human gut metagenome | biome: human gut; feature: human-associated habitat; material: faeces | place: China | collected 2012 | reverse complement strand
CCTCTTTGACGGGCCTGACGACGGTCCGCCACCATACGGGTGCGTCGTCAGTTATGTATCGAACACTTTCTCATTTATGTTGTGTGTTGACAAGATTTATGATAAAGCGTTTTATCAGGAACGCAAATTCGGCACTACCATACGGCGTGTTGCTTTTATTTCCAGCAATTTAACCGTATAAGAAACTCCGACGACACTTTAATCAAGATTTATCAGCGCCACCCGTCTCATCATGATCCGCAGGTATCTAAAAATCCTCAATCCTACGCGCAGGCGGCCTGCACCAGTTTCGGCGTAAGCACTTCAACCTGCGGATTAGAAAGCCACGGGCGAGCATCCCCTGATTCCGTACCGGACTTGGCACGAACCGCAACATCAATCCGCTCACGCAACATACCCCAACAGGCGGCGGCCAAATCAGCCACGCTCTGCTCAACGGTGGTCATACGCCAACCAAGACCGAATCGTTTGAGAATATTGTCGTAACCAATCACCTGCATATCCTCAGTAACGCGCAACCCACGTTCCGCCATACGCTGACGGAAACCAAGCGCCATCACATCATTGCAGCAGAACACGGCCGTCGCACCGCCATCAATAATCTGATCCGCAGCATGATAGCCACTACCGAAACGGTAATCCCCCTCAACGCATAGCGACGAATCAAAACACTCCCCCGCCTGCTCGACGGCATCCACAAACCCACGACGACGCTCCGCAGCACTCGACTCCGCAGTATCGCCAGTCACAATGCCAATACGAGTATGACCACCCTCCAACAGATAACGGGCAGCCAAACGACCACCAAGATAATTGTCAAAACCAACGGCATCGCACCAACCGCACTGCGTCAAACGATCAATCAACACCACAGGGCACGACACAAGCGCCACATCCTCACGCAACCGCTCAGCAGCATCGCCAGCGCAGGACTCGCGCGCCGGAATCAGCATCACACCGTCCACCCCACGAGCCGGAAGGCGCTGCAACAACTCATGCTCGGTAACACGCGAATCATCGGAATTGGCCACAATCAGCGAATACCCCTGCGCGGCGCACTCATCCTCCACACACTTGGCAAGCGCCGCGAAAAACAAGTTCTCAATATCAGGCACGATCAGCGCAACCAGCTGGGACTGCTTGGTCACCAAGCTTCGCGCGCTCTGATTCGGCACGTAATTCAGTTTCTTTGCCGCGTCGGCAATGGCCTTGCGCTTCTCCTCGGACACGCGAGCCGGTCGATTATTCAACACCAGCGAAACCGTCGTCACAGACACCCCCGCGGCAGCGGCCACATCCTTCAGTGTCGCACGATACGCCATCAAACCCCCTTAAAACGTTTCTCCCTCCAGCATAAATGCCATGCGATCCTGACGCGCCCAGCATCGCAATCACAAACAAATTCCTTTCACAGCAAAATAATCCGCATTATTTCCAGCGGTAAATCGTTTCTCGGAAGTGTTTTTTGTATACTCGCAACGTTTTGTCTGAAATGAGAGCCACACGAGAAGAGAGGAACCACCATGCAGCCAACCATGCAGAAAAACAATGTGAAACAGCGCAAGACCATCGCCATCATCGCCATGATCGCAGTAGCTGCCATCGCGCTCGCAGCCGTCGCCATCATCGCAGTCTCCAACAAGCGCGAAATGACACAAGCCGCCAGCGACACCTGCGCGTTGAATGCGAAGGCGCTCGCCACGCATCAGGAGAGCTTTGAAGAAGCGCAACAAGAAGCTGAAGAAGCAGCGAAACTCACCGTGAATGACGTGGCGGACGGCACCACGCTCGAAACCCTGAAGGATGCGATCACACTGGCCAAAGCCGTGGAAAGCGCGCCAGCATGCCCCGCAAGCGGCAATGCCAGCGACTTCACCAAAGCGACGGACGACATTCGCAAATACGCCGACAACCTGCGCAACATCACCAACGAACTCGACGCGGCCGCCAAGTCGGTGGTCGCCAGCCAAGAACTCAGACTCGAGTCCGCCGAGTAAGTCAGGTAAGCCGCCCCGACGGTTAGCGCCGACGTCAGCGCCAAACCCTACGTTTAACGGGGCCAAAGTCATCCAAGTCTGCAACTTCGCCCCCATTACAAGCATTTTCGCACCACATCGGGCTTATATATGGCAGATTCGACAGGTCGCCCGGAGACATTTCGCTTATATATGGCAGGTCATTCCGGAAAGACCGCAGTTAGAGGGTACAAAATTACCCCCTAACTAGCTTGTTTCAAAAACAGACTGCCATACATAGGCGAGATGCCTCCGTACAAACCCCAAAATCTGCCATACATAAGCGAGATATGCCCATGAATTACGCATCTATGCTGTGCAGGCGCGACCTCGCGTCGCTTAGAGGCTTGACAACACCTTCCATTTGACAAAAGTTATCAGTTGCCACGCACCAGGAGACGCAATAGGGGCCGCACCTTCGAGGTGCGTCTGTTTTCATCCTTCACCAAACCTGGATCTGCAACTAAGGCTAGCGAACAAAATGTACGCCAAACCACACATCCATTCCCCGGCGAGGTTGACTCGCCTGCAACGCGTCTCCTCGATCACCGCTTACCGAACTTCAATTGTCCGGCTTGCGCCACACGAACCGAATTCTTACTGGCCTTGGGCGCGGTAGCGGGCTTCGGTGGCGGCTTTGGCGGGCTCCCACCAGGCGCGGTTGGCAGCATACCAAGCGATGGTCGCCTGCAAACCGGCTTCGAAATCGGTATGCACGGGCCGCCAGCCGAGTTCGGTACGCAGCTTATTGGAATCGATCGCGTAACGTCGATCATGCCCAGGACGGTCACGCACCCAGTCGAATGCGTCCTCCGCACACCCCATAAGCCGCAGAATCATACGCATTACGGCAATGTTGCTCATTTCGCCGTCCGCGCCGATCAGATACGTTTCGCCGATGCGACCGCGCGTCAGAATCGCCCATACCGCCGAAGAGTGGTCTTCCGTATGAATCCAGTCGCGCACGTTCTCGCCGGTGCCGTACAGTTTCGGCCGCGCGCCTTCCAGAATGGATGTGATCTGTCGTGGAATGAATTTTTCCACATGCTGGTATGGCCCGTAATTATTGGAACAGTTGGAAATGGTGGCGCGCAGGCCGTATGTGCGCGTCCACGCGCGCACCAGATGGTCGGACGCGGCTTTCGACGCGCTGTACGGGCTTGACGGGCGGTACGGCGAGTTTTCAGTGAATTTGCATGGATCGTCGAGCGCGAGGTCGCCGTACACTTCGTCGGTGCTGATGTGGTGGAATCGCACGTCATGCTTACGGGCGGCTTCAAGCAAATGGAACGTGCCTTCCACGTTTGTTGTGATGAAAGGTTCAGGATTGGCGATGGAATTGTCGTTGTGCGATTCGGCCGCGAAATGCACGATCGCGTCATGACCAGGCACGATACGTTCCAGTAACGCAACATCGCAAATATCACCTTGCACAAGTTTGACTTGCGATTGCGGAAGACCGGCGATATTCTGCGGATTTCCGGCATAGGTCAGTTTATCGAGCACGGTTATGCGCACGTCAGGATGGTTACGTGCCACATAGCGCACGAAATTGGCTCCGATAAACCCGCAGCCGCCGGTCACGATGATATTGCGCGGCTTGAAAATCTCACTACTCACAATTTCAGAGTACCGGCAGGATTGCATAGACATAAAGCGATTCCACAAACTGGCTTATATATGGCAGATTTGGAAGGCTGACCGTTGACTAGCGGCCAAAATGCACGGTAAGACGTCACTTCCACAACCGCACCATCCGCACCGACCAGCACACGGTTCCCCGATGCGATCACGGTTCTTCTAGAGCTAAACCGATCCGATGAGGAAATGAAACAGCACTCATGATTCTCCCACACAGTTTCGCCCCACCTCAACATACTAGTTTCTGAAAACCGACAAGTTGTCATTTTTGTCAGAAACTACACTTATCCCCATTATCAATTGCAACATGCGTGCATTTGACATAAAATACACATTAATTGCACGCAAAATTAGGGCAGGTGATTCAGGTGGGCAATATTACCATTCGTATGAACGACGATTTGAAAGCTCGAGTCAACCAGACACTCGACGCCATAGGCATGAATTTCAACACTTACGTAACCATGGCAAGCATCCAGCTCGTAAATCAGCAACGCCTGCCTTTTGACACTTCCGTGCGCGCCGCGGAGCCAAACGAGCAGACCAAGCGAGCCATGCTCGAAGCCGAAGCCAAGGAACGCGGTATCCTCCCAGACGACGCGGCCACCTTCAACAGCGCGCAAGACGCCATCACCTGGCTGCACAACAATCACGGCTGAACAGGCAAAACGCCATGATTACCATCAAATTCGACCAACAATTTCAGATCGACTTCAAACGCATCTCACGACGGATACCTCAAATCGTCACGGAACTCGAATATGTGATCGAAGCCATTGAGGAGTACGGACGCGTTCCGGAATCATATAATCCTCACATGCTTGATCGCCCACGAGGAATCTACTCGGGATATGCAGAATTCCATCTTGCCGAAGGGAAAATGGATGTGTTGGTGATCTACTCGGAGCGATCGGAAGCGTCAACAATCCGATTCATTCGCCTGGGATCCCACGACGAACTGTTTGACGGTCCGTTGCTTTAGATGAAACCATCGTAGGCTCCAACGAGATTCAGCCATCGATTTCCGCCTAATAAAACTTTTTCTCAACATATCGAGCTTATATATGGCAGATTTGGAAGGCTGACCGGAGACATCTCGCCTATGTATGGCAGTCCATTCCGGGAAAACCGCAGTTAGAGGGTACACAATTACCCTCTAACCGGTCTGTCACAAAAAACGAGCTGCCACATATAAGCGAAATACGTCCGGACAAACGCCAGAATCTACCATATATAAGACCACCTGTCAGAAATCTAATTCAAGCCGATCAGCAAACCGCCATTACATTACCCTTGATTTGGTGTATAATTAAGCATGTTATTACCCTTGATTCGGTGTATTTACGGCGGTGAGACATGGAGACTTTCGAACGAAAAGCGTACGAAAAACTGGCTTCCTGGAAGGATTCTTCCCAAGGAAGCACAGCCCTGCTCATCGAGGGCGCGCGGCGCGTCGGGAAAAGCACCATCGCGGAGGAATTCGGACGACGGAACTATGCATCGTATATGCTCGTCGACTTCTCAAAAGCCCCCGATGACGTGCTGGGCTACTTCGTCGACCTGCGCAACGACCTCGACGCGTTCTTCATGTACCTGTCATCCTTCTACGGAGTGGAACTACACAGGAGGGATAGCCTCATCATTTTCGACGAGGTGCAGCTGTACCCGAAGGCCCGCGAGGCCATCAAGCAGCTGGTGGCTGACGGACGTTACGACTACATCGAGACAGGCTCGCTCGTCTCTATCCGCGAGAACGTCAAGGACATCCTCATTCCATCAGAGGAGGAGTCGATCCGCCTGAATCCCATGGATTTCGATGAATTCCTCTGGGCTTTGGGAGAAAAGCCACTGTCCACGCTCATCGCGGACTCGTTCAAGAAGCGCAGGCCGCTCCCCGATTCGCTGCACAGGAAAGCCATGCGGCTGTTCCGTGAATACATGCTGGTCGGAGGCATGCCCCAAGCTGTGTCGAAGTACGTCGAGACCCATGATTTCAGCAAAGTCGACAACGTCAAACGGAACATCCTCCGACTGTACAGGCAGGACATCTCCAAGCATGGCGGCAGCGACCGGATACGCATCACGCGCATCTTCGACAACTTGGTGGGTCAGCTTTCCAAGAAGGAGAAGAAGTTCAACATCACATCGCTGGGAAAGGAAGCGAAGACCCGCGATTACGAGGACGCCTTCTTCTGGCTTTCCGACGCGTTCATCACCAACGACTGTTTCAATTCCACCGATCCGAGCGTGGGCTTGAGCATTAGCGAGGACCATTCGACGGTCAAATGCTACGCCGCCGATACAGGGCTTCTCACCACTCTCGCCCTGGCCGACTCGGAACAGACCGGAAGCAACCTGTACCGGGACATCCTCCTAGAACGCATCGAGATCAACGAGGGCATGCTCGCGGAGAACGTCGTCGCACAGCTTCTCCGGGCCAACGGGCACCGGCTGTTCTTCTATTCGCGCAGCGATCGCGACGACCCGTCGAACCGCATGGAGATCGACTTCCTCATCGTCGAACCGTACGAGAACGCGGCAATGAAGTACAGGGTCAGCCCCATCGAGGTCAAGTCATCGAAACGTTACCGCACGGTCTCGTTAGACAAATTCAAGGCAAAATTCGATAAGAAGGTCGGCACCAGATACGTGCTGCATCCGAAACCGCTGGTCGTGGAAAATGACGTGGTCAAGCTGCCGATCTACATGGCGGGACTGCTGTAGAAGGCTTCATGCAGACAGCGCTTTTTGGTGCACTACCAGCAAATGACGCCCAACACTTGCGCACGCACATGTTGTCCACCTTGAACACATCTGTTTGCTGCCCGTCACCCAGTTAACCTTCCAGCCACCTTTCAGACATCCGCTAGACACTCGTTCGTCCACAGCCGAACACTAAAATGTACCCGGTTTAATCGTACAGAGCCTCCAATTATAAGGGGACTATCTTTTTGAAGGATGCGACGATGCCTATTTTCTCGCCCGACCGTCACGCTTGTGCACCTTCATACGTAAAACTTACTAAGCAGCCGATTACGGGCGGAACGTATCGCCCTCTTGCGAATGACGAAGACAGCAACGCCTGTGCTCCATCCACCCTTTCAGGCCACCACAGTTCAAGGCTGTATACGCAGAAGTCGGCAATTCACGCCACCTCCGACAACACAAGCGTTTTCATTCCCAAAGTCGATGCGCCCCATCTGCCAAAAACAGCTAACGACGAGTCCATTGACGAAGCCGCGAACAACAGTACCCATTCAGCCCCCCCATCTGCTGAAATTCAACTCGCGCAAGCTAACGAGCATCCTCTGATGCAGGCTATCGAGGTCTGCAAACAATCCGTACACACTACGGCAAAAGCACTCTCCACCGCAGGACATGCAGTTGCAAAAGCTGCCAACGCCACCGGCCACGCCATCCATACCGCCGCCACAACGGTAAAGACCGCCTGGCACACATTCACCAGCCTCAAAGCAGTTCAATTCATCATCAAGTTCTTCCAGAGCACGTATCCCCTGTGGAAGAAACGTCATCGCTTCTCCTATTCCTTCTACGCCATCATCATCGCCGCACTTTCCGCATTCGAAGTTATTTTTATTCAATGGGGCATGTATTCCGAACCGGAATATGAAAAAGGCGTAGAAATCGATAAAACCACAAGAATACTTGACAGTGTTGCCGGACAGACGACGAAATTCGTAACACAAATGTGGCTTGAGCAGAAAAATCTCGTTCTGCTCAATTTTATTATTCTGATTGCTATTTATTTGACGCTTATTTTTGTATTGAACAGATTCTGGGTTTCCACAGCAATCTTTGGAACAGTGATGACCACTTACGCAGTGGCAAATCACGTTAAAATGCAGACCCGCAATGAACCTGTGCTTCCTGCTGATCTGAACTTCATAACCGGCGGCAATACCAGCGAACTCACTTCATTCATTCCCAAATCCAGCCAAGGCTTAGTTAACAGCGCGGTGACAGGCGTTACTTGGCTAGTAATCATCTGCATCATTATGCAGTTTATCGATGGCCGCAATGGAATCATACATTGCACGTGGCGCCGTCCCTTCGCCAGTGTCAAGAATTTCACAGGCACCCTCACTCGCATCGCAGCGGCGGTATGTAGTGTCGCTTTATGTTTCTCCTTTGTATGGGGATTCGGCAATGACGGGTATTGGTCCACTCAGTTCGCTCAAAGCATGGGTGACAGCCCACAAATCTGGAACGGTCTCGCCGATTCCACCAGCAATGGCCCTGTTGTGAATTTCCTTCGCCTGGCACATACGAAAACCATGGATAAGCCAGAAGGCTATTCACAGGAAACCATGCAAGCAATCGCAAAGAAATATGCGAAACAGGCGCAACAAATCAATAAGACCCGTAATACCAATATGACCGACAACACGGTCATCATGATGCTTTCCGAGACTTTCTCCGACCCAACCCGCGTCCCCGGCGTCAGTTTCTCCGAAGATCCGATACCGAACATCCGTCAGATCAAGACGCAAACCACTTCCGGACTCATGCTTTCACCGGGATACGGCGGAGGCACCGCGAATATTGAATATCAGGCGTTGACGGGCCTTTCCATGGCGAATTACAGCCCGACGCTGTCCATCGCCTATCAGCAGCTCGTACCTTCGCTTAAGTGGGCGCCAACGATCAACCAAGCTTGGAATGCAGCCAATGGCAGCAAAAAAGCTTCCATAGCATTGCATGCCTTCAACCGCAATATGTATTTCCGAGATCTGAATTACAAGAAGTTCCAGTTTTCGCAGTTCTTCGCAACGGACGGTAAACCGCAGCTTACTGGTCTTCACGCAATTGATTCCGCTTGGTATGTCTCAGATGAGTCCTTTTATTCGGAGGTATTGAAAAAAGTCACGGACTCCAACGAGAACAGATTCTATCAAGTCGTCACCATGCAAAACCACATGCCATACGAAGACCTCTACCAAAACAACGAATTCAAAGAAATGGATGCATCGAATCTTCCAGCAGATGAAAAACTAAATCTGGATACCTATACCAAGGGACTGAACTACACGGATCAGTCCACATTCGTTTTTTTGAGCCAGCTTAATGAGATTAACCGCCCAATTACCGTGCTGTTCTACGGCGACCATTTGCCAGGCTTTTATTCCACCGCATATTCCGATAAAAAGAACATCCTCGGATTGCATGAGACTGACTATTTCATTTGGTCCAACCAAGCATCACGCTCGGCTAACACAAAGCTTGACGCTGTTTCCAGCGACTACACATCATCAAACTATTTCTCCGCTCAGCTCGCCGAACATCTTAATGCAAAAGTCAGTCCGTATCTTGCGTTTCTTACCGAAATGCATCAGGCAATTCCGGCAATGTCCGTGCCGGATTCTTCAGGCAGCAGCAGCGCTCCGACCTATCTGGACGCGAACGGCAATCTCATCAAGAAAAAGAATCTCTCGAAGCAGGCCAAGCAATTACTCCATGACTATCAGCTCATTCAATATGACATGAGTATCGGCAAGAATTACCTGAAAGACACCGGCTTTGTCGATCTGCCGGAGTGACTCGTCTACAATAGGTTAGGATTACGGCAGAAACGGGAAAGGCAGTTTGGTTATGAAGATTGCGGTTGCAGGAACCGGCTATGTTGGATTGTCCGTCGCGTTGCTGCTTTCCCAACATAATGAGGTGCATGCGCTCGACATCATTCCGGCGAAGGTCGCGTTGCTGAACAACGGCAAGAGTCCTATCGTCGATCCGGTAATCACCGATTTCCTGATGGGGAACGCATCTGGCGAGCGTCCGCTCGATTTCCACGCCACCATCGACGCGCAGGAAGCGTACACGGATGCCGATTTCGCTGTAATCGCCACGCCGACGAATTACGACGAGAAGAAGAATTATTTCGATACTTCTAGCGTCGAAACTGCGATTGAGGCAGTCCGCCAGTATTCGCCACACGCCTGGATTGTCATCAAATCGACGATTCCCGTTGGCTACACGCAGCAATTGCGCAAAACCCTCAATGACAATCACATCCTCTTCTCCCCCGAATTCCTGCGTGAAGGACATGCGCTGTATGACAATCTGCATCCAAGCCGTATTGTGGTGGGTGCTCCGCAGGACGATGCTGAATCCGCCAAGGCTGCACGTCAGTTTGCGCATCTGCTTGCCGAGGGAGCAGACCCAGTTGAAGCCACCCGCGCCAATCATGATGGCAGTACCGGCATTCCCACGCTGGTGGTCGGCACCACCGAGGCTGAGGCCATCAAACTGTTCGCCAACACCTATCTAGCGCTTCGTGTGGCATATTTCAACGAATTGGACACCTATGCGGAAAGCCGCGGATTGAATACCCGTGAAATCATCGACGGCGTATGTCTTGACCCACGCATCGGCGATGGCTACAACAATCCCAGCTTCGGCTATGGCGGCTATTGCCTGCCGAAGGACACCAAGCAGCTGCTTGCCAACTACAATCAGGTGCCGCAGAACCTTATCGAAGCCATTGTGGACGCGAACCGCACACGCAAAGAATTCGTGGCTTCCGAAGTGATGGAACGCATCAAGGACGTTCAGGACCCTGTTGTCGGCATCTACCGGCTGACCATGAAGTCCGGTTCCGACAATTTCCGTCAATCCGCCATCCAGGACGTGATGAAGCAGTTCAAAGCCAATGGCATTCCCGTGCTCATCTACGAACCCACGTTGGACAAGCCCGACTTCCAAGGCAGCGAAGTCACCCATGACCTTGCCGGTTTCAAGGCCCGCGCATCCGTGATCGTCGCCAACCGTTGGAACAACGACCTTGCCGATGTAAATACCAAAGTCTACACCCGAGATTTGTTCCGCAGGGATTAAATCCGTGCATTTAATCCCTATTTCATGCACCCTTGTACATATTGCTAACGGCAAAAGAACAGTGGCAATCGTCAGCAATAATAAAAGCCTCCAAACAAAATGTATCCAGAGGTCATTTATTTTCTATATTCCAGCAACATAACGTAGCATAGTTATTAATACATACCATTCACTTCGTTTTTGGAGCCTAGGGAAAACATGTCCAACACAGAACCACTTGTTTCCGTCATCGTTCCTGTATATAACTCAGAAGAGTATCTACCATATTGCATTAAGTCTATTCTCAATCAATCATTTAAAAATCTCGAAATAATACTTATTGATGACGGTTCCAAAGACATATCACCGCAAATTTGTGATTCTTTTGCTGAAAAAGATTCCCGGATTAAAGTAATTCATCAAGAAAACGGAGGAATTGCCAAAGCCCAAAACGCCGGTTTGGATGCTGCACAAGGTGAATATATCGCTTTTGCCGACAATGATGATATTCTCAACAAAAATAACATCGAATACTTATTGTCTGCCCTGCAGAACACCGGAGCAGATATGAGTAAGGCACGGTGGCAGCAATTCGGGATTTCTCATCTGGACGATATTGTTCGGCAAGCCTCGCGAGGTGCCACTAGTCCCAACACGATAAACGTATTCAATGAACCTTTAAGAGCTTATCAAACAGTGTTCAGCAAGATTCTACGACTAGTTGGCGAACATACTGGGCATAACACAGAAGCACGGTATTTTAATGAAGCAAACTGGTGCCGCTTATACAAACGTGAATTGTGGAATGACATCCGTTTCCCCGAAGGCATGTACGCTCAAGACGTAATGGTTGCGGGCAAACTCTATGCTCGTATGAACAAGGTAGCGGATGTGGATCGAATACTCTATTACTGGTTGCAGTCTCCAAATTCTGTAACGCACAAGGAACGTAGTTTTAGTTTCTATCACGACAACGTAGTTGCCGGAATAGTCAACTTCGAATATGCGTTAAAACACGGTATACTGCCAGCGCGCAGTTACTACACGCTAGTCGGCTCCATTAATGAAGAAGCAACGGCTCCAGATATTACCGAACCTGTAAATCAACTTCAGTATGAAGCTGATCTGCAAAAGAAGAATAGTCTTCTTGCACGTCTGACTCGTCATCAACGTATGCAATGCGCAGTGTTGCATAAAATACGTTTATTCGAAAAAGGGATATACGATCGTAAGATTAAAAACATGGCATAACAAAACACCATCCATATACAGAGTCGCCGCCGAAAACGGCGGCGACTGGGAAACAATGTATATCCAATTGCGTTAACTATTTTCGTCTGCCTTGGATTGTGTTTACTATCAAATTCTTCGCTCTACGTATGGCATTAATAGGAAACCAAACAACACGATAAGCAACATTCTGCACTGGTTCCGGCATCTTCTTAATTGTTCCCGAAGTAATAAACTGTAATCCTGTATGCAGATGACGTTTTATTGCCGGAATAAATCTCAATGGATTCGTCGCCTTATACAGGCCATACATATTGCTCTGTAATGACTCGCCCTCATGCGCACGAGAGCTTGCGCCCATCAGCATGGCACTGGAATAAACCAAGGAATCAACCTCAATGCGGGCATACCTATCAGACATGACCCATGCAGGATAATATCCTTGTGACTGACAAATATATCCATTTGCACGCTCAATGGCATGTGAAATCGTACCGTCTTCACCCATTTCTCCTTCCGGTAGGAAATCCTCGTATTTCCACTCATAATCGAATAATGGTTTCAGTGCTTTCACACGGAACCAATAGCACGATCCAATGGCCGACGCCGACGGCTTCCCAGGACTCAAAGGCACATGAATATTAAATCGGTCTTCCAACAATTCCTTAGTAATTTCGAAATTTGCACCCCAATCATGCGGCAACGTGTGCGCAAAATACAGAGCATGGAATGGTGGTGGCGGAGCAACCTGGCCTAATCTTGGCTCGTTAGAAAACAGTGTGAGGATGTTTTCCACATAATCACGACTGCCAAGAGTGTTTTCCATAAGTTTGTATGCGAATCCTTGGCTTTCGGTTCCATGATGTCCATTTTCCTGGTTTTGACTCGACTTTTTATCATGAGCAAATCCAATAACATCATATTTCCCGCTTAATACAACATCACGCGAAGCAACCAGCAGTGCAGATACATCACGCCCTCGATTCACAACCGGAATAAATGTGACTGGATGATTCATACCGTGCGCTGCCATATAGTCACGAATTGGGACAATCTTGTCTTCCGTGGTCGTGATGTACAAATCAGTCTCATCCGGAAGCGCCTTAATGTAACGGCAAGTATCATCCAACAAATCAAGAAAATAGATGTGATAAATAAACGCAGAACGCACGTCAGCGCCATTCCTCGGATTACGAGTTGCAGCTGGTAACACATAATCGAGATGCAGTGCCTTACGAATATCATCAATGTTGTAGTTCGGCAGAATAGCGTCCCAAATCAAATCGACATCGTAATCAGTTTCGTTCTTCAGAAAATCATATAGGTCCAACGCTGGTTGGCCAGCGGTCTGATCGAAATAAGCACTATAGTCCACAAAGAAAGAGCGTCTTTTGAACACAGGGCATCGATCATCGTGTAACAGCTGCATCGGCATGTACAACAGCGGATAAGATGAGTATCCTTTATATTTGCGCCAATCGATATACGAATCCCATTTGAAGCCAAGCTTAGCGAAATGCTCAGTAAATGTCATTTCATGCTTACGAGTGACCTCAGCATAATCGCTCCACAACGGCATGTTTTCCCAGTATTCATGGAACGCTTGAGAGGAAACCATATCACGACGATATGCATGCCAGTACGCTTGCAGATGAGTGGGAATCTTTTCACCATTCACGGTCTCGCCCGCATACGCTGTGATACCCCAGAAATCCACATCTCTGTGAGACATGGTTTCAAACATTTCGTCAAATGGGTAAACCGGTCCCATGATTGTATCATTTAGGCACAAAACCTCATCATAGGTTTCTAGTTTCTCCCAGCCTATTGTTAGTAATGCTTGCTTGTAAGCGGCGACATCAAGACCCTTATTTTCACGGACCATAACAGTATCCGTATACTTACTGAACAACTTGCGGGTCTCATCATCGATTTTCCCGTTCACAATGATGACAAGATCCGTCAAATTTTGGGTTAAAGCAGCAAGGAAACCATCAAGGAAACGCGCCGCATGACCATTTTTATCATAAAAGCAAAATATGCCTAATCGTTTAATTACCGAGTTATTCAGAAGAGTCATTCTTTATCTCGTTTCATACCACTGAGCCTAACTTTGTCATGGATTTTAGGACAAACGTTCAATATGCATAGCCTGATCATTCAGCAATGCATAGTCTCTGCTTCCCTCATTATTAACAACAAACATGCATGAGTTGTCATCACTCGTAAATGCCACCATATCCGTACGCTCCGGGTCTATCTCATTAGGAACACGCAGCGACACTAGAATACGGAATTTCCCACTATTAAACAGGTTTAATGGCATCTGGAAACTAGCAATATGGCGACCTTTCTCCATCTTAAAGGTCTTTCCACCTGAGTCATAAGGAATGCCACCACGCTTAATATCATGCAACGCAATAGCCAGATAAAAATCTTCATCTTCATTGAACTCATATTCAATGTCGAATTTAAAATTTTCTGTATTGCTAATCAATAACGGAGAACGCGGAATAATGCGTAGTTGAGGCACACGTTCATTCAACCCAACCGGATAGGCGTCCTTGTCATGGGCACCTTCTTTCGCATTCAATGGCGTGAAGTTTTCGACGGTATAGCGGTCAGCAACATCATCCTTATTCCCGTTAACAATGATTTCGCCGTCTTTGATAAGAATTGCCTTATTGCAATACTTCTTGACGGAATTCATATCATGTGTAACCAGGATGACCGTTTTAGTCGGATCTTTCTTGATTTTCGTAAAGAAATCATCACACTTGCGCTGAAATGCCTCATCACCAACTGCAAGCACTTCATCAAGCACCAAAATATCGCCTTGTGCTTTAATAGCTACAGAAAACGCCAAACGGACTTGCATACCAGAAGAATAATTCTTCAACTTTTGGTCCATAAAGTCTTCTAGCTCAGCGAATTCGACGATATCATCGTACATTCCATCAATCTCTTCACGAGTGAACCCCAATAGAGCACCATTAAGGTACACATTCTCTCTACCAGTTAACTCTGGATTGAATCCGACCCCAAGTTCGATGAATGGTACAAGCTTGCCATTAACAGTAATGTTGCCTTCATCAGGCACATAGATACCTGAAATCAACTTCAGCAACGTGGATTTACCGCTGCCATTACGCCCGACAATACCGAAGAAATCGCCTTTTTCAACTTCAAACGATATGTCACGCAAAACATGCTGTTCTTTATAGCCTTTTATCCCCTTTGTCCAGTTGATAACAGCTTGCTTAATACCGCTCGCCTGCTCTGTAGGCAAACGGAACATCTTTGCAACATGATCGACTTTAAGTGCAATATTGTCTTGCTTAGTCATTATCACAGTACCTCCGCGAACTTCTTGCTATATTTGCGGAATACATGGATTCCCAAAAATAAAATCAACGCAGTTAATCCGATGGGCACCAAAGCATAGAACCAGTGATTGAATAATGTCCATACAGTTGGCGTGGTTTCTGGCGCAATAAGATTATGACGAATATCTTGAATTATCTGAGCTGGCGGATTCATCAGCATAACCTTTTCCACAGTTACCGCCAAATTGTAATTTTCCGCACCAAGACGATCTACAACCATTGACAGAGGATAAATAATTGGCGTTGCATAGAACAATGCCTGCATCAACACTTCCCAGATATGCTGAATATCTCGGAAGAACACATTCATAGTGGCTAACAGTAGTGCGACGCCCAATGCCAAACAGTAGAATTCAATAAAGTTCAGCGGCAATAACAAAACACGCCACGTAAAATGAACGCCAGAACCGATGCAGAATAACAAGACAACACACAGATTAATCGCCATACTAATCAACGAACCAACCGTCGCAGACACAACCACGATATAGCGCGGAAAATTAATCTTACGCATCAAATCACCACGTCCGGTGATAGCATTCAACCCCATAGTGGTAGCTTCAGAAAAGAAATTCCACATGCTAATGCCTAGCAGCAGCACCAAAGGGAATGTAGGTGTCCCGTCAGTGAATTTCAGAAATCTAACGAACACTACATACATCACACAAAACAGCATCAACGGTTTTAAAACTGACCATGCAATACCAAGAAATGACCCTTGATAACGTAATTTGAAATCAGTCTTCACTAATTCTTTAAGAATGACCAACGAATAATGGTATTTCTCACTTAATTTTTTTATGAAATTCATATGACTGACTCCATTTGCTTCACAATATCAACATTCATCATAGTTAAGCAGCAACTATTTCCTTCGATGAGCGACGATAACATTAGCGAGATCTCTCCGAAGACTATTTTCCGGCAAACATGCGTCTGATAGTTTACGCATAAATGTTCCCTTCTTAAAACGCCGCTGACTTTCTTTTTCGAGTTCTTCCCGTTCTTTTTCAAGTTTTGCCTCAAGCTCACGGCGCACTTTTTCATCATGAAATTGCCGCCCATACTCATGTATCCGGCTACGTTCTTCAGCGAGGCCTAAACTTTGAACATATTCGTTCTCCAAAGTAGTCAGCATGCCGAGCCAACGATAAAAATCATCTGTTTGCTCTGGAATTTGCTTCTGCGCAACAAACCATTTTGCTCTCGCATCCAATGTATCTGACAAAATCCGATAAGCAGTATCAATTCCCCATGTTTCAACAACATTTAGAATCGTAGCCTGCTGATTCTCCGCGTTCAACCGTATGACCCAATCGTTGCCGATAATACGCACGTACTCTTCTTCTAGCCACTGCGCACATTGCTTAATAACCACGGAATCCGTCGAATCGGCAAATTCCGCAATATGATTATTGAGCTGCTTGGCTGACAACTGCATGGCGACAAACTGTTGAGCGGTTTCTTCAGTATTACCAGAGCAACCGTTACCAAAATTATAATGTAAGCCTTGAAAGTCGGTTATCGTTTCAAAACGTCGAGCACATGCGCATAGCACAAACATCTCATATGAATCTTGCATTCTGCCCAGATGATCAGATGTCATTTTCTGAAAACAAAGTCGTGCAAAATCGCCCTGAAGAACCACGTCAATAATGCTCCACGTAAGTCTTGGAACACGCTCATCCGAAAAAATGCAAGGAAGAATGGAACCATCTTCCATGGTACAGGGCAAAGCTACATTGAACATAGCCTCATTCGAAGCAGCAGCCGCGTCATTTTCAAAGCGCGTTGAAATAACGCGCCTACCAAAACGAGTTATATCAGACTGATGAGTAACAACATACGGCCCCATAAGTTCGCAAAACGAAGGGGAAAGCTCATCATCACCATCGACGAATACAATAAATCGTCCGCTGCTAGATAGCACACCATCTCTTCGAGCAAGATGCGCGCCACCATTAGTCTTCTTATTAATCACATGGAATCTGGAATCATCAGCAGCACACCTGTAAATTGTGTCAAGAGTATCATCTGTACTAGCGTCATTCACGACAATAATCTCATATTCCGCGCCTTTCTGCTTTTTTAAGCTGTCCAGACACGTTTCAATATATGCCGAAACATTATACGCAATAACTATAAAGGAGAACAGTGGCACGACTGGTCCTTTCTTTAAAGACTCAGTCGTTGTTCTTCGACTTGACGATAATTTTATCATCAGCAACATCTTTGAGATGTTGGCCGTACGGGCTCTTGCCGTAACGCTCCGCGGACTCCATGAGCTGGTCGCGCGTGATCCAACCGTTCTCATACGCGATCTCCTCCACGATCGCGATCGGCAGGCCCTGCGCTCGCTGGACCGTGCGCACGAACTCGCCAGCCTCGAACAGGGAATCCATCGTGCCCGTGTCCAGCCACGCGTAGCCACGCCCCAGCGTGCGCACGTTCAGCATGCCCGCGTCCAGGTACATGCGGTTCAGATCCGTGATCTCCAACTCGCCACGCGCGCTCGGCCTGACCTGTTTCGCATATTCGACCACATGCTCGTCATAGAAGTACAGGCCCGTCACCGCGTAATGCGACTTCGGACGCGCGGGCTTCTCCTCGATCGAGACGGCCTTCTTACGCTCGTCGAACTCGACCACGCCGTAACGCTCCGGATCGTCCACGTAATAGCCGAACACGCTCGCGCCACCGCCGTTCTCGGCCTTCGCGACGGCCTTGCGCAGGGTCGTGCCCAAGCCGTTGCCGTAGAAGATGTTGTCGCCCAGCACGAGCGCGCACGGCTCGCCGCCGATGAACTCCTCGCCCAGCAGGAACGCCTGCGCCAGACCATCCGGGCTGGGCTGGACCTTGTACGAGAAACGCACGCCGTAATGCGATCCATCGCCCAGAAGACGCTCGAAGTTCGGCAGGTCCTTCGGGGTGCTGATGACCAGGATGTCGCGGATGCCCGCCATCATCAGCACGCTCAACGGATAGTAGATCATCGGCTTGTCATACACCGGAAGCAACTGCTTCGACGTGACCGTGGTCAACGGATACAGCCTCGTGCCCGAACCACCGGCAAGAATAATGCCCTTCATAACCCGTCCTGCTTTCTGTCCGTGAAATCGACAACCAAAAAAATAGGCTTCTCCAGCTTAACCGCTCCAAAAGAGATAACGAAACCGCGCAGACAAGTCTGCGCGGTTTCACCGCAATACGCACGATCCGCCCTACCTGTCGAGTTCCTTGGCGACGTACGTCTTCAGGGATTCCTCCCAGTCCGGGACATTCAACCCGGTCGCCTCGATCTTCGACAGATCCAACGCGGAATACGTCGGACGCGGGCTCACCGGGTTCTCCGCGTTGGCGAAATACTCGGACGTCGAGATCGGCTCGACCCTGTCCCCGTTGCCGTTCGCCAGATCGAACACCTCGCGCGCGATGTCCGCCCAGGACTTCACGGCACCGGAACCCGTCAGATCATACGTGCCGTACGCGGCGTCCGAATCCAACAGGTGGAAGATCGCATCCGCCATATCCCTGGTGAACGTGAGACGCCCGTACTGGTCGTCCACCACCGTCACCCGAGGCAGATCACCGTTCGCGACCTTGTCCGAGAGGGCCATCATGGTCTTCACGAAGTTGTGTCCTTCGCCGATAACCCAGCTCGAGCGCAGGATGTAATGGCGCGGCGCGTTCGCGACCGCGATGTCGCCCGCGGCCTTCGACTGCCCGTACACGCCCAACGGGGCGAACCCCTCCGACTCGTCATGCAGCTCGCGCGTTCCGTCGAACACGTAGTCCGAGCTCACGTGCACGAGCGTGATGTTGTGCTCGCATGCCACACGGGCGAGCAGGGCCGGGCCCTGCGCGTTCGCCTTCCACGCGGCCGCGCGGCCCTCCGGGGTCTCGGCCTTGTCGACCGCGGTGTACGCGCCCGCGTTGATGATCGTGCCGTACAGGCTCCAGTCGAATTGGTCGTACTGTGCGGGGTCGGAGAAGTCGAACGTGTCGATGTCGTTGAACTCGAACCCCTCCAGACCGTGGGATTCCACGTAGGCGCGGATGGCGCGGCCCAGCTGCCCGTTGCAGCCCGTAACCATCGTGCGGCGCGGGGCCATGGGCTTGGCGTCCCTGAGCATCGGATGGTGCAGGTCCGCCTCGGACCGTTCGGACTCCTCCAACGGGATCGGCCACTGGATGTGCAGGTCCGGGTCGGCGAGGTTCACGAACGTGTACGTCCTCTTCTGCTCTAGGCTCCAGTGCGCGTTCACGAGGTACGTGTACACGGTGCCGTCCTCCAACGCCTGGAAGCTGTTGCCCACGCCACGCGGCACGTAGATCGCCTTCGATGGATCCAATATTGTCGTGTACACCTGGCCGAAGCTCTCGCCCGGACGCAAATCCACCCACGCGCCGAACACCGAGCCGGCCGCGATGGAAATGTACTTGTCCCACGGCTCCGCGTGGATGCCGCGCGTCACGCCCTTCTTCGCGTTGTAGCTGATGTTGTTCTGCACCGGCCCGAAATCAGGCAGGCCCAGGCTCGTCTGCTTCGCGCGCTGCCAGTTCTCCTTGAACCAGCCGCGGTTGTCGCCATGCACCGGCAGGTCGAACACCACCAGGCCCGGGATGTTCGTCTCCACGGCCCTCAGATCTTTTTCGAAATCCATGTAATCCATCCCCTCACTGGCCCTGCTGCTTGTACCGGGCTTCGGTCGCGGCCTTCGCCGGCTCCCACCACGCACGGTTCTCGGTGTACCATTCGATCGTCTGCGCGAGGCCCGACTCGAAGTCGGTGTGCTTCGGCGTCCAGCCGAGCTCCGTGCGCAGCTTCGTCGAATCAATCGCGTACCGGCGGTCATGGCCCGGACGGTCCCTGACCCAGTCGAACGCGTCCTCGTCCTGTCCCATCATCCTCAGGATCATGCGCAGCACGTCGATGTTGTTCCTCTCGCCGTCCGCGCCGATCAGGTACGTCTCGCCGATACGACCCTTCGTGAGAATCGTCCACACGCCCGAGCTGTGGTCCTCGGTGTGGATCCAGTCGCGCACGTTCTCGCCCTTGCCGTACAGCTTCGGACGCTGCCCGTCCAGGATGTTCGTGATCTGGCGCGGGATGAACTTCTCCACATGCTGGTACGGGCCGTAGTTATTCGAGCAGTTCGAGATCGTGGCGCGGATGCCGTACGTGCGCGTCCACGCGCGCACCAGCATGTCCGACGCCGCCTTCGTCGACGAATACGGGCTGGACGGATGGTACGGGGTATGCTCCGTGAACTTCGCCGGATCGTCCAGGGCGAGGTCGCCGTACACCTCGTCCGTGCTCACGTGGTGGTAGCGGATCCCATACTTCCTGACCGCCTCGAGCAGGCGGAACGTGCCCTCCACGTTGGTCCTCAAAAACGGTTCCGGATCCGCGATGGAATTGTCGTTGTGCGACTCGGCCGCGTAATGCACGATCGCGTCATGCCCCGGCACGATTTTGTCGAGCAGGTCCGCGTCGCAGATGTCGCCCACCACGAGCTCCACACGGTCCTCGGGCAGGCCCGCGATGTTCTCCGGATTGCCCGCGTACGTGAGCTTGTCCAAAACGGTGACATGCACGTCCGGGTGGTTCTCCACCACGTAATGCACGAAATTCGACCCGATGAAACCACAGCCACCGGTCACGATAATGTTCTTGGGAATAAACGTCTCTTCAGCCATGGCTTCTATAATAGACGATAGTCTATATGTGACGTATCTCGTCGCAGTTATCCCCTCAAAACACATTAAGTATGCATCCGCTCATGAAACCATAACAACCGTGACGTTTCGCGAGCAAACAATATAGAGAATATTCCAAGGGGAAAATCAATCCAAGTGACATAGCAAAACAACCGCTCTGTTTGAAACTTGACTAAGGCGCAATGTCCTTAATTAATCATTATTTATCTCACACTAAATTCGAAACTACAAAGTTGCATAAGTCATATGTAAAATACCACGTATGTCAAGAAACGCCATCAAATTTCTTCTTAAGTCACCGCACCTGACCTACCTCATATTGGCAGTCCTATTCACCGGGTTCTTTCTTTTTTCAATACCCCCAATGACCACCCCTGATGCGCCTAATCATTTTACAAGAGCGTATGCAATCAGCACCGGAAAACTGTTCGCTTCAGAGACCGGCCCCGGAGCAGAATCTCAGACTGACACTATAGCAGGAAAAGAAGTAGGTATCAAAACAACAAATAAAGGATACTGGCTGCCACGCAATATTGTCGAATACACGAAAGGACCAGACTACTGCAACAATAAAATAGCCTCTGACACGAATCATCCAGGTATGTGCTTTTACTACCAAAATCAAACAGAAGGCAACAGTCCAATCGCTTATTTTCCACAAGTATTAGCCATTCGGATTGCTCGAATATTCACGAACTCGCCATCACTTTTAGCTTACGCTCAAGAATTTATCTTAGCCTCAATATGGATTGTCTGCATTTTTTTCTCTATTCGTGCAACACCATTCGGAAAATGGGCAATAGTATTTATTGCGCTTTTACCCATGCAAATTCAAGTATCTTTCCAACTTGGAGCTGATGTAATGACGATAGCTCCCGCAACCCTCCTCACAGCAATCTTTATGCGCAGAGTTTTTTCCTCGCAGGCAAGTCAATCATCAAAAAAAGAATTATTCTTTCTAAGCTTTTTATTACTGCTTTCTACGCAAAGTAAAATAGTAATGATCCCTCTTATCTTTTTACTTTTATGTTATCCACTCGACTACGCTCCGTTAAACTACCGTAAGGGGTCATTTACTCACGCATTACCAGTCAGAGGATTTGCAGCAATCATCCCAATCATCTTTCTGTTTTCTTGGTCATTAATTGCCAAGAAAACAGAAAGATCACTTGCTGATGTTTTCTCTACAGCCCAGGATCAAATACAATATCTTTCATCAGAACCTTTGCATTTTATTCTTTCATGGCTTCTCAATTGTTATCATTGGTTAATTTTCCAAATTGATATTTCAACCATTATCGGAAATTTAAAAAGCATGCATGCTCCACTCCCTATCGGATTTATTATATTTGGATTCGTTTTCTTATGCATTGTTCTGGCTTCCACCACCAACACAGAAATGGAACAATGGAACTCAATAAGCAAAAAACGCTATTCAGCTCTGTTCCTAACATCTTTGCTTTGCTTTGTCGCTATCAGTATTAGCGCCGCTACTTTGCTTGCTGAGAATATAATTTGGACTCCAATAAATTCAGACGGCATCTTCGGAGTCCAAGGACGATATTTCTTTCCCGTCCTCTATTTATTAGCAATGCTTCCACCAGTGAAGCCGATTCTGATCAAGGACGACAAACTAAGGAACGCTATATTAGCTGCTTCACTTATTTTATTTCTCGCCTCATCCAGATATGCCATCTAAATATGGAAAGAGAAATATGGTAGTTTTTCAAGCGGCCAGTCAGGAAAAACAGAAACGTATTGCATTTTTAACAACGCGGATAAACCCGAACTTACCGATCAGCATCTGGATTCTTGCTTATTTGGAATCTCATCTTTGCCGCATGAAGACACACCACGTCCTGCATTTTTCCGCGCTGCGAACCGTTTTTATCGCACATTCATAGCAAAGTGAAATAAAAACGGTTCCTCTTAATAATTTGTAGGTCACTCCTCTACATCCGGCATGCAAGCAACTATCAGAAATATATCTATCAAGTCTATCGAGTCAAAAAACTTTTATCAAAGTTCTGCCCACCTTACGCAATCAAGCAAAGTCCAGATTCTTCGTGGTCCACTCAATCACGCCCTCGCTTCCGGCAGATATGTTCCATGTCACTTCAAAAAAATCTAAGAGTTCTCTTCTTGAATCTATTCGCATTTCTCATATTCTTTGTTTTCACCATTGATATGGCCTGATTTTTGTTCCGCCCTTATAGTGGGACGGCTTGCGCCGCTTGGTTTGCATAATACTCGGTTTCGGTCCGTTCCGGTGTCCTGTAGCCCAAGGACTGGTGCAGACGCTTCGAGTTCCACCACGAGACCCACCGGAACGTCGCCAATTCCAGGTCCCTCAAATCCTGGAAGGGCTTGCGTCGCCAGACGAGCTCGGTCTTGCACGCGCCGTCGGCGCTCTCGGCCATGGCGTTGCCGTACGAGTCGCCGACCGTGCCGGCCGAGGGAAGCATGCCGAATTCCCCGACCCCGGTGGTGTACACGAGGCCGATGCACCGCGCGCCATGGTCGGAATGGTGCACGAGACCGTCCGTGCCGCCATGCGAGGCGGCCCATGATATCGCCTGTTCCAGCGCCTGCAGCGGCAGCTCCCTGGTGCCCATGGTGGTGGCGCACGCCCATCCGACGATCCTGCGGGCGAACACGTCGGCGGCGAACGCCGTGTGGCCGAACGAGCCGTTGGCCATGCGCACGTAGGTGATGTCGGCCACGTGCAGCCGGTTCGGCGCCTCCGCCTCGAACCTGCGTTCCACGAGGTCGGGCCTGCCGCCCGTGCCCCTCGCCGGTTTGGTGGTGACGGGCGTCCTGCCGCGGCGCACGCCGCGGATTCCCGATTCCCGCATGACGTTCATCACCTGGTCGCGGCCGATCTCGGCCGGATCCCGGCCCCGCGCCAACAACTGGGCGTGCGTCTTGCGGTACCCGTACACGGCCATGAAGGAATCGGCATGGATCTCGAGGATGCCGCGGGCCGGCGCCTCGTGCCTGGCGGCCATGCGGCTGACGGGCCTGGATCTGAACATGCGGTAGCCGCGCGGCGTGATGAACCCGCAGTCCAGCGAAGCGGCCGGCACCCTGCGGATCGGCCCGACCCTGAAACGGTCCTTGAATTCGTCGATGTAAGCGACCATCAACGCCGTGTCGGGTCGAGCCGTGCCGCGAAAAAAGCCGACGCCGTCGTCAATATCTCGTTCGCCCGCCTCAATCGCGCGACCTCGGCCCGCAAACTCTTCAACTCCGCCATCGCGTCTTCGGCCGACTGCTTGGTCTCCGCCGCGACCGTGGCGTCCGTCTTGCTGCGCCAACGGCGCAGCGTCTCCGGCGCGACCCCCAGATCCTTGGCGACCTGTTCGATCGCCTTGGTCTCCGACGAATACGAGCCGCGCGACTCGGTCAACAGCCTGACGGCCTTCGCCTTGAACTCCGGCGTGTATCTCGTTCCTTTTGCCATGGTTCCATCATCTCCCATCGAGTTAGGGGAAATGCGGAACAAAAATCAGTTCATATCAATGCAATGAATCTGCCTCACTTCGTTACGCATAATTTGAACGGCGTCTCTCCATTAATCGTCTTCCCTATACGCACAAAACGATAACCGTCAAATTTTTCTTTATCTAAATCGTTTGTTGAAAGCACATACGTCACATCAAGCCGTTCCAATTGCTCAGGCGTAGCATTTATTTTGTATGCATCGTTGGCAGTTAACTTAAAAAGATGTTTCGCAGGCTTATTCACAACATTCATCTCAATGAAAGCATACCTGTTATAGATACGCTTCCAACGTTCTCCCGGATCGATTCGTTTCATCTTCTGGAGGTCAGGCGTAACTGCCACAGCATTGAAAGTTTTCACACCGTTAGCCACTAATAGATTCGCCAAACGCGCGGAATCATTCCCTTCGGTAATCCAGACGCCAGGCTCCTCATCTTGCAATGCCCGCACTTGATTAACTACCGGTTGATCAGTGAGAGGACGAGTGGAGTACTGCACAGGATTGACTGACAAACCGGAAAAAGCAATCGCGAATATAGCAACAAAAGTAATGCATCCATTAACTTTTGCTTGTTGTGAAAAAAGAGCAGCAACAAACGAAATCACGACCAGTAGGCAAATTAAAGTTAATAAATTTCCAAGGTATGGCCGAAATACCAAACGCGCAGTCGCCACAGCGAATGCAACATAAACACACGCTACAACAATTTTGGAAGTTCTAGTGTGGTTTTCACACCACTTTGCCGCACCTCGAACCAGCAAAAGGATGTTGCACACACCGATAGCAACAGTTGTCCTACTACTAGTCACAGAAGACATGAATGTAAGCTTGGATAGCCACGTAGGGAAACCGATGATTGCAAATATCGAAAGAAAAATGACGATCGCGATAATATAACAATCAAGGAAATCAGCTTTCCTGCTTTTAATCATATTAGATATCGCAAAAATAACACCTAATGGACACAAATCAATAAAAGCCGCTACTTCAACATCATTCCCAGTAAGCATTGCACTCTCAAAAAAATCTTTGAATGGAAAGCAGAACGTAGCTAAAGAAGAGAACATCAACCATATTGAACGGCCTCCGCCCTTCGACATCCGAGAGCCTGGATAAGACGTATTCAACATCGCTTGAATCGTACTCGACGATTCCTTAAAAATTAAACCCATAAGAATCGCAAAAATCAGAAATAACGTGACCATCCCCACAACCTGGGCATGAGTAAAACGTATTTTGCCCCAATACCTGAGAATAATGGCAACAATAAGCCCCGCAAGAACAAACCCTAAAGGAATCTGCCATGCAGGATAAAGCGATAAAATAAACATACCTGCACACTGCAGAATCACCGCGCAGGACAGCAGTCTAATCCAGTTTTCTTGTCTACGAAGCATGCAATCAAAACAACAAATAGAGACAAATATAGAAATCAGCATTTCAGGTAAACTATTAACGGCAAACCACCACTGCGTAAGCGGCGCAAAAGTAATGAGAGCTGCGCCAAAAGCCGACAAAGCCCGAGTTTTCCCATTGCCTTCCTTGTCGCTAATGCACAAGAAGAACTGATAGGCGGATAAGAACAACACCACTAAACGAGACGCCCAATAAAACGACAGTCCCGCAGAATTCCCTAATAACAAATAACCCCAATGAAATGGGCGAAAAATCTCAGAGGGAAACCACACCGGTGCATCTTTGATTATAAACATATCGGCAGGCCTATCACCGATTAGAGCATTAAAATAACCATAATCGTTATACGACTGTGCAAAAGCTAACGGAGTCCCTACTACATATTCGTCCGTTCTAATAGGTCGCAAAACACCAAATACGAGATCTTGTGTACCGTCTCTGCCTAACCAAAAATTCCATGTGCCCAATGATGAACCACTAATGTTCAGTACTGTCGCGCCCAAGATAATGCCTATACCGATGCAGAATCGATTGCGGTGCAGCCAATTACCTACTTTTGCCAAACCGAATGCGAAAAAAGAGCAAATAAGCCCCCATATAGGTAACAAAATAACAAAACGCAAGAGTTTGATATGCAGTTCATTTTCAGATAAATGAAGGTCAAGAATTCTTTCCGAATAAAACGGATAGATTTTGACACATCCCCAACTAATGACGGCAGCGCTTAACAATACCAGTGTTAAACGAATCAGGTAAGAGAAATCTCTCATTTTTCGGATTTTCATAGTTTGGGCCTTCGTTCCCATAATCTCCTCCGCTAAAGCTTTCCAAATACAGCGTCTCTTTTTTAAAAACTTCTATCAGCTATACGCTATCCTCCATATAAAATATGGCACAACACTTGTTATTCATTTCTCATTAGGCTCAAGGGCCGCAGCCGTTTTTTACAAGTACATCAAATACAAAAACCTATTTCTTAGACCAACCTGTTCAAACTGGGCTCAACTATGAATGGTATCCACAAGGGTATAGTAATCATTATGCCAGAGACACAGAATCCAACTATCGCGGTACTTCTTCCTTGCTACAACGAGGAAGTCACCATCGGCAAGATGGTACGCGACTTCAAAGCGACGCTTCCCAACGCCGATATCTACGTATACGATAACAACTCCACTGACCGTACTGCTGAAATCGCAACAGCCGAAGGAGCAATCGTCAGAAAAGAGCCGCGTCAAGGCAAGGGAAATGTGATTCGCGCCATGTTTGAGGACATTGATGCCGATATATACGTCATGGCAGATGGCGATGACACCTATCCTGCAGATGCAGCGCCAGCCATGGTAGATAAGGTGCTCGAAGGCTACGATATGGTGATTGGCGATCGCTTGAGCTCCACCTATTTCCAAGAGAACAAACGTCCATTCCACAACTTCGGTAACCGTCTGGTACGTGGATCCATTAACGGCTTATTCCATGCGAACGTTACCGATATCATGACTGGTTACCGAGCATTCTCGTTCACATTCGCCAAGACTTACCCAGTACTTTCACGCGGTTTCGAAGTCGAAACTGAAATGACCATCCACTCGTTGAACAACAATCTGCGCCTGTTTGAAATGCCAATTCAATACCGAGATCGTCCTGCAGGATCAGTCAGCAAACTTAACACCATAGGTGACGGCATCAAGGTAATGAGTACTATCTTCCGCATGATTCGTGAGTACAAACCGCTACCGTTTTTTGGCGGTTTTGGCACAATCCTAGGCGTTATTGGCATCATATTATGCACCAGCGTGACCATGGACTTCTGGCATACTGGCATGGTAGCGCGTTTCCCCACACTCATCGGCGCAGTCATGCTCGTCATAGCAGGAATACTATTATTTGCGACGGGCATCATACTTGATGTCATGGCTAAAAACGACCGCAAGGCGTTTATCGTCGATATGAACAAATTCGCCATGCTGCACCGGAACAAATAGACAATTATTATTTATAGGTCAGATGGAACATACCTCTATCTGACCTGTTTTTCTTATCTATTTTTCATTCAAAAGTGTGTTAAAAACGAAAACTTTGATAATAACATATTCCACAATGCGTTAAACCATGCGCCACGGTGACGATCAAGCGTTAGTCGAAACAGGAAGCTCCGTAGCAAATCCAAAGCACCTGCTATCACACAAATCAACATTATTGAAATAAGCGCGTAAAAAATAGCATATTTTGCATCGTAGAAATCTGAAAGAACAACACATTTAGTCCATAACTGTTCACGGAAAAATGGTTGTTCTGTAAAAAGATATATGCCAAGAGCGCTAGTAGCTAGGTAGTTCACCACCCTGCTTTGCCATTTTATACTTCTAAACAACTCAAATAGTCCAAAACTAATCAACAGAATCGGAATGGACCATTCTTTTTCCCACGGTGAAACATATTCAATTAGTAAAGTTGCATCATGAATAATTAGCGAAAGAAAAACATTCGCCACTACGATTACGCTCATACCAACAGCCAAGATTATCCATGCTGCCCTCTTTGATATTCTTGGCAAATACCATCTGTAATAAGAAATAAGAACAAAAATATAAATAAAGCCAACAACATTAAGACCAATATCATTCCCAGCGCCGGGGACCAGACCGAGAACAGCCCACATGAATAACATGATTAGGCAACATTCTCCGTGCAATGCTTTACCCATATTTTTTAAATTCAATAGAACAAAAGGAAGCAAAAGCAAGAATATGGCATAGCTGGTCACATACCACCACTCATTCCTCGTAAGAGGGAAAAATAAATCAAGCCAAGCATGGCCCATTGCATATGAGGTTTCTCCATTGGGATCTAGAACAAGCCTAGCCACCAGCGCAGCAAGATTCCAGAACAACAATTCACGCCATAATAGCCATATCTTTCTAAAAGCTCCTTTAATTGTCGCCGGCTTATCAGCAAGAAACCAGACAGAAATAAGCAAGAATAAAGCAATGCCAATTTTCCCTGGAGCTAAATACAACAATTGGAAGAAAAGACGCTTAACACAAAACGTTTGATCAAAAACATTGATATCCGAATGAGCGACTTCATGATGAGCAACAATAAGTATCACTGCGATAATACGCAACAGCTCAAGACCCGATTTTCGACACTTTCCGTCTTCAGCCACACCGCACATCCTCAATATCGGCGATACCACGTCAGTTCATTTCTGGGCATCCGCATCATTAAACTACACCTAAACATTAGCACTATTGAAGAAGCCGCTACTGAAAAGGAAACAAACACAAGAATCTGTAGGTACGAACAAATCCGTTATGTCCTATCAAAGCAAGCAACTCATTCACTTAATTCAATCTTTACAAGCGGAAGATGATGTCGACTCAGATCTTTCATTTCACGCTCAAGCGAAAAATACCATAAAAACTATATCGTCCATTTCTGCGCATTCGTATTATTCGATTTATACAACTGAACATTGGCACCATTGGTAGAAGAGCCACCAGAAATATCCAATACCATGTTCTCTACAAGTGCAGATTGAAAAACATAAGATCCATCAGGATTCCTGACAGCAATCCATTTCTGAGCATATGTGTTATTCGAGGCATACTGCTGCACATTGGCACCGTTAGCTGTACTCGCGCCATAAACATCCAAAACTTTACCAGAATTCACGCTGGTCAATGTCACATAGCCATTAGCATCATGCGTCACTTTCCACTTCTGAGCGTTCGTTCCGTTCCCAGCCCAAAGTTGCACGTTGGCACAATCCGAACGAAAACCCCCATAAACATCCATCTTCATACTCGTCTTTAGCTTCGAGCCAAAAGAGTACGTGCCATTCGGTAAATCTTGCCTGTGCTTCGCCGCTTGTTCATTCAACCGATCACGCATGGTTCTAGACTTCTCAATAATCCACTGCTGAGCAGCCGCATCATTAGACGAATACAGTTGCAACGCAACGTCAGGAGAATAGTTCGCACCCGGTACGTCAATAGCCTTATTTGCATTTACAGAAATCAGTGAAATTTCACCATTCTCATAATGTCGAATAGCCCACTGTTGCGCAGCAGTCCCATTGTTACCATATTGCTGCAATATCGCACCGTTAACTGCAGAAGCCCCATAAACATCTAGAACCTTGCCAGAATGTACATTAACAATGCTATATGTCCCATTGCCGACCCGCTGGAAACAGAATTTTTGAGCTTCCGTTCCATTAAATGAGTACAGTTGAATCCGAGCACCGTCTGCAGTAGAAGCCCCCGGCACATCAAAAACAAGACCGGACCTTCCAGCAGATTTGATGTTTACCGCCGTATTTACCGGCACACTAGCTTCACTAGAGGAAACAATAAACCGTTGAGCCGAAGTACCGTTAGGCGCGTACAAGCGAATCGCGGTAGCGTTGGCGATAATGCCTCCGCTCAGATCCAATACCCAATTGCCAAGAGCAGATTGCAAATAATATCCAGCCCCTGAATCACGAATAAACCACCGCTGTGCATTTGACCCATTCAATGCATATTGTTGCACCACAGCATTGTTACCTGCAGCAGCGCCTCTAACATCCAAAGCTTTGCCGGATTTCACATTAGCAATCACATAGCTACCATCCTGCTGCTTGGTAAACCTAAACTGTTGCATCTTAGATTCATTGCCAGAATATAGCTGGATAACCGTAGAATCAGACATACTGCCATTGGGGATATCAACACTGAAAGCTACTTTAGAACGAACATTGATGTAGTAATTTCCATTGGGAATACTTACTGCAGGCATCCTGCGCACATCAATTGCAGACGAATCCTGCGCATACGTTTTATTTCCAAAAGCATTCATATCCACGGAACCGCTGATGCCGTTGATACGGCCGGAACTGGTGTATTGCCAGCCGCGGTCGTTGGTGCCAAAGGCGTTGTATCCCATTTGAGCACCATACTGGGCCACCCAACGGGTCTTTGCGTAGATGTTCGAATTGTTCAACGGGCCTTGCAGGTAGCTCGTATACGAATACACACCGAGATTCTTGTATCCGGCGGACTGCAGTGCGCCATACCAGGCGTCGGCCATACCGCTATAAACATTCGGATTGGTCGGCGGGGTATGACCAGCCCACGTCCACTTCTCCAGGTCATAATACACAGGGTATTTCAGATCGTTCGGGCTCACGCCCATCTGGCGGAGTTTGGCAGCCACATCATTGCCTTCCGCACGTGCGCAGTTCGCATCGTATGCATACGAATACCAGTAGATGCCAAAAGGAATACCAAGACGTTTGCATTCGTTGATGTTACGTTGCGCTTTGGCATCGGCATAGTTGCCCCAGCCATAGCCCAAACGAATGATTGCGCCTTCCACGCCGTCGGCTTTCGCCTTGGCCCAATCGACGTCACCCTGCCATGAGGAAACATCAATCACGCCCTTGGCCTGTTGAACGAACAGGTTGTTCCTATAATCGAAAAACGCCTTTGTCCCGTTGTAGGTTCCCCAGTGTGCTCCGTATTCGTTGCTCTCGAATTTAGTGAGCCGGACAGTCGAGCCACCCTTCAAGGACGACTGCTCCGCAGACTGTTTCACAGGTTGTTCCACAGCATCTTTCACATCCGAGGCACTCACCGGAATGAATGATTCGCCATCCGTTTTGGCCAGTGGATCAGGTTGCTGCGATTGCGTGCCGACCAGCTGAGCGTCCGTCACGGTTTCGCCGGTCTCAATGTTCTGTACATCACCTTCCGGCGTAACCGCAAGGTTCTCCGAAACCACAGTGGAATCGTCCGAAATGTTTTCGCTTACCGTTTCCGGCAGCGTCGCGTTCGGATTGTCCGGCATGCTGTTTGACGAATTCTGCACATCATCCACAGTTGCGGCAAAAGAACTTGGCGCATCCTCAATCGCAATATCCTGCATGGCGTAAGCCGGCACCACGGCAACGGAAACCGTCATTGCAACCACGGAAGCGGTGGTCGCAATCTTCATCAAGCTTTTCGGCGATATCATCGTCAGCCTCTCTCACAAAACGCATTTCACGCGTTGACGCAATTGCACACGCAAAACTTAAGTGTATTCTGAGATGTCCCCACTTAAAATAAAGCAGCTGGATTCCGGACCAAACTTCACATTTACCGAATATGCCACAACATGAAGTGCTGGCATTCGGAAGTGGAACGGGTAACATACCTTATGTATTGTCATTTGGGAATAGAGGACCTTGTCGGACCACCTCCAATAGACAACATCAGAACGGTATCGCGGACTCCTGGAGGGAAGCATGGCACGGCACGAAAGGCAGCCAAATAAAGCTGACAGTCAAGCAAGTAACGTCCGCAAGCCCCGGACTTTCAGCAGTACCGCGACCGTCGGGACCAGCAAATCCAACAATTCCGTCAATGCCACCAATCGTGACGAAAAGCTTAGAACAAAAGCACCGGGGACTTCCTACCGAACGGCTCCCGAAGATCCATTCCAAATCGCCATATCGCAAGGCGTGCAAGATGGCGACACTTGGGTGCATAACCATGTCAAGAACTTGATTCGCCGTTCCATCATCGTAGCCGTTATCGTCGTTGCGGTATGCATTGTGGTCTTCGGCGTCATGGGCGTGAGAACATCGCAGAAAATGCGCGAACTGAATGCCATTAACGACTGCAGAGACGCGGTTGCCGCCATGAACGCTTCATATTCCAAGGATTTCCAGCTCAAGGGAAAGATTGTCGACGCATTTTCCAGCATGGATTCCTCATATGATCTGGAAAAGCTCAGCACCTTGTATCAGGAAGAAGTCAAATCGCCGAAGGCGCTTGACTGCAAAGCCGACCCGTCCGGGACCACCAGCAAAGCCAACACCGAACGAGCCGCATATGACAAACAGGCCAGAACCTTCGAGCGGGCGTTGACAAAGAACAAGGCAAATCAGAATTGAATACGAAACGATTGGCAAGAACGGCACTTGCCGTTATCGTAACCGTAGGAATAGTCGTTGCCATCATCGTCGGGTGCGGCCCCAAATGGGGCAACGGAACGGCAACCGGTAAAACCGGATCGCAATCCACCGCCACCGCCCATACTGCGGCCACTGTTGATGTGCAGCTGCCCTCATACTACATGGACAATATGGTGTTCCAGCGCGATCAGCCAATCGTAGTCAAAGGCAACGTCAGCTCCACGGAAAGCAACCCCATCGACGTTTCAAAACTGTCAGCGACACTTACGCAAGGCAAAACCTCCGAGAGCGTCAAGGCAAAGGCAGCGAAAAACGGCAGTTTCACCTGCACGCTGAGCGCGCAAAAGGCAAGTCTCAATCCGTATTCGCTGCAAGTGCAGTACGCCGGCAAAACCGTGCTGAAACTGGCCAAAGTGTATGTGGGAGACGTCTTCGTAGCCGCTGGCCAGTCGAATATGGAACTCAACTATGTGCAGTATTACGAAAACGCTACTTACAATTTTGGCAATGGACTAATCACGACAGGCGATTTGCCGAAACCGCTCGTAGATGACAACGTGAAATTTGTCATCGCAAATCATGATGTTGAAGACACTGATTTTCCACTGTCCGCTGTTAATCAGAGCGCCGATGCATGGCTGACTGCAGATTCCACGAATTCACTGCACCTCAGCTATCTGGCTCAGCAATTCGTCATGCAGTTGCGCGCCAAGCACCCCAATGTGCCGATTGGCATCATCCAGACCGCGTGGGGTGGCACGCCTATTCGCCGGCATGTACAAGGCGGCGATATTTATGCGAACCATATCGCGCCGTTGAAGGGATTCCATGTGGCGGGCGTGCTGTGGTATCAAGGTTGCGATGACGCCAATAATTACGGAACTGCTTTGCAATACGAATCGCAAATGACCACGCTCATCAACCAGTACCGTAACGTGTTCGGACGCAAGGACCTGCCGTTCCTGTACGTACAGCTCGCGCGCTGGCCAAACTACCAGTACACGCAAAACGTGCGAGAAGCGCAACGGACTACGCTCGGCAACACCAACCTGCACGATTCGTCGAATGTGGCGATGACGGTTTCCCTTGACACAGACAAGGGCACATCCGCGCTAATCCATCCTCTCGGCAAAGATATTCTCGGGGCACGCATGGCCGCGCAGTACCTCGCCATGGAAAACGGTACGAAAAACGCTGTCAGCGTACCTAACGGACCGCTTATTGAACGTGCACGGCATACTGTGGACGGCAAAATCGCCCTGTCTTTCCAAATCGGCACCGCAAGCGGACTGAAAGCGATGCAACCGAACTATACGAAGAGCGCAAGCGCGAGCGCACCCGATTATACGAAGAATTCGAAAGCGACCCCTCTTGACGGTATCAGCAATATCGTAATCCCAACGACTGCGGCATTGCAGGGATTCGAGGTTGCCAACTCTTCCGGGCAATGGGTACCGGCCAACGCCATCATCAGAGGCAACCAGGTGGTGCTCAGCGCGGCCAATGGAACGCCACTTGACAATCTCAGCGGTATAACCCAGGTGCGTTACCTGTTCAGCGGCAATCCGAAGTGCGCGAGCATCCTGTACAACAGCCTTAATCTGCCTGCTAGCCCATTCATCACTATTGTCGAGTGATCTTTGTTGGGGGCCGCCGCGAGATAAACCAATACGGGCGGGATAAGTACGGGCGGTCTGAGCCGTTGCTTGGCCTGCTTGGTCATGTTTTGAGCAGGCTGTTCCGGATTCTGGTTTGGTTTCTGGTTTCCTGCTTAAACTATGAAGACTGCTGCAGCATCGCAGAAACTAGACAAATGTCATTTTTCCACCGGTTTATTTAGGCACATTCCCCTCCTACTATGGCATACGGAACGAACGCGAGCGCACAATCACAGATCGAATGCAAACGTGCGCAGGAGAGGAATCACCATGAGGAATCGTATTGCAGCAGCTGCAGCGGCGGGAATATTAACCATCGGCATGGCCGCCTTGCCTTCTGCGGCTTCGGCCAGTGAAGTCGCACCGTCTACGGACGGATTGGCCGGCAGCACCGCCATCAGCGGGCAGATCGACCAGGATATGGCCGTGTGCACCGACAAAACGTGCGATGCCGTACAGCATGTGCGCAAAACAAACCAGCAGATCAAGTCGGATATGGAAACCGCCAAGCAGCACGCCGAGCAGCTGCATCAGAACGCGCACGAGGACGCCGACGCGCTTCGCCAGTACGGCGAGCAGGCCTGGAAGAACTACCAGGAGGACCGCGAGGATATAAAGAATGCGATCGATGGCGCGGTCAAGCGCGGTCAGGAGCGTCACGACGCTCTGCATCAGGATATGCAGGACACGCAGGCCCACCTCAACCAGATGCATGCCGACATGAAAGAGACTCACGACGAGCTTAAAACCAAGCATGATGCGTTCGCGGCAAGCAGCCACCAGTGGCATCAGTCGTTCATCGCGGCGTTGAAGGACGCGAACTCCAAGACGGGTCAGCAGGGCGGCTCATCCGTTGCTACCGGCACGCATGGCATCACGGCTGGAACGAATGCCGGTACGACCGTTACTGGAGTCAACGGCACCACTGGCACTGTGCGCACGGCTGCCGGCACTGGCGCGAATGGTGCTGCAACTGGATCCGTCGCAGCTTCCGGCGATCAAACCGCCGCGTCCACCGGCGCGCTGACCAAGTCGGAATATGGACAGCTTGCACAAACCGGCATCGGCATTTCCCTTGCCTGCGCAGCCATTCTGCTGCTTGCCGGCCTTGCCTACGCCATGAAGACGTTCGTGCAGTATAAGCGCGAAACCAGCGAAGACTGAGCCGGCTCGCTGCCGGACAGCGTTTGCTTCATCGACTCATGAAAAACGGTCTCGAATATATCGGGACCGTTTTTTCATGCGCGTTTTTCGTATGTGCTTTTATCTGCTATACGCATTGTTGCGATTCAATTGGAATGACGTAGTACAGCGACGCACAATGCAGCGCGAAGCGCGCGTACCGTGCGTATGTCCAGTATTTCCACTGATTTGTTACGTTGGCCGTTCCGATCAGTCCACTGGTCAATTCGCATAATGGGGAGCACTGCTGGCGATTCGCGGCGACGGCGTATCGCCATTCCCCGCCGTCCGTCCGGTACTACCCGCGCTCCCCGCATCGCCGGCCTTTTCAGCATTGCCGATGTTGGTTCTACGCAACGACCCCGCGGCCAACGAGCGGATGGATCGCCTGCGCTGCGCCTGTTCCGTCTGCGAAGCGGACTGAACTGCGGGAAAAGCGCCCGTTACAGGACGAATACGACCGGTTGCGGTCGGAATAAAGCTTGGCGGCAAAACCTGCGTTGTGATGGCGCTTATGGATGCCATCTGCGGCTGCTGCGTATTATCAGGACCATCCGCAGCGTCTTTTTCTTTCACGGTTTGCGATTCTTCCGCACGATTCGCGTCATCATTCGCATCCTCGCCCGTTTGCAAGGCAGACCCAGCTTCGCTCTGCTTTTCTTGTTTTTCCTGCTTTTCCTGCGGAGCGGCCTGCACATCACTCTGCAATACGATTGGCGATGAATTCGAACGGCGTCGGGCAAGCGCCGCCAGAGAGTCACGAGTATCAGCATCGCGTTGGTCAGTCTGCTGGCTGCCGGCAGCCGTCTTGTCAACCATCGTCGTGCTTCTTTCTCTCAACGTCACGATTTCGAGCGTAACGTAGCGCAGCGCAAAAGTGCGCGTAAAACGACGATGTACGCAACTCCCCCACCGAATCGCAATCAAATATCGACATATGAGGGCAAACAATCCCATTATTGAGACCACAGACTGGCACCAATAAGCCGCAGCATGGCAATCAGAGACTTTCCTGGATGCCGGCCCGTACACGCGAGACTTGCGATACGGGACGATTCAAAAAACCGAGGCCAATGAAAGAAGCATTCGGAGGGAATCTGGAAGGAACCGGAAAACGGAGTGGAAAAGAAGGAACCCCAGAAACCGAATGATTCCAACGGTTTCCAGGGTTCCAATCCGGGCGGAGAATACGAGATTCGAACTCGTGAGGCTGTTACACCAACACGCTTTCCAA
>OGYX01000331.1_pt1 | contig 37024 bp, 36 predicted proteins | sample 1576601 | NCBI WGS metagenome assembly OGYX01 (sample SAMEA3541561, study PRJEB24748) | human gut metagenome | biome: human gut; feature: human-associated habitat; material: faeces | place: China | collected 2012 | reverse complement strand
TTTTAAATAATAGTGGAATTTACTTTTTCACTGGAATTTAATTTTTCAATTCAGCAACAAGAGCAATATGAAATATTTGAATGATCAATATCGTGTCAACATGAAAGACTTTCACGTACGGTTCCGTAAGAAGTTTGAGGTGAAAATTTTCTTACCTACTTGATTGAGAGGTTGGCTAATCAACTAATGCTTAGCCTCCTACTCGATTGCCATGAACTGCCAGAGAGGATACGAAAGGGGCATGATACCCCATTCCCAGTCAGAAGAGTGGAAATTCCAAAACCAGACGGAGAAATGCGAAAGTTAGGAATTCCTACCGTCATAGATTGCATCATCCAATAGGCAATATTACAACAGTCGATGCCGATTTATGAGCTGAAGTTCACGAATGGAAGTTTTGAATACCGTCCTGGACGGAGCCCAAAAGACGCAGTTCAGAAGATAAAAGAATACGCAGAACAGGAATATACAAATACAAAAACGGAAGAAGAGCAGAATAAAGAAAAAAGAGAGGAGGTTATATAAAGGAGTGATATGAATAATAATAAGATTCAAAAAATTTTCCACTATATAATAGTTCTTTTGCTCGTGATTCTTTGGTCTATTATGATGTTCTTTCCTGAGCACATAGATACTATGAATTTTAAAATATTTTTTTCTATTTCACTTGCTTGTACCATGATTTACTCTTTCTGTAGAAAGAAATACTTTTCTATGCAAACATACTGTAAAACAGAAAAATTTGTTTTTACTTTTTTAATAATACTGCTTTTTTTAAGGTTTATGTTTTGGAAAAATTAAGTTATAGAAATAGTTCTGTCTATAGTTGAAGCGGCTATCCTTTGGGATAGCCGCTTTTTTCGTAAAAAATCATTTATCATTACTTTTGTTCAGCCTATGAGAAAAATTCTCATGGGCTTTTTTATTTTGAACTCATCACTTGACATTGTGGCAAATATTTGACTGCCTTCTCATATCTTTTGGAATGTTAGTTATACTATATTTCCAATAATATAAAAAGGAAAAAACGATAATTGCGGAAGAATTTTCCGTATCATAATATTTCAGTTTTGTATTCCTTTTTGATTTCAGCATCTATAAATTCAATAGACAAATATTTATTGAGAAAAATAAAAAAGCAAGTTGATTTAGGTACAATGTATGATATTACTAACATTCACATTTATAATAGAACAGATGCGTGTTCTGAACGATTGAGTAATTATACAATATATTTACTTGATGAAGATGGAAATGAGGTTTGGAGCAATCATCAGATAGATGTCCCAAATCAATTAAACGTTGAGTAGATTCATATCCCGCCAGTTCATTATCAAGAACGATGCAATCTGTTGCATGATCTTGGATTTCCTGGTCAAGTAGAATCAATGGAATATTACTTTTCTGAATCATTTCAATTTGTTTACCATCGGAGGCGTACGGAATCAGAACGATTCCATCAACCATACGATCAATTAGATACTGGGTTTTTCGCAATTCCATTTCTGCATTGTTGTGGCATTCGCACACAATAACACTATATCCTAAAGGTAATAATGTTGATTCGATTGATGAAATCATAGAAGTACAAAAAGTAGAATCTAACATTGGCAACAAAATAGCAACAGAGAAAGATTTTGCATTACGTAGTCCTTTTGCGATATTGTTTGGATGAAAATTAAGTTCTTTGATTGCTTCTTCTATAGCTAAACGAGTATTTTCTTTTACAGTTTTGCCATTAATGTATTCAGAAACTGTACCGACAGAAAGTCCGGCACGAGCGGCAACATCTCGAATTGTTGAAGCCAATATAATGCCTCCCTTCATAAATATGATAATTATATAAAAATTTTAGCATAATTAATAAAAGAAATCAAATGTTATAAAAAATGCTTTCTGAATTTTAAACCTATCGAATTCAATAGGTTTAAATTAGAATTAATGATATAAACAAAAGTAAATGTCCCAATAATCAGTAGATCAATGAATGATTTGCTGATGTTTCTTTTATATGAATGAGTTAATCTATGAGATAATATAAGAAAACTGCAAAAATGTTAGAGCTCGCTTGAAACAAAAAACAATTATTTTTGAAAATTAAGGGGATATTTTCATTTTAAATCCGTCTAATCTATGTAAATAAAAGCTGGCTGGCAAAAAGGGGGTACCAAATTGACGAAGGAGGCACTTGGAGAATTGATTCTTTCATCAGAGCGACAATTGTATGCAACAGCAAAAACAATTTTGTCAGATGACCAGGATTGTGCTGATGCAATACAAGAATCGATTGTGAAAGCATTTTCTAAAATAGATACACTAAAAAAAGATCGCTATGCAAAGACCTGGTTGATGCGGATATTAATCAATGAATGTTATAACATTGCAAGGCGCATCAACGTCAATGAACCTTTGGATGAAGGGTATGCAGAAAATATGAAGCAACCTAAGGAGAATCGAGATTACAGTGAATTGTATAGAGCTGTAAACGAACTGAAAGAAGAACTGCGGATTCCGGTGATCCTTTATTATATGGAGGAGTTCAATATAAGAGAGATTGCTCAGATCCTTGAGATATCCGAAGGCGCTGTACAAAAGAGACTTGTAAGGGCGCGGAAAACGCTGAAAAAGAAGATTCAATTGGAGGAGATTTTTATATGAGATTAGACGAATTAAAAAACGACTTTCCAGATATTCCGGATTTTGTTCACGATATGATTCAGGAAGAAGTAGAAAAACAAGTAAATTCATCAAACATTACACTAATGCAGAGAAAAAGCAAGTTAAACCGAAGTATAAGCAGGGTAGCGGCTGCGGCAGCTGTGTGCATTATTGCAACATCAACCGTTGCTTATGCAGGAACAAAGCTTTATCATATGTACCTTGAAAAACAGGGAAACTACGGTACTTTAACCACTATAAAATCAGATGAGAATTCTGAAGACGTAAAACTTCCAGAAGAGATTCATGAAATCTCTGTTACATCAAACTATATTCCAGAAGGAATGGAGTGGATCGCCGAAGGGTATAAGTTAGGCTATAAAGATACACTTGATACAGCAGGGATAACCGTTGATACTGTTTTGATGGATGAGAAGAGTCTGGATAAATCATTGTTGGATAGAAATGTTATAGAAAGTGAAAATCATGTTTTCGGATCCTATGATGGAATTTATCTCAAATACAATACAATAAATGGAGAAAACTCATTTGATCAAAGAATTTATCTTCTCTGTCCGGAAGAATATCGTGTTTTGAGACTCTATATTGGAAATACAATTTCAAAAGAAGAAGCATATAAATTTGCTGAAAATCTTGTGATTACGGAAGAGGATGAAATGATCAAAACTGCTGACATGACTGCCTGGAGTGATATTATTGAACCGACAGTCTATGCAGATAAAATAGATGTAACAAATGGTCAGCTGTCGGTTCGTCAAATTGGAGAAGCTTTTAATTTAGATTCTTATGCTGAAGATAATAACGGAAATAACATTACTACAGATAAGGTGACAGCTTGTGTAGATAAAGTACAGATCGCAGATAATTTACAGCTTTTAGACAGTGATAAAATTCCGAAAGCCTGGAAGACGGCAGTTGATGCAAACGGAAAACTGGTACAGAATCATTTATCATATATAAAAAAAGGTGATGGTGTAAATAATCTGGATTCAGTTGTAAGAGAAGAAAACATGGATCAGAAATTACTGTTTTTGACTGTCACATACACAAATATATCAGAGGAAGAACTTAATCATATGCTCTATCTAGGCACGCTGATTGCTCTTTCGAAACAGAATGATGGCACGTATACTATTTACATGCCTGGTACAGAAGCTGGTGAGGATTATGATTATTATATAAGTGACAGTGTTGCCAAAACAGCTGAAATGACTTATTCCAGCGTACAAGATGACTATGGTCAAGGGAAGAATTATATTCCATCGTTAAAGCCTGGTGAGAGTGTTCAAGTCAATATGGCATGGATTGTTAATGAAAAAGATATTAAGAATTTATATTTGAATCTGAATGGAACAGGAGGATGTTATGAAATAACTGAAAACATGTGTCATACAGGAGTCGTTTATGTTGGGAATGAATGACGGAAGGAGATATTTGTGAAGAAGAAAATAATAACTTGTGCGGGTGTTTCTTTTGTCATTATATTCGTGTTACTATCTGTTAATTTCTTACAAAGCGGAACAGGTAGCATAAGTAAGGAGAATATAGAAAAAGAAAATGAATTTAAAAAAAGTCTTGATGTGGTAGCCCAAGAAGAGGAGCCAGATGAAGTATCTAAAGAATTTGCAAACAAACTCAGAGTCGATGAAAAAAATATAGTTTCAACAGGAAACGCGATAAAAAGCACATATTATAGTTTCACAGTTTTATCATGGACAAAAGGAAAGGAGTATCCGGGGTATGCACTTCCGAAAGGGAAAAATCTTGCAGATTATCCGGGAGCAGTGTTAGATGAACAAGGAAATATTACAAATGATTTTTCTTACGTTGTAGTCAATCTTTCTGTAAAAAATCAAAGTAGTAAAACGATAGAAAACGATCTTATCTGGGGATATATACGCCTGAGGTTTCTTTCGGCACCATCAAAGTACAGTGACTATATAGGCGAAGTAACTTATTTGGGGGAGGAAAAACCGCGAATATTGAATCATAATTATTATGCTGAAACTTTTGCACCAGAGGAAGAAAAAGTAATGCCGATGATTTTTGTTGTAAATGATGCATTGTTAGACTCAGAAGCAATGTATTTGGAAATTAATCCGACCGGAGCTGTCATTGATAATCCAGATTACGATATCCGGCGCTATATTGTACTGAATTGATGACGTAAAGGTGGTTTTTCCAACAAAATAGCATCCCCTTTCTCTTCCCTTTGAAAATATAATTTAAGAAAGAGGGAAAAGCATGAAACAGATTTTTAAGACAGAGATGAAACGGGCAATGAGCGGAAAGGGGATGGTATTATCCATGCTGATAGGAACTGTGCTTGGAATTGCACATGTAATCCGGGAAATAATCCCCGCCTATCGAGCTAATCTGACGAATTTCTATAACGAATTCCCAATTCTGTCGCCACATAGTGCTGTGGAAACATGGATGGCTGGAAGTCCGTCGAATTTGGAAGGGTTTATATTCTTCTTAATTCTTCCGATCCTTGCAAGCCTTCCATTTGGAACTTCTTATTTTGAGGACTGCAAAGAAGGAGTAATAAAAAATATTTATATGAGAACAAAGAGAGAAGATTATCTCAAAGCAAAATATGCTGCTGCTTTTCTGAGTGGGGGAATTGCAGTTCTTGTTCCATTGATTTTCAATTTAATGTGCAGTCTGGTTCTTCTGCCAAACTTAGCACCGCTTTCAACAATGGGAGAGAATATACTTACACCGTTGATGCTGTTTTATAAGATTTTCTTTACGCATCCTATGATATATACAACGTTTTTTCTGGTAGTTCAATTTCTGATGGCAGGAATTTGGGCTTGTGTTTGTTTATCTGTAAGTTTTTTGTCAGATTATAAAATTGTTGTATTGATCTTTCCGTTTTTTGTACAGCTGATTCTGCATGTTATCTGTACAATTACAAATCATATTGACTATTCCAGTGTATATTGGGTTCAGCCGGGACATGGAATCGTCGCATGGTGGATTCCAGTGGTTTCAATGGGGATTGGAATTCCAGTAACGTTCTTTGTATTTATGAAAAAAGGGGCGAAGGAAGATGTATTCTAAATCAAAACAGACATTTTATCATGTGAGAGATTCTTTGATAAAACATAGATGGCTTCTGACAGCTGAACTGATCTGGATGATAGTTTGTTCTTTTTGGACAGTGTCCGAGCAGGAGAAGATGTATCAGTTTTATAATCTTTCGGCCAGTACGATAGACTATGTTATTGCACAGCAGGGAGCACTTTATAGTGGATTGACCATATTTCCGTTTGTACTTTTTTTCGTAATCAGATGCAAACAGGACAGTCTGAACATTCAATATATCTTACGGTATCAATCGAGAAAAAGAATGTTTCAGCAACAACTGAAGGAGAGTCTGGTATATGCTGCGGGGATTTCTTTTATAATTATCCTAATGGCTACATTTACTGGCTGGATCTTTAGCAGAAATCTGATCAATTGGGATACTATGGAAAGTGTTTATTTTGGTCAGACAGGAAACGTTGTAAAGTCCCATTTTTTATCCGTGACCGTCGTTATCTGGTTGATGTATGTTTTAAAACTGATCTTACTTTTTGTAATGGTAGATATTTTTTTGTGGTATCCAAAGACTCTGTTTTTTATTTGGATTGTTCTTTTGGTTCCACTCGGAATAGAGGCATTTCACCATGGAAAGATCTATTTTAGCCTGTTCGCAGTCTGGCAGACATCATGGAATACGCCTGGTAAGTGGCTGGGAATTATTCTGATTGGAATTGTCGTTTTATTCATCGAGAAACTGATAGGGGAAAAGATGATTGAGCGGAGAGATATCTGGAGATAGGAGATGAGGCCATGTGGAAAGTTAACTTGAAAATATTTTTTAAAGAAAGTTGGAAAAAGTATGGCTTTGTATTTTTGATGGTTCTCGTGCAGTGTGTAGGTTTTCGTAATCTGATCCAACAATATAATACTGTGAATGGACAGGAGTGGAAACTTCACTTTTGGGATTATGTAATCTGCTTTTTTCAGGGGACAGTTCCTTATACACAATCGGAAGGAAAAGAGACTTTTAATATTCCACCGTACTGGTCCTTGTATTTGATTTATTTTGTTTTACTGATCGGAAAACTGACAGGACAGCTCTCAAAAAAATACGAACAGCAAATGCTCTTACGACTGAAAAACAGAAAACAGTGGTGGATGGAAATTCATTTGAAAATTTGGCTGGAATGTATGGGATATCTGGCAGTGACAGCAATAGCATTTCTTGTTTTTTCTTTTTGTACGAAGAGTGCTGTAGAAGGGATAAATTTAGAGTTACTAAAGGATTATCTGGGACTGGAAATCAATAAAAATAATTTCCGTATTTTTTCAGTGGTTCTTGTGTTTTTTGTGGCATTGCTGGCACTTACTTATATTCAGTATATTGTATCATTAGCAATCAATGCAGTAACTGGAATTTTGGTTTCTATTGTTATTCTAATTTCCAGTGTATATCAGATCCATCCGTTTTTAATAGGAAATTATTTTATGTGTATACGTCAGATGATGTTTGCTATGGATGATGTTGGATTTCTGACACAAGGAGCAGTTAGTGTAGGAATTATTTTCTTTATGGCTGTAATTGGATATCAAATTTTAAAAAGAAAAGATCTGTTTTAAAGAAAGAAGGGAAAATATGTATCTTGAACTTACAGATATCAGTAAAAAAATTGGAGCAGATGAGGTTCTCAGTGGAATTACACTTTCTATGGAAAGAGGAAAGGTTTATGGACTGCAAGGGAAAAACGGTTGTGGAAAATCTATGCTTATGCGAGTAATCTGTGGATTAGTACTTCCAACTGTGGGGGAAGTAAAGATTGATGGAAAAATTCTTGGAAAAGAGTTTTCATTTCCTCCAAGTGTGGGCGTGTTTATTGAAAAACCAGGCTTTTTGGATTCTTACAGTGGATTTCAAAATCTAATGATGCTTGCGTCAATTAAAGGACAAATCAGTGGGGCAGAGGTGAAAGATGTTATAAAGAGAGTGGGGCTACAGGATGTAATGTACAAAAAATATCGGAAATATTCTCTTGGAATGAAACAGAAACTAGGGATTGCAGCTGCAATCATGGAAAAACCAGAACTGATTATCTTAGATGAACCTTCGAATGCATTAGATGAAAAGAGCGAAGAAATATTATGGCAGATTGTCGGTGAAGAAAAGGAACGAGGAGCATTAATTCTTATATCCTGTCATACAACGGAGACTTTAGAAAAAGTTTCAGATGAAATTTTTAGAATGGATATGGGACAAATAAAAGAGCATATGACAGTATAGGTGAGTGTATGAGAAAAAAGATCATCATCATTATGACGGCAATTGTATTATTTGGTGGATTTATAGCCGGGTATCGAAATATAAATCAAAAATATCCAGCAAGAAAAGTTGAGACAGCAGAAAAGGGAGAATCTCTTGAATTTCTGGATGGAGTTAAAATCTCAGCGAATGGAGAAAAATGGCTGTCCACAGAAGAACAGGCAGCAATTTATGAGAATAGTGGGATAGATACGAGTAAAGTGAATTATGATACAAAAATAATAGAAGTGAGTGTATGTCTGAAGAACACAACGGAGGAAGAAAAAGAAGTGCCAATTACTTATCTGTCGTTAGAGACAACAGGCGTTGGAACAGCAATTTCTCAGGAACTTTTGATGGGCAATTCAGAACATTACGGTTCTATGGTAGAAAAATTAGAACCAGGAGAGGAAAAGGTAGTTATTTATCCGTACGAAATCTGTTCCATATGGTTTCATAAAAAAGATTGGAAGAATGTAGAGAAGAGAAGTTTCTGGCTGACATTTTCTTCATATCCTGAAAAAACAGTTTTATATTTATGAGTCCAGGTCTCAAACAGAGTGATTCAATTATAAAGAATATAGTATGGAGCATTCCTGTAATTAGCCGGTGGTACTGATTTAGTTACGGTAACACTATATGATTCAAGAACTATTTGGTCAAGAAAAACAGATAAAAACGTGCCGTAAACTACAGCACGTTAAAAGATACATGGAGAGGAATATGTCGAAAATAATTCGCTGCTTAACTGCAGTAGGTAAGAACTATAATTCGACGCGGGACATGGAGGGGGACAAATTTGTTGACTTTGTGTAGGAAAAATGTTATTTTAGATACTAACATTGTTGCTAGAAGTCCTACATATAGTCAAGAACCTGACCATATAGTGGAAAAGTGTTATTCAAGGGGAAGTAGTATCACTAAAAATACTTGCACCTACGGTCAGAAATTTGATTTTATATTAGAAAAGTGATATTTGGGGGAATAAAAACAAAAACAAAAAGAGCAAGTGCATCAAAGCGGATATGTCTTGCTCTTTTTGCGTTTTTTTGGAAAAAATCCCTTTAGCGTAAGATTTCTGTTATAATTTATATATTGAATTTTGAAATCGAAAACGGAGCCGATAATTCCGCAGAAAATGAGGTGGTAGCATAATGAAAAACACGATTATTTATCATGGGAGTAATGTAGAAGTATCTAATCCCAAAATACTTATCAATGGTTACTATAAGGATTTTGGATATGGTTTTTATTGTACAAATATAGAAAAACAAGCGAAACGCTGGGCATTAACAAAAAAAGGCGCATCTGTCGTAAATAATTATAGTTATCTTAAAAATCCAGAACTTAAGATTCTCTGTTTTTCTGAAATGACAGAAGAATGGCTTGATTTTGTTGTAAATTGTCGAAGAGGAAAGATGCACACATATGATATTGTAGAAGGTCCTATGGCAGATGATCAGATTTGGGATTATGTGGAGGATTATGCAGCAGATAAAATTTCGAAAGAAGCGTTTTGGGCTTTGGTTAAATTCAAATATCCTACCCATCAGATAGTTTTTTGTACGGAAGAAGCATTACAAACATTGCATTATGAAGGGAGCATAACATTATGACAAATAAGTACTTCCCAGATGAAGAAATACAGACAAATGATTTATATTTCATCTGTTATATGATTGAACGTGTTGCCCGAAGAATTCATCAGAGAAATAAATATGTGGTAAATGCAATTGGAAGGGAGTCACTAGTGCATTTGATCAGTGTAGCAAATGTGCTTCATTGTGAGAATCCTTTGCAGGTTGAGGATGATTGGATCGAGGAATATAGTTTGGTAGAAGGTGATTTCGATATTACAGTAGTTGATAAAGAATTGGTAGAAAAAATACCTACAGCATTAGAAATGGGAAAAGTATATCAGCGTCTTATTTCTGATACATTAGTTCCGGAAGAAGATTATGTAGATGGAATTATCCGCGTATATAATAATGAAATCTGCGATACGATAGATAATTATAATTGCAGTGCATTTTATGAACCATCATATGTTATCGCAAGAGCCTATCAAAACGGGGGTTTTTAATCCGCGGATTAATCCGTAGAATCAATATTCCTTGACATTTCAACAAAATAGTTTATACTTAAAATAGTTTGAAATTCAAAATAAAATACAGGAGAATTGAAAATGAGTATAAACAATCAATTGAAAATAGGTGATCTGACTGCGAAGCTCCCGATCATCCAGGGTGGTATGGGCGTTGGAGTCAGCAGAAGCTCTCTCGCAGGAGCAGTAGCGAAAGAAGGCGGAGTAGGAATTATTTCGACAGCACAGATCGGTTATGATGAGGAAGGATTTGAGAAGGATCAGGCTGCATGTAACAATAGAGCAATCCACAAGCATATCAAGAGAGCGAAAGAAATCGCGCAGGGAAATGGTCTTGTCGGTGTAAATATCATGGTTGCGCTGAAACATTATGCAGAGCATGTGAAAGAGGCTGTGGCAGCAGGCGCAGATGTGATCATCAGCGGTGCAGGTCTTCCGATGAATCTGCCGGAGTTGGTCAGTGAGACTTGTCGCACGAAGATTGCACCGATTGTTTCTTCTAAGAGAGCAGCACAGCTGATCTTGAAAATGTGGGCGCATAAGTATGACAGAACAGCAGATTTCCTTGTTGTAGAAGGACCGAAAGCTGGAGGTCATCTTGGATTCTCAAGAGAGCAGTTAGATGAGATTGATACGATGGATTATGATGAGGAGATCCGTCAGATCATTGCCTGTAAGGAAGAGTATGAAAAGCGATACGAGAAGAAGATTCCAGTAATTGTAGCGGGTGGAATCTTCGACAGAGCAGATATTGATCACGCATTGGCACTTGGAGCAGATGGAGTCCAGATTGCGAGCAGGTTCGTGGCAACAGAAGAATGTGATGCGTCAGAGGCGTATAAGCAGGCCTATATCAATGCAAAAGAAGAGGATGTTCAGATTATCCAAAGTCCGGTCGGAATGCCGGGAAGAGCCATCCGCAACGCATTGATCGAGCGTGTTGAGAAAGAAAAAGAGCCTATAAAGAAATGTTATAATTGCTTAGCAAAATGTAATCCGGTAAAAGTTCCGTATTGTATCACAAAAGCGTTGATCGATGCCGTAAAAGGTGATGTGGAAAATGGACTTGTGTTCTGCGGAAGCAATGTCGGACGGATCAATCAGATGATGAGTGTACATGAGTTGATGCAGGAACTTGTGTCTTAGATAAATGGGAAGAATCCAAAGTCATATTGAGGAAAATTAAAAAAGAGAGAATAGTGTGAAACAAATTTAAAATATCACATTATTCCCTTTTTTTATGATATACTTAGATGATATCAGATATGAAATAATGAGATGATTTATTAAAACTAGAAAAACTTACAAGGAGCAGCAAGGATGAAGATGCAGAATAACGATACAAAAGATGAAGGACTGAAAGGAAACGAGAAGATTGAGGAAGCAATTTCTGCACTCCAGCAGGAACCATCTCAGGAGCTTTTGGCGCATACTCTGACGGTGATTCGAAGACGAATGAAAGAAGAAGGACAATTGATTCTTGCGGTAGAACCTTCAGTGTCAGAACAGTTAAAGATACAAGCAGTGAAGACAGCTGATGGAAAGAAGTGGTGGAGTGCATTTACAAGTTTTGAGGAAGAATTAAAAGGTTCTAATAGTGTGATGTCTACATTTTTGACAGCAATCGAACCATTATTCCAGTCTGCTGTACAGGAGAACGAGATTGAAGGTATCATTCTGAATCCCTGGGATCGGACAATCATGCTTGATAAGACACTGCTTCGACTGATTCTTGGAGAAAGTGGAAAGTGAGAACAAAGCGAAAAATGACAGCAGTTATAATATGTATTTTATTTACAGTGTTATTTGCCTGTTATGGATTCTGGATGAGCGAAAATGGATCTGGGACGGGATTCTTCCTGATTTGGTTTGTATTGGCTGCATTGCTTGGAGGATGCGCAGCGATTACATTTCTGGATGGATGGGCAAGACTTCCGATGTGGATGTTGTGGATATTAAGGGGAATACTCCTTGTATTTGTAGTTTCCTTTGTGATTATCGAAGGATGCATTATCAGTCAGATGCATGCGAAGGCAGATGAAAATCTGGACTACATCATAGTGCTTGGTGCACAGGTGAGAGCAGATGGACCGAGTAAGGTGCTGAAGCATCGATTGAACACAGCGATCGATTATCTAGAGAAGAATCCGGAGACAATCTGTATTGTGTCGGGTGGACAGGGGTATAACGAGCCATGTACGGAAGCGCAGGCGATGGCTGATTATATGAAAGCAGCCGGAATTGAGAAAGACCGTTTGATTTTGGAAGACGAATCGAAGACAACAGAGCAGAATATAAAATACAGTAAAAAATATATGAAAGACGGAGCAAGTGTGGGAATTATCACAAATGATTTCCATATGTTTCGGGCAATGCAGATTACAAAAGGTGAGGGATTAAAGTCAGCGAAAGCAATTACTGCGGGCTCGAATCCATTGTATCTGCCAAACAATATGCTTAGAGAATATCTGGCAGAATGGAAGTATCTGATCAGGTCAATCTTATAAAAAGCAAGAAAAGAGAGATGAAAGAAACAAATGGGTAGACGAGAATTAGAAGAGCGAATCGAGAAAAGAAGAGAGGACTTTGTAAGAAACAGTCTTCTTTCAGATGAATTTATTGACTTTGTACAGGAGAATTTAAAGCCGGTCAATACGATGATGGCTTATTATCAGTGTGCGATCATGGAAGTTGAGACGAAATTTAAGGTGCTGAGCGAACAGCATTCGCTGGAGTATGACCGCAACCCGATTGAGAGTATTAAGACGCGTGTAAAATCTATGGAGAGTCTGCTGAAGAAGATTCGTCGTAAAAATATTCCATTGACGATTGATGCAATCGAAGAAAATATTCAGGATATTGCCGGTGTGCGTGTGATCTGTGCTTTTCAGGATGACATTTATAAACTTGCGAAATGCTTCCTTAATCAGGACGATGTAATTTTAATTCAGAAAAAAGACTACATTGCAAATCCAAAGCCGAGTGGTTACAGAAGTCTTCATCTGATCGTGAAGACTCCGATTTTCTTAAAAGAAGGAAAAAAGATGATCACAGTTGAAGTGCAGCTTCGTACGATCTCGATGGATTTCTGGGCGAGCCTGGAGCATAAGCTTCGCTATAAAAAGAGTATTCCGGAAGATCAGAGTAAGTATCTGGCAGAAGAGATGATGGACTGTGCACAGATCAGCTCAGCTCTTGACGAGAGAATGCAGAAGGTTCGTGATGTGATCATGCAGGCGGAGAAAAAAGAGGAAGAAGAGGAAGAAAAAAGTAGCGGCGTGGAACCGTTAATGCTTCGAGGATTGACAGAGCGGATACGACAGAAGAATCTCTGATGTAGACAGGCGGAAGATGTTTGAGACGAACAGAAAGCTGTCGAGATATGCAGAGATTTGCAGGGATAAACAGAGAGCCGGAGGGAAAAGATTATGATCAATCGAGAAGATATGCTGGCGCTGACCAGACGAATGACAGTAAAACGGACATCGATCACCCGGATCGCCGGGGGATATATGGATATAGACGGATTTATAGATGGAACATTTAACACCAGTTTCCTGAAATTAAATCCTGTAGAACAGGAGAAGAATCTGGCACTTGCGAAGAAAGTGCCGTTTGCGAAAACAAATAAAAATCTGAAGGAATATAAGTTTTCTGATGATCAAAGAAATCCGGACAGTATGTGGAAGCTTCTGATGGGGATGCGTGCCTGTGGCTTGAAAAATGATGCTCTGATGGAGACATTTTATGAGATTATCGGGGAACATTATCAGGCAGATGAAGATTATGCAATCTATGTTTTTCATGACAGATATGACATTCCGGCGAAGGGGCTGGATCATATACGTCAGGGAGAATCAGAACGAATGTATGAATACATTTTATGCGTGATCTGTCCACTAAGCGGAGAATATGAACCGGGCGAACCGGAATGTGGTTTCCTGTTTCCTGCATTCGTAGATGGAGGCGCTGCAATGAATTATGTGGATATTTACCAGGAAGACGAAGAATACCCGCATGAAGAACTGCTTGAACTGCTTGGAGTGGAAAGGAAAAAGTTATGGCAGAAACATACAAGTCAGGAGAAAAAGTAAAATACCGGTTGGCAGAGGCAATGAAAGAATGCATGAAAAAAGCTCCGGTCGAGAAGATCACTGTGAAAGAGATCACAGAAGAATGCGGAGTGACGCGTCAGACCTTTTACCGGAATTTTCAGGATAAATACGATTTGATCAACTGGTATTTTGACAAGATACTGATTGAATCCTTTGAACATATGGGAGAGGGACAAACAGTCTATGAAAGTCTTGTAAATAAATTCCAATACATTCAGAAAGAAACACTTTTCTTTCGTGCGGCATTTAAAAATGACGACCAGAACTGTTTGCGTGATCACGACTTTGAACTGATCACAAAATTCTACACCGATCGTATCGAAGGAAACACCGGGAAAAAGATGTCCGACAAGATTCGCTTTCAGTTAGAAATGTACTGCCAAGGCTCCATCTACATGACGGTCCAATGGGTTCTCGGCAACCACAAAGCCATCCCCGAAACCCTGGCTAGATTCCTCTCCGAATCCATGCCCGCAGAACTAAGAGACGTTTTTAAAGAACGTGGATTGTTGTAAATCTATTTCTGTCCACAGAAAAATTCGTGCGAATCCTTCCAAATCGTTGCACGTTCCGTAAATCTATTTCTATACACAGAAAATTCGGAAATGTGGGATAAAGTGAATCTCCGAAGAAGGATGACGCATCGAAGATGGTGAATGTGGAGTGTGCTTGATAATACTTGAAAAACTTAAGGTTACGTTAAAGAAAGGTTTGGAAACTGTCTGAGCGGCAGTGAGTTTTCCAAACCTTTCTTTGTATTTAGTAATCTTAAGTTTTTCCTAGAATTATCAGTACACGTAACCCTGAGCCAGATTCGATGCGTCATCCTTTGAAGGAATCACAGCTTATCATATTTCAGAATTTTCGTCCGTGTACCAGAAATCAATTTACATAAGTTTTCTAAAGAGCTCTTTCAGATCCTCTACACTTGCATCTTTCGGGTTACCCGGTGCACAAGCATCAGCGTGAGCAGACTCAGCGAGGAACTGCAGGTCTTCTTCTTTCAGAGCTTCCAGTTTTGTCGGGATTCCAACGTCAACAGAAAGTTTCTGAACAGCGTCAACAGCAGCTCTTCTGTATTCTTCAACAGACATGTCGTCAACACCTTTAACGCCCATTGCTCTTGCGATTTCACGGTATTTCTCACCTGTACAATCTGCATTGTATTCCATAACGATTGGAAGCATCATAGCACATGCAACACCATGTGGAGTATCGTATACAGCACCAAGGGTATGAGCCATAGAATGAGCGATTCCAAGACCTACATTAGAGAATCCCATTCCTGCGATATACTGTCCAAGAGCCATTCCTTCACGGCCTTCTTTTTCATTTGCAACAGCACTTCTTAAAGATTTTCCAATGATTTCGATTGCTTTGATATGGAACATATCTGTCATTTCCCAAGCAGCTTTTGTTGTATATCCTTCAATTGCATGTGTCAGGGCATCCATACCTGTGGAAGCTGTAAGTCCCTTTGGCATAGAGGACATCATATCCGGGTCAACAACTGCGATAACCGGCATGTCATGTGGGTCAACACAAACGAATTTTCTCTTTCTCTCAACATCTGTGATAACGTAGTTGATTGTAACCTCAGCAGCTGTTCCGGCTGTTGTTGGAACTGCGATGATCGGTACACAAGGTTTTGTTGTCGGTGCAACACCTTCAAGGCTTCTTACATCTTCAAATTCCGGGTTTGCGATGATGATACCGATTGCTTTGGAAGTATCCATAGAAGAACCACCACCGATTGCAACGATGTAATCTGCTTCAGCTTTCTTGAATGCTTCTACTCCGTGCTGTACATTTTCGATTGTTGGGTTTGCTTTGATATCAGAATAAATCTCATAAGCAAGTCCATTTTCATCAAGAATATCTGTTACTTTCTTCGTAACTCCGAATTTGATCAGATCAGGGTCAGAACATACAAAAGCTTTCTTAAATGCTCTTGCTTTTGCTTCTGTAGCGATCTCTTTGATTGCGCCTGCTCCATGATAAGATGTTTCATTTAACATAATTCTGTTTGCCATGATTTTCGATCTCCTTTTTTAAAAACAGATTTTCGGGAAGCTTTAGAGGTATTCCCGATGTACTATGTCTTTATTTTAACAAGCATAAATAAAAAAGAAAAGTTACAAAAGGTTGAAAATGTAACATTTTAAGCATTTCTTTGTGAAAAAGTCTTGAAAATTATAAAGGCTTTATTAAATTATTGTGAAACAAGCACAGAAAATGGATTCGAATACTAGACGAGATGACGAGAAAGTTGTAAAATCTAATTATAGTTTTGAATCTGGAAACAGATCATTTACGGAAGGAGACAGGCATTATGGAGAAATTAACAGACAACTTAAAGAAGGTAATACTGGCTGGAATCGGAGCAGTTGCTACAACTGCTGAGAAGTCAAAGGATGTTCTTGATGATATGGTAAAAAAGGGTGAGCTTACAGTGGAGCAGGGAAAGGTTCTGAACGAAGAACTCAAGCACAATCTGAAACAGACTGTAAAGAATAATGTGAATGTGAAGGTAAAAGTTACTACACCGGAGGAATTGAGTGAACTTCTTGATAAGATGACACCGGAGCAGTTAGAAGCATTGAAGGCTCAGATCAAGGAGAAAGAGTCAACTGTAGATTCTGAGGCAGAAGAAGTGGACGCAGACGATACAGCAGAAGATGATGTTGAAGACGTAGAAGTTGTTGAGGAAGAGAAAAAAGAAGCAGAGTAAGGAATTCATTTTGATCTAAATCTATCAGGGAAGCTGCTGAAAAAGTAGCTTCTTTGTTTTCTTGAGAAAGAAAAAAGTGTCGTTTTAAATTTAGGGTATCTGGAAATGATAGTCGAAAAGGAAGGAAATGTCACATTGACAGCAGGAGGAACTACAGATATGAGTGAGAAAGAAAAGGGAACGAATGGTTCAAGATTTAGAGAGATTGTTTCGGTGCTTCGCAAGCACAATATCACACATGGACTAAGTCCGAAGAAACTTCGTTTGATCATGGAGGATCTCGGTCCGACTTTTGTGAAGATCGGACAGATTATGGCACTTCATTCCGATGTTCTTCCGAAAGCCTATTGTGACGAATTGATGGAGTTATGTACAGATGCAAGGCCGATGCCTTTCGAGGAGGCAGTAGCAGTAATCGACGAGTCTTACGGACGTTCCTGGAAGAAGGTTTTTGCGTCAATCGAAGAGACGCCGATCGGTTCTGCGTCGATTGCGCAGGTACATAGAGCAGTTCTGAAGTCCGGAGAAGAGGTTGTCGTTAAGATCCAGAGAAAAGGCATTTATGAAATGATGGCGCGGGACATTGAGTTTATTCGTAAAGCGATCAAGCTAATGCCGCCGATCAGTCTGAAAGGAATGGCTGATTTTGATCTTGTGCTTGATGAACTCTGGTCAGTGACAAGAGATGAGATGAATTTCCTGACAGAAGCAGCGAACATCGAAGAATTTGCCAGAAGAAATAAGGATGTCAATTTCGTTCAGACACCGATTCTGTATCAGCAATATACGACCGTTCACGTGCTGGTGATGGAATATATTGATGGTTGCGGGATTGATGAGAAGGATAAGCTGCTCGAAGATGGATATGACCTGAAAGAAATCGGAAGCAAACTTGTAGATAACTATATCAAGCAGGTAATGGATGACGGGTTCTTCCACGCTGATCCGCATTCCGGAAATGTTAAGATCCGTGATGGAAAGATTGTCTGGATCGACATGGGAATGATGGGACGACTGACAGAGCATGACCGTGAGATGATCACGCTTGCAATCGAAGGCGTTGCACTCAATGATGTTGGTCTGATCCTGAAGGCGGTTCTCGGATTGGGCGAATTCAAAGAACGACCAGAGCAGAGAAAACTTTACGAAGACATTGAAGGATTGCTTTTGAAATACGGAAGTACCGATATGGGCAAGATTAATGTGGCAGAGGTCATGACGGATCTGATGGAAGTCATGAAAGAAAATAAGATCATGATGCCACATGGACTGACGATGCTTGCCAGAGGACTTACGCATATGGAAGGTGTACTTTCCAATATCGCACCGGATATCAATATGGTGGAGATTGCCAGAGCAAGACTTGCTGCGGATTTTCTTCACAATTTTAACTTTAAGAAGGAATTGAAGAACACAGGAAGAAGCCTTTTGAAATCTGTGCGGAAGATGATTGACCTTCCATCCATGACAACGGACTTAATGGATGAATTCATGAAAGGGCAGTCAAAAGTAAACCTTGATCTGCGCGTGTCAAAAGATCTTGCCTTTCTTTTAAGACGACTTGTAAGGAATATTGTTATGGGTCTGTGGGTCATGGCACTTCTGATCAGTTCAAGTATTATCTGTACGACGGATATGACACCGAAGTTTATGGGGATTCCGGCGCTTGGTGCGTTCGGATATCTGATGGCAGTGGTGATTATAATCTATGTATTTGTGAAACATATTTTCTCGAGGAAGTAAAAAAAGAATATAAAGCAAAGGAAAAGAGAGATGAAATTTTCGTCTCTCTTTTTTATATATTAGGAAAGTCCTTTCCTAATATATAAAAAACGCTCCGCTCAGGATGCGCACTGCGGCGTACAAGGTAGGTGTCGCAAGCGACCGCCGCAGGCGCAAGAATGTGCTGAGGCACATTCTTTGTTCATGAGAAAAATATATAAGTTTAAAACAGATAAATGAGAAAAGTTCTCAAATAATAAAAATCCAATTGACTGGATAATAGACATCCTGTATACTTACGGAGTTAGTTAGACTAACATGAGTTAGAAAAATATAACCAGGAGCGATTACATGAAATTAAAAAATATAAAATGTTTACTTGCAGTCTGTCTTTGTGCATCGGCCCTGTTGGTCGGATGCGGACAGAAGACAGACAGTAAGACAGCAGATAAATCCGAAACATCGTCAGAAAGTTCACAGAACCAGTCGGATGATATACAAGAAGCATCCAGGGATGTTTTTGCTATGGATACCTATATGACAGTGACTGCATATGGAGAAAATGCAGAAGTAGCCGTTGATGCAGCGGAAGTAGAGATTGAGCGTCTGGACGCACTTTTATCGACAGGAGATGCAGACAGCGAGATTGCAAAACTAAATGCAGATGGAAATGCAAAGCTTTCCGAAGATGCAGGTTATCTGGTGGAACGTGCGTTAGAACTTTATCAGGAGACAGATGGTACGTTTGATATTGCGATTTATCCGGTGATGGAAGCATGGGGATTCCCGACACAGAATTTCAGGGTTCCTTCACAGGAGGCATTGAATCAACTTCTTCCACTTACTGATGCGGGAAACATTTCTTATGACAAAGCAACGAAAAAGATCTCTTTCGGCGTAGAAGGAATGAAAATTGATCTCGGAGGAATTGCAAAAGGATATACATCATCCAGAATTATGGACATTTACAAAGAAAATGGAATCTCAAGTGGATTAGTGAATCTTGGCGGAAATGTGCAGGCACTTGGAACAAAGACAGATGGAACGAAATGGAAGATTGCAGTGCAGAGCCCGGATGATACAGAAGACTATCTGGGGATTCTGAGTGTTCAGGACAAGGCAGTTATTACTTCGGGGGGATACGAACGGTATTTTGAACAGGATGGTGTGACGTATCATCACATCATTGATCCAAAGACCGGATACCCGGCAGAAAGCGGACTTGTATCTGTAACAATTGTAAGTACGGACGGAACACTGGCAGATGGACTTTCTACTTCACTTTTTATTATGGGAGAAGAGAAAGCGGCAGATTTCTGGAGGGAACATAAAGATGAGTTTGATGCAATCCTTATGAGTGATGATGGGACGCTATATGTAACAGAAGGGCTGGAAAATGATTTTTCAACGGAGAGAACAGTTGAGATCATTCGATAGAAAAGTGTAAGACAGAGTAGATTTTGGAGGAAAAATGGATTTAAAAGAAACAGGAAAGAAGCTGAAACCATTTGCACCGGTACTTTCGGTAGCAGTTGTGGCATCCTGTGTAGCAGGCACTCTGAGTGGATATCAGCCACCGGTTTATGCAGCGCAGGAGCAAACGAATTCTGTAAAAGAAGAGACTACAAAGTCAGAAGAGCAGGAGCAGGCGGTAAAAGGTTCTTTTGATCTGACGGATGGTGTTTATAAGGGAACTGGAACAGGTTATGCAGGAGAGATCACGGTTGCGGTTCAAATCAAAGACAAACAGATCGTTGCAATCGATATTCTGAGTTCTTCGGATGATGCGGCATTTTTCAAACGTGCACAGGCGGTGATCGATAAGATCATCGAAGGACAGACATTGGAAGTCGATACTGTTTCAGGGGCAACCTATAGTTCCCGGGGAATCATCAGTGCAGTGAAGAATGCACTGACAGGAGAAAAAGACAGCGGAACAACAGGACAGTCACAGTCTGGTGGCGGCGCGGCAGCAGGAAGTTCCACTTCTGTCGCAACAGTGGAAGACCCGGCAGCATATAAGGACGGAACTTATTACGGAACAGGGACTGGATTTGGTGGAACACTGAAAGTAAAGGTTGAGATCAGTGGCGGAAAGATCACAGACATCCAGATTATGGAGAATCAAGATGGAAGCGAATACATTTCCAAAGCCTCTGCACTGATCAATGCGATCATCAGTAGTCAGAGCACCAATGTAGATACCGTGTCCGGAGCAACGTATAGTTCGGTTGGAATCATCCAGGCAGTAAGAGATGCATTAAGTCAGGCGGCAGTGAGTGGAAATGGGGCGACTTCGGATTCATCTAAAACGAATAGCTCGAACAGTTCTTCCAGTCAGGATCAGAGTACATCCACAACCGGAACAGTTCCATACAAAGAAGGAATCTATTATGGAACAGCGGAAGGATACAGCGGAAACGTATCGGTAGCTGTGGTGATCCAGGAGCATACGATCAAAGCAATTTTAGTTACAGAGACATCAGATGATGAAGCATTTTTCAACCGCGCAATGGATGTAGTGAAAAATGTGCTTAAAAATCAGAATACAGATGTAGATACTGTATCTGGTGCAACTTACAGTTCGAAGGGACTTCTCGGAGCAATAAAGAATGCTTTGAAACAGGCGGAGAAAGTAACGAATGGAGAATCCATTGAAGAGAAAGCAGATACAACGGAACTGGAAAATGCAGTCAAGTCAGCAGAAGCACTTGTGATGGAGGAATATACACAGAGTAGCTGGGCGGTTCTGAGTCTCCGACTGAATGATGCAAAAGAGCTGTTGGAAACAGCTGCGAATGAAACAGTGGAACAGCAGGCTGTTGACAAAGCGGTGGAGAATCTGAACCTTGCAGTTGCACAGCTTGAGAAAAAGAAGTCAGATCAAGAGGAAGGAGTGAAGACAAAATACATCGATGGAACTTATGAGGTGAGTGTACCATGTAAGCCAGATGAGGATGAAGATTTTACAGAGTATCAGCTTTCTATGAAGGTGACAATACGAAATGACAAAATTGTATCCATTACGGATGTATCAGGAGATGGGGATGCAACGAATGACAGCTATATCAAGAAGGCGGCAAATGGAACTTCAAGCAAAAAAGGTGTCGTTTCCCAGATTATTACCAAAGGAATGCCGGAAGAAATTGATACGGTATCCAGAGCAACCTGTTCTTCGAATGCGATTATTGACGGATGCAAAAAGGCACTGGAAATGGCTTTAAGACCAGAAGAGACGGAGGCGCAGTAGGATGAAAGAGTTTATCGTAAGACTGTTTAGTCTGCTGGCAATCGTCGGTGTCCTTTTCGGATATAACGAAGTGTTGGATGTCCGTGCGAAGGATGAGGAAATCGCAAAACTGAATGCACAGTTGGAGGTACAGTCATCTGGTGCCGGCAGTGATTCTGAGTCAGGGAGTGATTTAGGAGATGGAGCAGGATACAAGGATGGAACCTATACCGGAGAAGCGGATGGATTTGGCGGAACGGTTGCGGTAGAAGTTACTGTAAAAGATGGAAAGATCGAAGCGGTAGAAGTGACTTCCGCCGGTAAGGAAGACAGTGCATATCTTGCAATGGCGGAAGATATCATTCCAAAGATCATAGGAGCGCAGAGTGCAGAAGTTGATACGATCAGCGGCGCAACGTTCAGTTCGACAGGAATTAAAAATGCAGCAGAACAGGCATTAGAACAGGCGGTAAAGTAGTTTGAAGAAGTTGAATATACACAATTTAAAAGCAAAAAAAATTAAAAAATTACATACTTGGCTTCGTGCCTTGATTCAGATTCTCTATTTTCTGTTTCTGCCATCTGTGTATACAGCGGCATTTGCCGGCGTGAAATACATTTTTACACAGATAGGAGCAGGCCAGGCAATCGGGCTGACCTCTTTTGTAACGGTGCTTATAGTTCTTTGTGCGTATACGATTCTTTTCGGAAGATTCTTCTGTGGATTCGCATGTGCATTCGGAAGTCTTGGAGATGGAATTCATGCATTTTATCTTTGGTGTTTTAAGAAGAGAAAGAAAAAGCCGGTGCTACTTTCAGAAAAGATCACAGAGAAGTTAAGCTATTTGAAATATCTGGTATTGACCGTAATCGCAGTACTTTGTTTTGCGGGAGTATACGGAAAGGCAAAAGGGACAAGCCCGTGGGATGTTTTTTCTATGCTGCATGCAGGAAATCTTCACTTGCAGGGATATTTGCCGGGAGTGATACTACTAATTTTTATCATTGTAGGAATGTGCCTGGAAGAAAGATTTTTCTGTCGGAATCTGTGTCCGATGGGAGCTGTATTCTCATTGCTTCCGGTGCTTCCGTTCTTTGCATTGCACCGCGACAGAGAAAATTGCATCAAAGGTTGCAGTGGATGTACGAAGAAATGTCCATCCGGGATCGGACTCCCGGAAGACGGCTCGATCAAAGTCGAGGGAGATTGTTTCCAATGCCAGAAATGTATTGATACCTGTCCAAAGAAGCATATCCATACAGGAATCAAAGGTCTGAAGGGAAATGAATTCTGGTTTACGATTCTTCGGGCAATTCTGTTACTTGTAATTATGATCTGGGCAGGAGTGTAATAGATGAAGAAAAAAGATCTGTTTTTAGGAGGCGGAATCCTATTTGCGGCATGTGTACTGTTTCTTGTGATGAATCTGATGCAGTATGTACAGGCAAAGGAAAGCGGACAAAAAGAAAATCAGGAAAAACAGGTTGTGATCAAGGTAGACGGTGAAGTTTACGGAAGATATTCGTTGGATGAAGACCAGGTAGTCGAAATAGAAGAAGGAGACTTTTACAACCGTGTCCGGATCGAGGATGGAAAAGCGTATATGGAAGAGGCTGACTGTCCAGATGGATATTGCGAAGAGCAGGGGAAGATCAATAACCGGACGCAGACAATTGTCTGCCTGCCACATAAGTTGGTTGTAGAAATAGAAGAGGTTGAGAATTCTGATGATTCTCAAAGTGAAAAGGAAGATCTACCGGATACAATTTCTAAATAAATCAATTGTTCGACTGTAAAGGAGAATGTATGAATAGAAATAAAAAACTTGCAAATATGGCAATGCTTGTTGCACTGGCAATGATTTTTAGTTATGTAGAAAGCCTGATTCCAATTAATTTTGGAGTGCCGGGGATGAAGCTTGGAGTGGCCAATCTGGTCACTGTAACAGGTCTTTATTTTCTGAAAACGCCGGAGGTACTGGCGGTATCTGTACTGCGTGTACTTCTGACAGGATTTATTTTTGGAAATGGAATGTCGATCATTTACAGTCTGGCAGGGGCGGTTGTCAGCCTTCTTGCGATGGTACTTGTAAAGAAGATGGATGGAATTTCTATTGTAGGAGTCAGTATCACTGGAGGTGTCTTTCATAACATAGGACAGATTCTTGTTGCCATGTCAGTGGTGGAGAATCTGAAACTGATTTATTATCTGCCGGTTCTTCTTGTAGCAGGAACAGTGACAGGGTTCGTGATTGGAATTGTCGCAGGAAAGATTTTACCGGTTGTGAAGAAAGAAGCTGTAAGGACAGTATAGATAATAATACTTTTTGATTACAGGTTAGCAAAAACTAACTTGATAATATATCCATGCGGAAGCAGGAAAGCAGAACTGTGACAGGCAGGATCTGTATGTAACTATTTTAGTTAAAAAGGAGGTTTCTATGAAAAACAAAGAAATGAAAGTAAAGGCAATGTCCATGGCAGTGGCAATGTCTATGGTAGTAGGACTTTGCCCGTCAACCATCTTTGCGGCAACAGGAAGTCAGACTGCGAAGGATGGAACTTATACAAAGACGGCTCATGTAACCAGAACAGAAGATGACAGTGACGATGAGTGGGAAGAATATGATGTAGAAGTAAGCTTGAAAGTAGAGGATGGAAAATTCTCTGAGATTACAGTTACACCGAAAGAAGGATATGACGAAGGAAATGCAAAATATCTCAATAAAGCATATTCCAAATCAAAAGGATTTAAAACAAAGCTTGAAGGACAGGCTGCTACAGAAGATACAATTAACAGCTGGGATACAGTTTCCGGTGCAACACGTACTTCTGATGCAATTAAAAAAGCTGCACTTGAAGCAATCCAGTCAGCTCCGGTAGCTGGGGAGACAGTTACCATTGACACAGCAAAGCTGGAGTCAGCAATCGCAGCGGCTGAGAAATTGACAGAATCTGATTATACAGCAGACAGCTGGAGTGCAATGCAGACAAAATTAACTGTAGCGAAGGCGGCTCTGACAGCAAAGGAATCCCAGAGTGCAGTGGACACAGCGGCAGATGAGTTAAATACAGCAGTGAAGGCATTGAAAAAGGCAGAAGTTGCGAAAGAAACGTATGTGTTGATGAATATTCCATATTCTGAATTCTATGCAGCAGATAAGGTAGCAGGAGCAGACAGTGTATCCTCCGCTACAAAAGCGAAAACAAGATCAACACTTGCAGCTGGTTCTTATCATGTGAAAAGCGATGGAACAGACATTACAGGTATTACATATCCGGTTAAGATCAGTGATGCATCTGTGCTGAAAAACTATACACAGATTACAGATGACAGCAAGCTTTCTATCACAGTGAACATGAAAGGAAAGGAAACAACAACAGAATATAACGGAAAAGATGCGTTATTCGAGAGCGCAAGCTATTCTTACTATATTTTAAGTGAGACTCCTTCCTATTATAAAGAAGCAACAGTAAATGCAGATGGTTCATTCAGTTTTAGTGAAGTGAAAGGTGCAACTGCACAGAAGTTGAGTGGTGCATCAATCGATTTTACAACAGACACGAAGTATGGAGATTATGAATTAGATGTAAATGGACTCCCTAAATCAGTCAATACAGTATACGGAGTTGTGATCAGCACAAAAGAAGGAGACAACTACGGACTTCGTCATCTTGAAAATATATGGAAAAAGAAAGAACTGGCATGGAGTACAGGATTTGTAACCACATCTCATGGAAATACACTGAACTCAAAAGATTATGAAAAGATGATGGGCCAGACGATCAATAAAATCACATATTACACAGATAATGGAATCTATGAGATTGATGCAGATCAGTATGTGCCAATTAAATTCAATGGAACTATCGCAGCAGAGAATGCAGATGTTAAAAGTGGAAAAGTAAATGTAACTGTAGAAGGCCTTCCTGGTGATTATCAGGCAGAATATACAGTTGAAGGCCTTGAGGATGCTCAAGTAAAAGAAGGAGTACTTACCTATAAGACAAAGGGCGCTGAGACAGGAAGATATACTCTGAAAGTATCTGATAAATCTGGAAAATATGCAGATCTTAAGACAGATTTTGAATTAACAACAGAAGCTGTACCGGTTGTATTTAATAGTGAAAGTGCAGCACTTGTAGCGGCAGAAGGATATGCAGCAGATGATGTAACATCTTATGTAAAGAAGATCAAATCCGTAACAGTTGACGGAACAGAGTATGCAGCAACAGGAAAACGTGCAGTGAAGATCATTAAAGAAGATGGAACAATTGATACAACTGCAGCTCCGTTTAAGAATGCAGAAAATGGACAGGAATTTAAGATCACAGTGAAAGCAACAGGCTATGCAAAGGATTGTGAATTTACTTATACTGTAGCCCAGGAGAGTGAGTATACTTACGCATATGTAGGACTTAGCTGGGCAGAGTACTGGGCTGCTGAGAATGTGCAGGCAGCAGGAGATACATCTTCTTCAGATGCAAAGGATTCAAAAGGAGAGTCTGACAAGGGTGCATTCGATACTGTAACAAGAGCTACAGTAAATCATGGACTTCACAGAGGTTCTTTCCAGTGCAACGCAGTAATCAAGGCGGAAAATGGAAAAGAGTATGCAGTAGAGTACTGGACAGATGGAACTACTGCAGTTCTGACAGACGGAAGCAAGATTACATTTAACAGAGGAGAAATCACAGAAGAATCCGGTGCAACAACAAAGATGACAGAATATGACGTACTTGGATTGAAATATGTACCGGTGAAAGTAAAAACATCTGATCTGGATGCACTGAAAGCAAGCTATCGTGTGATCGAAAACGGAAGTGAACTTGCAGGAGGATATTCAGAAAAGAATCTGGTAAGCTATACAGGACTGGTTGCTAATGTAACAGAGAATACAAACGGTCTGAAAACAGCAACAAAGAATGAGAATGGATCTTTCAGTTTCTCTGCAAGAGTGGATAATGGATCAGAGTCCGGAATCAAAGATCAGGCACTCAAGACAGCACCAACAGCAGAGAAAGCAGGGCTGACAGTAAAAGAAGCAAGTGGATCTTATGGAGAATTCTTAAGAGTTGATCTGACAGGAAATTATGGTGATCTTGGATCAAATCTCCAGACTGTTACATGGACTTACTATGGAGATGACAGCACATATACAAATGCAAAAGCTACTTATGGAACAAAATTTGCAGCAGATAACTGGATGCACAAAGCAATGGGAATCCAGCTTGGACTGACAGATTCTCTTCGTTGCACACTTCCGGAAGGAACAGATGGAACAGGATACTGGACGATTACACTGACAGCACTTGGATATAATGACGTGACATACAAATTCCAGGCAACAGAGGAGAATATTGTAAAAGCATCTGAGAATGAAAAAATCACAACAACAGAACTTGAGGCAGCTATTGCAAAAGCAGAAGCCCTGAAAGAAGCTGAATACACAGCGGAAAGCTGGGCATCTATGCAGATGGAACTTCAGGAAGCAAAAGATGAATTGAAAAATCCAAAAACTCAGGCAACTGTAGACGAGGCAGTAAGCCACCTCAACGCAGCTATTGAAGCACTTGTTAAGATAGAAGAGCCGGCAGCAGTTGATACTTCTTCCCTTGAGAAAGTAATCAGTGATGCGGCAGCTCTGAAAGAAGCTGATTACACAGTTGACAGCTGGAAGGCATTGCAGAGTGCACTGACAGACGCTAAGAGCGCAATAAATGCAAAAGAAAGCCAGGAAAAAGTTGATAAAGCAACAGATAAGTTGAATTCAGCAATCAAAGCACTTGTAAAGAATGGAAAACAGGATGGAAGCCAGAATGGAAGTGCAACTCCAACTGTTACAAAGAAGGCCGGAACAACTACGGATGGATCAGCCTCCAAAGGAACAAGTGGATCAAAAGCCGCAAAGACAGGTGATCCGGCAAATGTTCTTGGCTTATTAGGACTTGCATTCTCCTCACTCGGAGCAGGAGTTGGCGGATTTGCATGGAAGAGAAAAAGAAAATAAAGACAAGAAAATTGAGAAAATTTTTTGACAATTTCGCGGAAAAGATTTAGATTTACCGTCCTTGACAGAATAGGAATATTCTGTCAAGGACTTTTTATATATTAGGAAAGTGCTTTCCTAATATATAAAAAATGCTCCGTTTAGGATGCACACTGCGGCTGTAAAACATATATTTCCTATCGATATAAAAGAGAGTATCTGAAAGAAATCGTGCAAAATGTATCCACTCCGGAGCAGGCGGCGAAGATGTGTCAGAGCGCAGACGGTGCGATCGTTGGAAGTGCAATCGTTAAGTTGTGTGAGAAATACGGAAAAGACTGCGTGCCGTATGTTGCAGAATATGTAAAGAGTATGGTTGAAGCTTGTAAATAAGTGAAAAGGATCTGGGATTCGAAATCCGAGTCTTCTTTTGATAATAATAGGAAAATACCTCTTTTGATAAGGAGCCAGATGTGGTATCATAGATATTAGATTTGTTGCTTGATCTATGATACGAATCCGAAAGGAGACTACGAATGAAGAATCGAAAACAGCCTTTATTCAAAAGCTTTGGCTATGCCTTTGAAGGAATTTGGACAGGGATTTCAAAAGAGAGGAATATGAAGATTCATTGCCTTGCAGTGATTCTTGTAACAGCAGTTGGAACCTTTGTAGGATTAACACCGATGGAATGGTGTATCTGTCTTCTCCTTTTTGGAATGGTGATCTCACTGGAACTTGTGAATACGGCAGTGGAAGCTGTTGTCGATCTTGTGACAGAAGAGAGAAAGCCACTTGCTAAGATCGCGAAGGATACGGCAGCTGGTGCAGTGCTTTTTACGGCAATCATGGCTGTGATCATAGGGTGTATCATATTTATACCTCATTTTATGAGGATTGCGGGAATTGCATAGCAATGGAGTAATCCGGTTACATCAGTGAGTGGCAAAAATTATTTTTGACACTCACATCATTTTGCACTACTGTAATGGAAAGAAAAGCAACCAGAAAGGAAAACAAAGAGATGGATGAGAATAAAGTAATTGTCAGTACAGAGATGAAGCAGACATTGGTGAATCTGCGAAATCTCGAAGAGATTTATGTGATCATGTCAGGGGTGACGAAGATGCCGTTTGTCCTCTGTGATGAAGAGACATTTGATGACGAGGTTCTGGTTTATTATCAGGAAGAGTCTGCAAAGGAAAAGGCAAAGACGCTTGCAGAAGATCGTTATCATGTAGGAATTGCCAAAATTGAAAAGAATGCCAGACTTGGATTTTTTACAAACCTGTATACAATGGGCGTGAATGCACTGGCAGTGAATGTTGGTACAGAGGGGGAGATCAGGATTCAGCTGGAGCATCTTGTAGTTCGTAAGAATAAGGAAGAACTGCCTGAAGGAAAGAAACTGATCGAGAATCCGGAGCTTCATCTGACAGCAATGTATCTGATGCAGGAGATGCACCGCAGTATCGGACCGGAGATGCCGGAGAATGTGAAGGAACTTCAGGAAGAGATGATGGCGCATTATAAGAAAGGAACCTTTATCGTAGGAGTTCAGGAAGATAATCAGGTTCCACTTCTGAAACAGCCGGACGGAAGTCTGTATCAGCCGATCTTTACAGATATGATAGAATTTACCAGATTTGCACAGGGCAAGAAGATGAAGACAGCAGCAATCCCGGCGGATAAGATTCCGGAGATACTGATCCCGGATGCAAAGGGAGTTGCAATCAATCCATTTGGTGTGAATGTACGTCTGGATATTACAAAAGCAAATAAGCAAAAGCCAGAAGCGTAAAATGAAGAGAAAATAATTTAAATCAAAAGAAAAACTTTAATTTACTAAAATAATCACTAAGTAACATATTCAACAAAAAAACAGGATAAATATTGTTGAATATTACAGATTGACTGTTGGAAGTGAGTATGGTTATACTATACGTGGTTAAAAGAGAAAAGCGCACGATAGAGTGTTACTGGTAAAGCAGGCATAAACTATCCTTAATAAGTTCACCAGATAAGGTGGACTTGGTTATTGAGGATTAGTTTATGCCTTTTTTGCGCATTATAGTATAGGATAAGTAAGTTGCAGAACTGTGCCAGCACAAGAAACTATGGGATGCGTCAACTCTATAAGAAATGATACTAGGAGGATTACAGATGAAAGACAAGATTTTTGGAGTATTGCAGAGAATCGGAAGAAGTTTTATGCTTCCAATCGCAATTCTTCCGGTAGCAGGACTTCTGCTTGGAGTAGGAAGTTCATTTACAAATGCAACGATGATTGAGACATATCATCTTCAGGCAATTTTAGGCGAGGGGACAATTCTGAATTCCCTGCTCACAATTATGAGCAAAGCGGGAAGTATTATTTTTGATAATCTGCCGATCATTTTTGCTGTCGGTGTAGCAATCGGTATGGCGAAGAAAGAGAAGGAAGTTGCGGCACTTGCGGCAATGATCTCTTTCTTTGTCATGAATGCAACAATGAATGCCATGCTTCTGATCCGTGGAGATCTTCTTGCAGACGGAACACTTGGAGCAGGAGTCCTGGAAGGAACGGTGACAAGTGTCTGTGGAATCCAGACGTTGCAGATGGGTGTGTTTGGCGGTATTATTGTTGGACTTGGAGTAGCAGCACTTCACAATAAGTTTTACAAAATCCAGCTTCCGAATGCATTGTCATTCTTCAGTGGATCAAGATTTGTTCCGATTATTTCAACATTGACTTATGTGGCTGTCGGAATCGTACTCTATTTTGTATGGCCAACAGTTCAGAATGGAATCTATGCACTTGGCGGACTTGTAACAGGAACAGGCTATATTGGAACATTGATCTTTGGTATTATTAAGAGAGCGTTGATTCCATTTGGACTTCACCATGTATTCTATCTTCCGTTCTGGCAGACGGCGGTTGGAGGAACAATGGAAGTTGCGGGACAGCTTGTACAGGGCGGTCAGAACATCTTCTTTGCGCAGCTTGCAGATCCATCCACAGTACATTTCAGTGCGGATGCGACAAGATATTTTTCCGGTGAATTTATCTTCATGATCTTCGGCCTTCCGGGGGCGGCACTTGCAATGTATCAGTGTGCAAAACCGGAGAAGAAGAAACAGGCAGGCGGACTTCTGCTTTCTGCAGCACTTGCATGTATGATGACCGGAATCACAGAGCCACTGGAGTTCTCATTCCTGTTTGTAGCACCGATCCTTTTTGCGGTACAGGTGATCCTTGCCGGATCTGCTTATATGATCGCGCATATGTTAAATATTGCAGTAGGACTTACATTTTCCGGTGGATTTATTGATCTGTTCCTTTTCGGTATCCTTCAGGGAAATGCTAAGACAAGCTGGATCAGAATCATCCCGGTTGGAATTATTTATTTCATCTTATATTATATCATCTTCCGTACTTTGATTCTGAAGCTGAATCTGAAGACACCGGGAAGAGAAGATGATGATGCGGAAACGAAGCTGTATACAAAAGCTGATTATAAAGCAAAAGTAGATGGAAATGATGCAGATTCTGAAAATGAAATGACACCGGAAGATCAGAAGAGCGCACTGATCACAAGAGGACTTGGTGGAAAGAAAAACATTTCTGATGTAGACTGCTGTGCGACAAGACTTCGTTGTACGGTAGTAAAGCCGGAACTGGTAAATGAAGATGTCTTAAGAATGACATCCCCATCCGGAATCGTAAGAAAAGGACAGGGAATCCAGGTAATCTACGGACCGGCTGTTTCTGTTATTAAATCCAATCTGGAAGATTATCTGGAGAAAGCTCCGGATGTGGAATATCTTCCGGAAGAAAATGAAAACAGCGCAGAAGAAACGAATAAATGTGCAGAAACAAAAGATGAAGCGAAGAAAGATGAGAACAAAACTGTTGCAGCCGGAACTGTAAAGAAAGAGCTTTGCTCTCCATTCACAGGAGTGGCAGCACCGATCGAAGAAGCGTGTGACGAAGCATTTGCAGGGAAAATGATGGGAGACGGTTATCTGGTTCGCCCGGAAGAGGGAATGGCTTATGCGCCGGAAGATGCAACTGTATCTTTTATCTTCCCATCAAAACATGCAGTTGGTCTGACTAGTGATGACGGAACCGAATATCTGCTTCATATTGGTGTAGATACTGTAAATCTGGATGGAAAAGGATTCGAAACTTTTGTAAATGACGGAGATCGAGTAAAAAAGGGTGACAAACTGATAGGTTTTGATATAAAATATATCCAAGAGCATGCAAAATCCGATGAATGTATGGTTGTATTTACAAGTCTTCAGGAAGGTGAAGAGATCAGAATGTCTAAGAGCGGAAAAGTAGAGAAGCTTGAGAAGACAGCAGAAATCGTAAGCTTGAATTAAGAGAAAGAAAGAGAGGCTCCGGGGGGATGTATCGAGTCATTAAAGTTCTGAATAATAATGGGATTCTTGTATATCATGTTGAGACAGGGAAGGAGATGATCCTTCTCGGAAACGGTGTGGGATTTGGAAAGAAACCTACAGAGCAGATCGAGAAACTTCCCGGAGCCAAAGTCTATTCTCTTGTCACAAGAAGGAAGCAGGAGTCTGTTCTGAAAACGGTCAATGGAATCCGCCCGGAGTTTATTGAGGCAACAGGAAAGATCATTGAAGAAGCAGAGAACGTGTTTCAGAAGATCAATCATGAGATGCTGCTTCCGTTGGCAGATCATATTGCGCTTGCAGCGAAGAGAGCGAAGGAGAACCGTCAGCTTCCGAATCCATTTACACCGGATATCCGTGTGTTGTTTGGAGAGGAGTATCAAGTGGCCCTGAAAGGGCGGAAAATTATACAGCAGCTGACAGGATATGAAATCTCAGAGGATGAAGTCGGATTCATTACGCTACATATCCATGCAGGTCTTTCAGATGAGGCAGTATCCCAGACTCTGGATGCGACCAGGATTGTAAATGAAGGGATTGCCATGATTGAACAGGAATTTGATCAGAAGCTGGAGAGCGGCTCACTTGGATGTACACGTCTGATGAGTCATATGTATTATATGATTCTGAGAACCCGTAAGGGTGAAGGGACGAATGCAGACTTTAATGATTTCATTTTTCAGAATTACCCAAGGACCGGAGAGGCGGCGAAGAGAGTGTGTGACTATATGTCCAGACAGTTGAAACAACCGGTCGCAAAAGAAGAGATCGGATTTCTTGCAATCCATATCCAGCGGGTTATCTCGCCGGATACGGTATGACCGTGTGCTCTTGAAATACTGTATACCATGATATATAGTAGTGGATAAGAGCGAAAGGGGAATCCGCAGAATGTATAAGATTCTAATCATAGAAGATGACCTTGTAATGGCAGGGGCAATTAAAAAAGAGATGGAAGCGTGGGGAAATGAAGCACGTTATGTGGAAGATTTTGCAAAGGTTCTTGAGACATTTGCAGAGTACGGTCCACATCTGGTGCTTTTGGATATCACGCTTCCTTTTTATAATGGATACCACTGGTGCAGCGAGATCCGTAAGATATCGAGCGTGCCGGTGATCTTTATCTCTTCAGCAGCAGATAATATGAATATTATCATGGCAATGAATATGGGCGGAGATGACTTTGTGGCAAAACCATTTGACTTAAGTGTACTGACAGCGAAGATTCAGGCTCTGCTGAGAAGAACGTATGATTTGTCAGGAAAAGTGCCGATGCTGGAACATAGAGGAGCAATCCTGAACCTCTATGATACAACAATGACCTATAATGGAGAAAAGATTGAGTTGACAAAGAATGAATTTCGCATCTTACAGACATTGATGGAGAATAAAGGACGTGTGGTCAGCAGAGACACGCTGATGACAAAGCTGTGGGAGACAGACAATTATATCGAAGAAAATACATTGACAGTCAATGTCGGAAGACTTCGGAAAAAGCTGGAAAAAGCGGGAATGGAAGGCTTTATCAAGACGAAAGTCGGCGGTGGATATATTATCGAGAAGGAGTAAAAATGTTTTTACAATATTTGAAAAGAATTCGCTTTGTGCTTCTGTGGAGTTTGCTGTGTGCGGGAATCTTTTTTCTGATTTTTGTGTTGGAAGAGATTAATCTGAAGGCAGCGGTTTATCCGACAGTGTTGTGTCTGGCATTTGGATTACTTTTTCTTCTCTGTGGATATTTGCGGTATAAGAAAACCGGGCAGAAGCTGGAACATTTGCTGCAAGGAGAAGGACCTTATGAGGATTCACTTCCGGTGGCACAAGATGGGATTGAGTCAGGATATCAGGAACTGATCAGGAAAGAAGAACAACAGCAAAGAAAAGAACATGCCAGATGGGAGAAGTCCGGTCAGGACATGGAGGACTATTATGCAACCTGGGTGCATCAGATCAAGGCACCGATTGCTGTGATGAATGTATTGCTCCAGCAGGAAGATACCGAGACGAATCAGAATCTGAAAGCTGAACTGTTCCGGGTGGAGCAGTATGTGGAGATGGCACTTGGGTATGTGCGTCTTGACAGTGGCACGAAGGATCTGGTAATCGCACAGTATCCTTTGGATGAAATTGTAAGAAAATCAATCCGTAAATATGCCGGCCAGTTTATTCGAAGGAGAATCCGTCTGATCTATGAAGGGACAGATCAGATTGTTTTGACGGATGAGAAATGGCTTTCGTTTATCATTGAACAGCTGTTGTCCAATGCAGTGAAGTATACGCTGAAAGGAACTGTGACGATTATTGTCAGTGAAGAAAAGAAACTGACGGTTACAGATACCGGAATGGGGATTGCACCGGAGGATCTGCCGAGAATCTTTGAAAAAGGATATACGGGATATAATGGAAGAATGGAACGGAAATCAACGGGAATCGGTCTGTACCTGAGTCAGATGGCGGCAAAGAAACTTGGGCATCAGATCACGGTTGTGTCGAAGCTGGGGGAAGGCAGCAGTTTTACAATAGATCTGGCAGAGTATCCGTTGAGAGCAGAGTAAATCACTAAATCACACAGAGAGAAGCAAGTGACAAATTTGTCACATCAGACAGCTGGAATGTCACAGAAATCAATGTCGGCATTCTGGCTGTATTGTTATACTGAGGATGTTGAAAGAAGAGGAGGTCGTAAGAAATGACAGTTTTGGAAGTAGAAAATTTGAAAAAAATATACCGTCCGCGTTTTGGCGGTAATCAGGTACAGGCACTCTCTAAGGTAACATTCTCAGTAGAAGAGGGCGAATATGTAGCAATCATGGGAGAGAGTGGTTCGGGGAAGACGACATTACTGAACATGCTGGCAGCATTGGATAAACCAACCGAAGGGGAAGTTTATCTGGATGGAAAACCGTTATCTGCAATCCGTGAGAAGGATCTGTCCAAGTTCAGGAGAGATCATCTTGGGTTTGTATTTCAGGATTTCAATCTTTTGGACACATTTAATCTAAAGGACAATATCTTACTGCCATTGGTACTGCAGGGAGTTGATTACAGGAAAATGAATGTCAGGATGATGCCAATCGTGAAAGAACTTGGAATTGCAGGACTTCTGGAGAAGTATCCCTATGAGGTGTCAGGAGGACAGAAGCAGCGTGCAGCAGTGGCGAGAGCGCTGATCACAGATCCGAGACTGATCCTGGCGGATGAGCCGACCGGGGCACTCGATTCGAAATCAACGGATGAATTGCTCGGGGTATTTGAGCGGATCAATCAATCGGGACAGACGATTCTTATGGTAACACATTCTGTCAAAGCAGCGAGCAAGGCCGGGAGAGTGTTATTTATTAAAGACGGAGAAGTTTTCCACCAGGTATATAAAGGTGAACAGACAGATGAACAGTTCTATCAGAACATCTCAGCGACACTGACAATGCTTGCGACAGGTGGTGAGAGACAATGAAAAGTGGACTTTATCTGAAACTTTCCGTTAATGGAATTAAGAAAAATAAGAAGCTGTATCTTCCTTATCTGATCACTTGTATCTGTATGGTTATGATGTTCTATCTGATCGATTATCTTGCAGTGAGTCCGCAGTTTGCCAAGATCAAAGGTGGGGATACTATGCAGATGATCCTTGGATTTGGTTCTGGTGTGATCTCAATCTTTTCTCTGATCCTTCTGTATTACACAAATTCATTTCTGATCCGCAGACGACAGAGAGAGTTTGGGTTGTATCACATCCTTGGAATGGGAAAAATTGACCTTGTAAAAATCATGGTTCTTGAGAATCTGATCATCAGTGTTCTGACGATTGCAGGAGGAATCGTGGGAGGAATCCTGTTTTCTAAATTAGGGGAACTTCTGGCAGCGAAGATACTTGGAAGTAATGCCGGACTTTCTATGAAAATCAGTGTTCCGGCACTTGTGGCTACGGCACTGTTATTCCTGGTCATTTTTGCATTAATCATGCTTCGGATGATCGTGTCCGTCTATCGGTTAAAACCTGTAGAACTTTTAAAAAGTGAAAAGACAGGAGAGAAACCTCCGAAGGCAAACTGGATCTTTGCAGTACTCGGGTTGCTTCTGCTTGGTGTGGCTTATTATTTATCCCTGACAATCAAAGATCCGCTTGTAGCGATGATCTGGTTTATGGTTGCCGTCGTGCTGGTAATCCTTGCAACGTATCTGTTATTTATTGCCGGCTCGGTCACATTTTGTAAAATAATGCAGAAAAAGAAAGGATATTATTATAAAACAAATCATTTTATTTCACTTTCATCCATGATTTACCGTATGAAACGAAATGGGGCAGGATTAGCGTCTATTTGTATTCTGTCTACAATGGTTCTGGTTATGGTATCTTCTACAACCAGCCTGTATCTGAGTATGGAACATGGCTTGAATCTTCGATATCCGAAATCTGTCCAGATTGAGATGTACACGAAACCGGAGCAGACGGAAGAAATGAAAGAGAATCAGAATGGACAGATTATAGAGCTTGTACAGAAGGTTTTGAAAGAACATAACCAGACCGCGGAGAATCCGGAGAATTACCGGATGCTTACAGTCAGTGGAATTGTTTCAAAAAATGAAATCTATTTTAATCCGGAGAATGCTCCGGGAGTCAATGAAGTGAATACATTTGATCATTTAAAAATGTTCTATGCTCTGCCGTTGGAAGCGTATAATCGGATCATGGGGACGAATCTGGAGCTTGCTCCCGG
>OGYX01000328.1_pt1 | contig 37234 bp, 27 predicted proteins | sample 1576601 | NCBI WGS metagenome assembly OGYX01 (sample SAMEA3541561, study PRJEB24748) | human gut metagenome | biome: human gut; feature: human-associated habitat; material: faeces | place: China | collected 2012 | reverse complement strand
GTAGCAGGCGTAGAAGGCGGGGATAATGCCGCGATATTTGTTGATGTCTTTCATATACAAACACTCCCTGTTCGTAAAACTGTATGTAAAGGCTTCCCCGAGGGGGGGAAGCTGTCACCGAAGGTGACTGATGAGGGCGGAGCCTGCTGACACGGCCCGTTTGCGGGCAATCTCCGGCAGGCTGCCCCTCATCCGTCTGTGGTCGGGGCCACAGACACCTTCCCCCAAGGGGGAAGGCTTCGTGTAGGGGTAGGCTTCGGGCAATGGCAGGGCTCTCTCCCTCTGCGAGGGGGCTGTCGCCGCAGCGACTAGGGGAGAGAACCCCGCCATAACACCCCGTTTTGCGTTTTTAGCCCTTGACAGCGCCCATCGTGATGCCCTTCGTGAAGTACTTCTGGAAGGCCAGGAACACGATGATGATGGGCACGGCTGCCAGCGCGGCACCGGCCATGATCAGGCCGTAGTCGGTGGAGTTCTCGGCCTGCAGCTTGGCGATACCAAGAGAGATCGTCAGCTTGCTGGTGCTGGACAGCATGATCAACTGCATGAAGTAATCGTTCCACGAGTTGATGAAGGTGAAGATGGCCAGTGCGCCGATGCCCGGCTTGATCATGGGCAGCGCAATGCGGACAAAGGTCTTGGCCTCGCTCGCGCCGTCGATGCGGGCGGCCTCCAGCATCTCGCCAGGGATGCCCTCACTGAACTGCTTCATCAGGAATACGCCGAACGGCCAGCCGACGATGGGGAAGATGACCGCCCAGATCGTGTTGTAGAGCTGCAGGCTGCTCATCTCGCGCAGCAGGGGGATCAGGATGACCTGCTTCGGCAGTGCCATGGCGCAGACGATCAGGGTAAAGAGGATGCTGCGGCCCACAAAGCGCTTTTTTGCCAGCGCATAGCCTGCCATGGCGGAGGTGATGCAGGTCAGGATCATCGAGGCAACGGCCATAAAGACCGTGTTGATGAGCCAGCGCACAGCGGCGGGCACCTGGGGACCGGCCCACCAGATGATGTCCTTGCCGTCCGCGCTGAAGTGGCTGCTGAACGGCACCGCGAACTCCCACAGCGGGGACTTCTGGCGGCTGAACAGCTTGTCATAGTTCGTCGCGACCCACTCGCTCGGCCACCATTCGGGGGTGGTGGAGTTGATGGAGATCTGCGTCTTAAAGGAGCCCGTCAGGATCCAGTACAGCGGGAACGCGAACGCGATGGCCAGCAGGATGATGACGATGGTGCTGAACACCATGTAGGGGGAAATCTTCTTTTTTTTCTTTTTGGTATCCATAGTCATTTCCCTCCTTCTTAATCAGACCGCGTGACCTTGAACTGCACAGCGGACAGAACGGCGATCATGATGGCGAGGATAACGCCCATCGCGTTGCCGTAGCCGTAGCGGTACAGCTTGAAGGCTGTGTAGTAGATGTAGTACATGATGGTATCGGTGGAGTGGTTCGGGCCGCCGGACGTCAGCAGCTGGATCAGCGCGAAGCACTGGAAGGAGTTGATCGTCGTGATGACCAGGATGTACAGCGTGGTGGGCATGATCTGCGGCCACTTGATCTTCCAGAAGGCCTGCAGCTTCGTGGCACCGTCCACCTCGGCAGCCTCGACCAGGGACTGGTCCACGTTGCCGAGCGCGGAGACATACAGCACGATGGGCTGGCCGACAGAGGTCGTGAGCAGGATCAGGATGATGCAGGCCAGCGCGTAGCGGGTATCGCCCAGCCAGTTGATGTTCTGGTCAATGAGGCCCATCGACTTGCCCAGATAGTTGAAGATGCCGTAGTAGTTGTTGAACATCCACTTCCACACGACGGTAACAGCGACAGAGCCGGTGACGACGGGCAGATAGAAGATGACGCGGAACAGCGAGGTTGCCCACGGCGGCATGTTGACGATGGCGGACGCCACCCACAGCGAGAAGATGCAGGTGATAGGCACCGACACGACAACAATGATCAGCGTGTTGCGCAGTGCGCCCAGAAAGACGCTGTCGTGGAACAGCTCCACATAGTTCTGCAGGCCGATGAACACATCGGCGCGGTTCATGCTGGAGTCAAAGAAGCTGGTGAAGATGCACATCACCATGGGGTAGATGACAAAGCCGATAAAGAAGATGAGGCTGGGCAGCAGGAACAGGTAACCTGCGATGGTCTCCTGCCGGACAAGCGCGCGGCTCATCTTCGGCTCGCTCTGCTTTTTGGCAGCTGCGGTATGTGCCAAGAGGATCGCTCCCTTCTGTTTTAAGGTCACAGGTTCATTCGATAAAAGCGGCGTCCCACCGCTGCGTTTCATGTCAGAGGTCGGACGCCGTGGGGTTTAGTTACAAACCGGAGGTTTTTTCAGGAGGTTCAGGATGCGCTGGCCGCTGCGTTGGCGGTGTTGCAGAACTCGGTAACGGCGGTGGTCACGTCAGTGCCCTGGCCAACCTGCTGCAGCATGTTCCACCAAGCGGTACGAGCCTCGGCCCAGCCGGGAGTGACCTGATAGTAGTCGCCCAGGTAAGGCATGAGCTTCTGGTACTCGTTCATGACCTCGTCGTCCTTGTACAGGTCGGACAGAGAGTTCTTGACGGAGAAGTAAGTAGAGGTCTTGACGGCCTTTGCGGTCTCGTCAGAGTTGGCCATGAAGTTGATGAAGGTCTTGGAGGCAGCGATCTTGTTCTCGTCGCCGTTGTCAAACACACCGAAGCCCCAGATGCCGCCGCACAGTGCGGGGTCGCCGGACTCAGTCGGGAACGCCATGAACAGGATGTCGTCGCCGCTGTTGGTCGTGCCGGCTGCGCTGTTGTCAGCGTTGGTCTGCTGGGCAATGTTCCAGCAGAAGGCCATCTGCAGGGTGCCGTTGCGGAAGAGGGTGATCTCCTCGCCGCCGTTGATGGAGGCGTCAAAGTTGATGCCGTCCTGGTTGTACAGGGCCTCGATTGCCTTGATGTTTTCGGCAGAATCAGCGGTGTACTTGGTGTGGGCTGCATCGGTGAAGGTGCCGCCGTACATGTTGTTGATGATGGCGCGGGTGCCCTGGTCGCCGCCCTGGCCGCTGCAGTAGATCGCGCCGACGTCGGTCTTGCCGGAGTCGTAGACGGCCTGCACAGCCTTCAGGAAGTTGTCGGTGGTCCAGGTGTGGTTCTCGGCATCGACATACTGCATAGCACCGGCAGCCTCAAACACGGTCTTGTTGATGGCCATGCAGTGCGCGGTCATGCAGAGCGGGAACTCGTAGTAAGCGCCGGAGGAATCCTTGCAGGCGGCCTCAACGCTGGCGCTGATGTCGGCCTTCTGGTCGTCGGTCCACAGGTCGCTCAGATCGGCCATCAGGCCCTTGGCGCCCCAGTTGGCAACCAGACGCTCGGGTCCTTCCATGACGATGTCCGGTGCGCTGCCGCCCTCGATGGCGGTGTTGACCTGGTCGTCGCCGTTGGTGTAGTCGAGGTACTCGACGGTGACGTGGATGTCAGGATACTGGGCATTGAAGTCTGCCAGCAGCGCATCAACGGACGCGGAATCGCCCCACTTGCCGATGGGGTAGGTCCACAGCGTAATGTCAGCAGCCTGACCGGCATCGGCGGTGGACTCCGCGGGAGCGGCCTCGCTGGAGGCGGTAGAGGTGCTCTCAGCAGGCGCGGTAGAGGTCGCTGCGCTGGAAGTGGAGCCGCCGCAGGCGACGAGCATGCTGGCTGCCATGCTGGCGGCCAGGATCGCGGAAACTTGCTTCTTCATAGGTTTTTCTCCTTTTTTGCCTTTCGGCCTTTGTGGGGCATCTTCGTTCTGTGTCCCTCGTGATGCCTCTATTTTAGAAAACTTTTTTCATTTTGTCCAGAGGTGAAATAGCCAAGAAAAGCTTTCGTTTTTGTACATGCTGCACAAATTCCATCCACATAGCCGCAAAATACATGCGTTTCTATCGGTTTTTCTTGCTTTTCATAGGGAAACCGCCTCTTTTTTGATTTATTACAAAATGAAAACAACTTTTACCTTTGAAATTTTCTGTCGCGCGCGCTTTGGTGCTGTAAAGCAAAAAGGCGCTCACCCGTTACATTTACGGGTGAGCGCCTTTGCTTTGCTATTAGGATACTCCTTTTGTCAAAAAATACAATATGTCAAAATGAAACATCCTTTTCACGCAATCCGTCTCAATTTTTGCACATTTGCACAAAAACAGGCCGCTTTTTCCGGAAAAAAAGCCTCTTGCAAGCGCGGGTATTTCCCTATATAATGGAAGGAGCGAAATAACTTTTCATTTTTAAGAAAGGGAGCCTTTTTTATGAATTATGAAAATATGACCCGCCGCCGGGTGCTCTGCTTCGGCGATTCCAACACCTACGGCTATGACCCTGCCCGCGACGGGCGCTACGGCGACGATGAGCGCTACCCGATGGTGCTGCAGGATCTGCTGGGCGACGGCTGGAGCGTGGTCGAAGAGGGGCTGCCCGGGCGCACCGCCGTGTTTGACGACCCTATTACAGAAGGTATGAACGGGCTGCGGGTCATCACGCCGATTCTGATGAGCCACGCGCCGCTGGATACCGTGACGATCATGCTGGGCACGAACGACAGCAAGGAGCGGTTCGGCTGCAATTCCCATCTGATCTCTCGGGGCATCGTGCGGCTCGTCAAGAAGGCCCTGCACACCGAATGCTGGCGCGACAACGCCAGACCGGACGTGCTCGTCATCGTTCCGCCGTCCATCACACCGGAGTACGACCACCTGATTTTTAAAGATGCCATGGGCACCGGCTGCCATGAACGCTGCGCCGGCATTGCCGCCCAACTGGAGCCGATGCTGAAGGACATCGCCAATGTGCGGTTCCTGGACGCCAACACACTGCCCGGCGCGGGCTGCTCGCCCCTTGACGGCATGCACATGACCATCCAGTCCCACAAGGTCCTGGCCAAAGCCCTGCAAAAGGAGCTGACCGGGGATACATTATAAGTAATAGCAGCGGCCAGCCTCCTTGCCTCCCTCTGGTGCAAGTTCCGCAACACACCACAGCAGAAAGGACCCTCCATCATGGCAGAGCAAAGTTTTTGGGATATGCTGCGCACCAAGCGCGACAGCCTGACGAAATCCGGCATCATCGTTGCGGATTACCTTATGCAGCACGCAGAGGACGCACAATACCTGTCGATCTCATCGCTGGCAAAAGCCTGCGGTGTGGCAGAGGCTACGATTTTCCGTTTCTGCCGCGCCCTGGGCTTTGACGGCTATAACGAGATGAAGATCGCGCTGGCAAAGGCCACGGCCACGGCGATGCCGGTCTCGCTCAAGCTGGAGCCGGGCGTCGACACCCAGACGCTCTGCACCCACGCCTACAACACCGCCATCGAGGCACTGAACGGTACCCGCAGCGCACTGGACCCCGAGTCGGTGGACCGCGCGGCCACGCTTTTGCAGCGGGCACGGCAGGTGTTCTTTTTCGGGCAGGGCGGCAGCTATATACTGGCCTGCGACATCTGGGCGCGGTTCTCGATGCTCTCCACCAAGTTCCGCACGGCAGGCGACAGCCACATGCAGGCCATCGCCGCCAGCCTGATGGGTCCCGAGGACGTCGTGGTCTTTGTCTCCTACTCCGGCGCAACGCGGGATATGATGGACACGCTGCATCTGGCCAGGGAGAACGGTGCCAAGGTCATCCTGCTCACCCACTACAGCGACGCCCCCGGCGCAGCACTGGCCGATGTCGTGCTTCTGTGCGGTGCCAAAGAAAGCCCGCTCGACTCCGGCAGCATGCCGGTCAAGCTGGCCGTCCTCTTTGTGGCGAACGTCCTCGTTCTGCGCTACACGCTGGACAATCAGGAGCTTGCCAACCTCTCCCTCTCCCGCACAAGCCGCGCGCTGGGGAGTAAGCTGCTGTAAAATAAGCACAAAAGTACCTTATCCCGGATAATAACATCATTTTGTTGCAGATTTTTAGGTAGCGGGGCTTTGCTTTGTCTCACTCAAAAAAGGTCGACTTTATTTGCCAAGAAATCTTTGCAAAGCTCGCCATGTACAACTTTTGCCAAATGATTACCCAACCCGTAGCCATTTTTAAATAGAGGAAAAAATATACTCCTGCAAGGTCTCTTTCTCCGATGCTGTACACATGTGTATGCAATTCGTCCGAAGCGAAATCAGTCCACCTACTGTCGAAACCTTGCTTATGAGATTCATCTTTTTTGACCGGGAAGAACGGACTCCCGTAAATTCGCGCAGAAATCTGCGATCAGCTTCTCTTACAGAGTAGCTTTCTTGAACAGTCTTTCAATCAGATTTCTTCGATTCTCTTTTTCGTCGTAGCATTTTTCTCAAACGCACAATTAAACCAGCATGCGGAATCTCTGTTGCGTGATTCTGCGTGCTGGTTCTTGTTTCTTTTTGTGGCTATCTAAGAGACGTTGGGCTTGCCCCGGCGTTTTTTAGTTTTATAATTCAGGTTTCTGTGTCTGCATATAATTTTTAGCATCTTTCAGGAAGCTTGCCACGATCAGCACGATCACCGCACCAATCGGGAACGCTGCCACAATACTGACAGACTGCAGATTGTTCATTGAGCTCTCCGCAAACAGCAATGCAATTGGCAGCAGGATCAGCAAAATGCACCACAGCAGCTGGATTCCCTTATGGGGCTGTTCGCCGTCTTTCAGCGTGTGATAGCTGTAACAGGAGGCCGTCAGCGCGATGGAATCAAACGACGTTGCGTAGAATGCGATCATCGTCACCAACACGACCGCCATGACCAGTGGCGCACAGGGCAGCGTCTTCAGAATGCTGACGATCATGCCGTACAGATCCCCCGTCTCGTTGTACAGCGCTATAAAATCCGCTTTGCCGGTCATCTGCTGGCCCATGGAATAGTTGCCCAGCACGATAAAGCTGGTCAGCGTGGAGCCAACACCGAACACATAGCCGCCCAGAATGGTCTGGCGGACAGTGCGTCCCCGGGAAATACTGCCGATAAAAAACGGGGCTGCCACACACCAGACCATCCAGTAGGCCCAGTAGTAGATTGTCCATGTCTGCGGGAAGTTGGAAGTGCGCAACGGGTCGGTAAAGGTGGAAAGTTCAATAAAATTCTGCACCATCCGCCCCAGAGAGGAAAGGCCCGTTTCCACAATATAGCGCATCTCCCCACCGAACGCCAGCACAAACGCGATCAGTCCGAAGAACATATAAATACAGATATTGGCCAGCACACTAATGCCCTTAAACCCGTGCAGCAGAGAATAGGTGTACACCGCGCAGGTAATGAGCAGGATCACAATATTGATGGTCGTGCGGCTGAGCGTCACATGGAACAACTCCCCGATGATTGCTGTCATCAGCGGTGTTGCCACACTGAATGTGGTCGCCGTACCCGCCAGCAACGCAAAGACCGCCAGCAAGTCGATAATGCGCCCGGCCCAGCCGTCGGTGTGCCGCCCCAAGATCGGGCGGCAAGCTTCGGAGTATTTCTGGCGGCTGCGCTTGCGCACATGCAGCATAAAGCCAAACGCAACTGCCAGCACCAGATAGAATGCCCAAGGGATAAAGCTCCAGTGGAATAGCGGATAAACTCCGGCCCAGTCCTGCACGCTGCCCATCTCGGCAATGTGCGGATCCGTTGCATACAGCACCCACTCCGAGAAAGAGTAGAACAGTATGTCCGCCGCCAGACCGCAGGTGAACATCATTGAACCCCACGCAAAGAAAGAATATTTCGGTTTTTCGTTAGTCTCCCCCAGCACAATATTGCCGTATTTCGACCCTGCGATGTAGAGCGACAGCAAGAAGATGCCCAGGCCGATCACCAGATAATAGGTGCCGAACGTATCGCCAAAGAAAAACCGGATTCGGCTGAGCACCGCATTGGACTGCTCCGGCGCAAAGAAGAATACGATGCACAGTGCCACAACGATAGCCAGTGGCACCAGCGTTATCATCCAGTCGATCTTACCAGGAGTAAAGCTCCCTTTTGCGGAACGGATTGCTACGGCACCAGATGTCGCAGGGAACCACATAGGCGTTGGCCAGATGCGGCAAGGCAAGCTTCAAAGAATAGAGATTATTTTTACCCACGTAGTCCGGGTTGACAATCAGTTCCACGCCGAATTCATCGATCAAATACTCATAGCGCTCTTTCAGGAAGCCCACGACCACGTAAATTTCCCGGATGCCAACTTCCTGCAACTGGCGGATGGCCCGCTCGATCAGCGGCTCACTGTTGACCTCCAGCAGACCTTTCGGCGTTTCGGTGTTGATGGGCACCATTCGCATACCAAAACCGGCTGCCAGAATGGTAGCCCGGCGTGGGCGCTTGTCCTCAATCTCGGCCATCGACTTTTGGGTAAGACGGGACTTCTCATCCACCTACCCTGCCTCCACCAACTCTTTCAGAGACCGGTTGACCGTTCCCAGCGAATACCCGCAGGCATCCGCCCGCGCCCGCTGGTTGAGAAAAGGTGTCTCCGCAAGCGTGTTCAACACATCGTACCCTTGAATGTTCATATACTTAGCAGTTCTCCTTTTCGTGAACATTCGTAGTAAAAGCAACGCCCGATGTCAAAAATCGAGCGTGCTTGCAAGATTATGATTGTTTGGATCGATAGACTTCGTCGGATGTCGACACATGGCCACGCTGAAAATAGGCATAACCTGCCGCTTGCAGCGTCCCGTCCTCCTGCGAGTCCAACTCTATAATAGAATTTTCGTCGTAGGTTGTAAAGTCCTCATAGGTCGTCAGATAATATTTTCCGTCCACTTTTAAAAAATAGTACGGTACAGCGTTTATCACTATCTCACGCTGTGCAACATCAATGTGGTGCAGATCGTTCGTCCGGACGATATACGGGGCCGGGTCCCACGCCGCATCGGTGTTGGCCGTCAGATAATAAAAATCCCCTATCCGGCACAAGGCATTCATACCGCGTACCTCCTCCGGGACATAATATTCATCCACGACGGCCCAGTCATGCCGGTAGTCCAACTGCACGATTGATTCGCTGCCGATTCCCGCCGTCACATACAGATAGCCGTCCAGAATCGAAAATGACCGGACATAACCAGTCACGTCCGGCAGCTGTACGATCTTTTCAATTTTCACCGACGTACCGTTGTCCCGCAGCACATACATCCGGTCATTCCGTCCGTCCAGCACATAATCCCCCCCCCGTAATCCACATCGTATGCGGTAAAATGCGGGTAGCCGCTGTCGGCGATTGGAATGATTTGCGACAAAGTCCAGTCATCACCCTGCCGACGATACACTTTCAGACGGCTGTTCAGCGTATCGTCTGCCACCAGCGTACCATCATGCCCTGCCAGCGAATGCGGGCTGTAAAAATCGGTGTCCAACGTCTTCCAGCGGAAGATCGGCTTTTTTTACATCATCGCTGTACAAAATGCGGTAATGCCCCGCATCCACAATAAAGTATTGGTCATCTATCTTGGTAAAATAGGTGGGCAGATAGACATGGTTTTCCCACCTGCTCCATATCGCCCCCGCCAGCAGGCAGACTGCTACCGCAACTAGCAGCAGGACGGCAGTGCACGCAAAACGCTGATACTTTTTCAGGTTGTTCATAAGCTGCTGTCCTCAATGCAGTGTGATCAGCGCACAAGCCGCCGCCGGGACTGCACACAGCGCAAATTTCCACAACTGGCCCCAATCTTTGTGCCGCAGGCAGTAGGACAGGCCCCAGACTGCAAACAGCACCGGCAGCGTCATAAACAGCGATGCAGCAATCAGGCAGGCACCACAGCCTACCACAAACAACACCTGCCAGCAGCTTTTTCGCTCCGCCGGATCGGTATCTTCCATCGTCAGAATCAGCCACAGCACCAGCGGCGTAACCACGTTGAACGCCAGCGCCTTGCCTGTCCAGCCGTTTACCAGCAACCACCACTCATTGCTGAACTGCGACATGTTTTTCGCCGCCAGCAGAAAGAACTGATACACAAACACAAATGCTATCAGCGCTTTTCTTCTGTCATCCCGCAGGAAATGACGTAAAAGACTGTACAGCAGATAATACGCCAACGCCATCTCAAAAATCGGCAGGATCGTACGGTAGATGATGGCCGCATGGATCCCGCTCAGCACCGAGAGCATCGAGCTGTAAATTGGCCAGCCCGCGATCACGTATTTTTTGTTGTAGAAAGCCGGGTGCAGCACGCCGGATTCCGGTGCAACACGATTGACAAGATCGGTATACACTGCTCCCACTGCATTGGCACAGTACGTTTCATCGTCCCAGTTTTTGTATGTAACGTTGAACACCGTGTTGGCAATCTGCAGTACAACCAGACCCAAACAAACCGCCAGCAGGAGTTTTTCCGTCCGCGTCCAGTCTTTCAGACTCGCACGCACAGACGCAAGGCCATTTTTGCCTACACTGCGGCCATATTTGCACCAGCCATACACGGCCACTGCTCCGCACAGCAGGCACCAGAGTGCCGTCATCACACGCAGGCTGCCCATAGCTGCATGGAAAATCAGCATTAAAATTTCAAACACGGTCAAGCTGGCAAACAACCCGCCAAAGTACACAAGGCGCTTATCCCGCGCATTGATGAACGCTTCGCCCATGCCAAACGGGACCACAAACAGGGCAAGCAGCAGGACCGCGCACACACGAACGATCATTTTTCAGTCCCGCCCTCCTTGCGATACAACGTATATTTCTTACCATAGTCACCCATTTCATCGGTCTGGATATGGTACACCGGCTCGTAGCCGCTGTCCTCTACATGGCCGGTGTGCGGCTCGTGATCCGGCAAAATGATATAGCGGTAGCCGCCTTTTTCGGCGTGTTCCGCCAAATCGGTCCAGTCGGGGACACCTTCTTCCAACATGTACAGGTCTTCATACATCCAAACATTTTCCATGTCGGTGTCCTCGCGCATCATCCACGCAAAAGGCAGCCGGATCTCCGGGCGATACTGGCGCACCCAAAGGTTCAGCGGAAACGGGAACACTGCCATTTTCACCTCATTGGGGTCATCTTTCGCTATATAATCACACAGTTCCATGACGACCTCGGGCACTTTATACCAGTTCCGGTTCGGCCCCTCCCAGTAGGTCTTCATCTGGGGCAGATCCCTTGCCACCGTCAACGCTAACACCAAAGCAGCCACAGCCACCGTAAATCGACGCGCCCAGCGCGCTTTAAGGCAGAATACCAGCTCGACAATTACGCAGGAGATGATTACCGCCACCGGGATCATCCAGATAAAGCGCAAGGTCTGCGTTTCCTCCGCATAATTGACCAAGAAATGCGCCGAAACAGGGTTCAGGACAGCCACAATGACTGCCCAGCCCGGCACGACTGCCTGATCGCGCAGCCTGCACATAGCAGGCAGATGTTTGCACCACGCCAGCAGCAGTACCAATCCGCAGCTGATGACAAAACATGCCACCCGTGGCGTATCTGACAGAAAATACGCCAGCATACTCCGCATGGAAACCATCGGCATTTTTCCTTTCCCTGAAATTTCGGTTAACGCACCGTTTTACGCCTCGCTGCCGTTCAGCACAGCGCCCAGAATCGACGCATTCACTGCCTGCAGCTTTTTCTTGCAGTTTTCTGCGCTCTGCATCTTCGTGGTATCCGCTTGCATCAGCACAACCACACCGTCCGCCATGCGGCTCAGGTCGATTGCTTCGGAAGCTGTCTGGACCGCAGGTGCATCCAGAATGATGTAATCATATTCCGCGCGCAGCTCTGCCAGACGGTCCACTGCCGTACGGGAGAGGAACAGCTCAGAAGGGTCTGCCGCTGCAGCACCGCAGGGCAGGAAGTCCACATTCTGCGCAATCTGCTGCACTTTTTTCACCGGCTTTTGCTCTGCTGCCAGCAGTTCCGACACACCGCCCCCCGCCGCTGTGCTCAGATGCTTCGTCAGGGCACCGCAGCGCAGATCACAGTCCATCAACAGCACCTGGCGCTCTTTGGAGGCCAGTACGACCGCAAGATTCTGCACAAAGGCACACTTTCCGCTCTGTTCTTCCGGTGCAACCAGTAGAATCACCCGCAGATCTTGCGCCGTGTGCAAAAACTCAAGATTTGTGCGCAGTGCCTTGTACGCTTCATCATACGGTGTATTCCGGCTTTTGTCTACCATTCTGTTTTTCATTTTCATTTCTGCTTTTTTTCCTCCGTTTCCGCCGGGATGACGCCCAGAACTCTCATGTCCAGACCATATACGATGTCCTTTTCCGTCCGCACATGGTCATCCAGCATATACTGAATGATGATACCGGCCACGCTCAGCACCAGACCCAGGAACAGGCCCATGATGGCACTCTTCAGCTTGCCGGAGGGCATCGATTTTTCCGAGGTCTTTGGGGCATAGGCTTCCTCATAGGTTGCCGCATCTGTCAGTTTCAGAATCATATCCTTGGAATCCGCAATCAAACGCTCGCAGATTTCTTTTGCTTCCTCGCCGGACGATGCCTTGACCTTAATTTGCATCATCTGGCTGTCCTCGATGGATTCCACCTCGATGTCATTGGCCAGATTTTCCGTCGTGCGCGACAAACCCAAATCCTCCACAATCGGCTGCAAAATCATATCGCTCTTCATGACGGCACTGCACACAGAAGCCAGTTGTACACCGGTCTCGATACGGTAGTTCACGTCATTGTTCTCGACATTCTGTTCCATTGTCAGGTCAGAGCCGAGCAAAGAGTTGGCACTGCCCTCTGCATCGGTCACTATGGTCGTGGTTCTGGTATTCGGCTCAATAATCATAATTGCCGTACACTGATAATAAGTGCTGCCCCGAGGCGTCACAATCTCCATCACGATCACACAGGCGATCACCACTGCCATGATCACGCGAATCTTTTTCATAAGGAGCCGAAACAACTCCATCAGGCTCACGTCATATCCTTTCGTATCCATTGCATTTTCTATCCTTTCTTACTATTTATCAGGTCAACAGTTCTACTCTTTCCGTCGTCACCTATTTGTCCACATCCAGCATCCAAATTTCCCCAGCAAAATATGTCAATGATCTAACAAATATCAACTAGAGAAATTTTATCGGTAACTAAAGTGGTCCGATAACAGTTTCAAGTTTTTGCAGCCCATTATCTTTAGGAATTTGTCTTAGTCAAAGTTCAACTGTGAATCTCAGCATCAAACATTCGACATAGGAGTTGTATTTTCCACTTTCTTGCAGGAAAAAGTGTCCCCCTCGCCGCACTATTTTATTTTTTCAAGAACAAATGCATAAACAGCTCATAACTCCATTCCGTGAACCGTGCACCATAATTATTATTTAGCTCAAATATACTGCAAAGTTACCCGTCAACCCACATTCACCCATTCTTCCTTGCTTTCAAAAATGCCTGCGCTTCCTGTACCGCGGCCTTTCCACCGACTACGGCAAGCATAATCATTCCAAGTATATAGCGTAGCAGAATATTTTGCCGCAGCAACAGCGAAATCACCGCTGCCAACATCACTACCGCTCCTAACATCAGCACCTGAGCCCAGCGCACGATAGAAAATCCTAGCAGCTTTCTGGAAAGCTGCATATGGAATATCAGGTAGAAGATATACGATGTCAGCGTCGTATAGGCTGCCGCCACAAAGCCAAACCGACTCACAAAGAACAGATTCAGTACAATGTCGACCACAGATGCAGCCAACGTACCATACATGATATAGGTTGTCTTTTGAGAGTAATACTCAGCAACCGCTACCACATTATAGACAAACAACACAAACGATACTATAACAAGCGGAACCGCCACATAGGTTGCCTGCTCATATTGTTTGCCGCCCAAGATCCAAATCATCTCCGGGGCAATGGCGATCATGCCCACGCAGAGCGCCGCAAACATCCGGCAAAGCTGAAACGCCCGGTGCTGGATGTCCTTGGTATCGTTTGCATCCATTTTCTGGTAGAACCAGGTGCTCCACACCGTTGCGATGGAATCCGTCAGCACAGTAAGCACCAGCTGCACATTACCGGCCAGACTGTAGATACCCGCTGCTGCATCACTAACCATTGATCGGATCATGATGCGGTCAAACTGGGCCAACAACACCTGTGAGATGCCATGGGGTACAACAGGCAGACTGTACCTAATGCCAAATTTCCAGTATTCCCGATTGTAGGCAGGCTTCGCTTTTCGGAAAAAACTTTCTAAAATCACTAACGAGAGTAAAAAAAGTGTAACTGTTGCACCTAAAATCCGCGCTATATCTCGTTCCTCACGATAAAGCGTGAACATTAAGATCAGCGATAGACCTACATTTCCCAGTGAATTACACAAACCTGCCACTATATACTTCTTATATGCGTAATTCAGACTGATACGGTTATTATACAGTGTAAGCACTGAACTGCCGAAGCTATCCAGCACCAACAAGATCATAATACTCTGCTTGAATCCCAATAATCGACTGAGTGGCCCGCCAAACAGTATCGCTATCAGCAAGAAGAGCACCGCATTAAGAATGTAGATCAGCGATATCGATGAAGTATACTCATTAATTTTCCCTTTGAATTGCAGATTAGCACTGCGCATACTGACATGAAGCGCCAATCCAACTACAACATATAAGATTGCTTCATAAGACACAAAAACGTTATAAACACCGAACTGCTCTGTTGTCAAAAGCCTGCTGAATATCGGCAATGTCATAAACGAGATGCCTTTGATCAAGATTGTTCCTATGGTATATCCTATGCCAGCCTTTACGACAGACTGTTTTTCTCTACTCATACTTACCTATTATCGTCCCTCTAAAACTCATCGTATAGCCGCCAGGCAGTCTGCCAGCCAGGCCTTGCCGGTCGGATACAATTTCAAGTCTGCCAGCAATCCGGCTAGTTGCAGGGGGTTCCCGCTCCGGATTGCTGCACCACGCTTGGTGTAAAATCGGTTCATCTGCTCAACCATCTGCACATTTTCCGGCGGCAGAGTCAGCTGCTGTTGATTTTGCAAAATTTTCCCTGACAGGGTTGTGTACAATTCCATCAGCCCGCCCCGGATCTTGCGAGTTTTTGCGTTGCTGGGCGTATTGTTGCCGCTGTGACGGCGCTGGTCGATTAGCTCTTCGTTCAAAATCCACGCGCCGCCTACGGCAATCCCCACTGCCCACAGCAGCAGATCATGGGCACAAGCCGGGAACCAGATTGCTTCCAGCTGCGGCAGAAGCTCCCGCCGGAAGCACATGGCACAGCCGGGCCGCCACGGCTCCAGCCACATTTTGTCGAGCACCACTTTTTCCAGCGGGTGGGTCCCGTAGGAGTCGGTCTGGTGGCTGCCCACCTGCACCAGCTGCGCTCCCTCCTCATAAAAAGGATGGATATTGCAGGCCAGCACCCTGACTTCCGGGTGCTGCTCCAGCACGGCAGTCATCTTTTCCAGCTTGTCTTTATGCCAGACATCGTCCTGATCCGCGCAGAAGATCACATCGCCCGCTGCCTGCCAAAATCCCTGCATAAAGTTTGCCCGCCAGCCCTGATTCTTTTCATTTTGAATCAGGCGGATCGCGCCGTCGGGGTCATACTGTGCAGCAAAGCGGCGCACCGTCTCCACGGTGTCGTCGGTGGAGCAGTCATCAAAGATCAACACTTCATCGGGCTTTCGGGTCTGGGACAGAATGCTTTCCAGTTGGGCGCAAATCGTTTCCGCACCGTTGTACGCCGCCAGAACGATGCTCAGTTTCATCCGCTCCGTACCTCCGAAAGTAGTTTTCCCCGGGTGCAGCTGTGCCCGATTTCCGCCAGACCCACCACGATCAGCAGCACCTGCGGTGAGAACAAAATATAGTGATAGAACAGCGCCGAAAACACAGTTGCCAGCAAGATATAGTAGGCTTCTACCGCATGCCCCAGCGTGTGCAGATTCTTTTTGTAATATCGGTACAAAAGGAACAAGCAGTAAACATACAAAACCAGTCCCAGAATGCCGCAGTCAAACAGATATGCAATGTAGGTCATTTCCGGGTCGAACGGTCCATTATCAATGTTTGGTTCCAGCTCATGGAACAGTTCCGCATTTTCGATATACGGGAATGAAGATGTACCAAGGCCAGAACCTGTAAAAGCAATTACACCAGCCGTCAACAATGCCTTGAAGAATCCTGCATAATACACCTTTCTAGGTGACGCTTCATTACCTTTGACATAAACACCATTAAAACGTTCTGCAAAAAGGCCCGCTGCCCGAATCACCAGCGGCAGAAGCCGCACGGCAGCCGCTGCCGCCACGGCGATGCCCAGCAGGATGACGAGATACATCCACATCTGCATCCCCTTGCGGGACGGCTTTCTTTTCGGGATCAAATTTTTCCATTCCAACGCAAATATTGCCAATGTTACAACGGCTGCCGTCGTCGACGCAGAAAAGACCAGACTCAATAAACCAATCAACGTCAGCCCGTAACGACGTTTGTGCAGGCCATAGGCAATGACAATCGGCCCTAAAAAGCCAATGTTCGCCGGATCCATGTTGAAGCCTGCCGCACGCAGCAAGCCATTGCCCAAAATCAGCGACAGCTGCCCGAAACGGATATCGTGGCGTTCAATATACGCCGAAAATATAACGTTGTTCAGCGAAAAATGAGCAACATAATAACACAAGCCGTCCAATACTGCCCACACACAGTTCAACACTGCGCCCAACAGCAGGCCCTTCAACACCAGCCTGCCATCTTTTTCCGACGCGCCCTGTTCCCACAGGATAGCAAAGGCAATATACAGTACCAATTTCGGCAGATAGGACGTTGCCGCAGACTGCCAGACGCTGTCTCCGTTAAAATACAGCCAACCCGCGCAGCCCGCCACAATGCCTATAACCATCCACAGCACAAAATAGCGCAGTGGCTTTGTCAGAATCGGCGTGCGCAAAAAATTCTTGTTGCGCACCCACAGAAACACCAACGCCGCAAAGAACGTCAGTGAAAAAAACGTCACACTTCTGCCCGCCGCTGACACCTCTAAGACCGGCATAGTCGAGAAAGTGCCCATGGCGAGAAACAGAAGCCCACTGAGTCCTATTTTTTTGTTTTCTTTCATTCTAACTCCAAGTGTCAAAACACAGGCCGTTACGCCTCCAGCGTCTCCCGGCAGCCTCCCGTATCATACGTAATGACCGGCGTGCCGCAGGCCCGCGCCTCCAGATTGACCGTCGGGTAATTTTCTTCATACGTCAGATTGACAAACACATCCGCTGCGGTATAAACTGCCGCCAGTTCCTGCGGGCTGCCTGTGCGCGGGATGCACAGAATACTGCACTGCATGTCGTGTGCCTTGGTCTCTTTATTCCCAGTCAATACCTCATACACGGCTTGTACATTCTGTGGAACCACGGTATCCGTTAGTATGTGGTCGATTTTCCGCAGCGTCCTTTCCGGTTCCCGCACTGGGTTACAGACAGACACGCCCTGCCCGGATTCTCTCAAAGTAAGGCCCGGGATATTCTTCGTTAACTCACGTATTTGCTTTTCGTTCAAACCGACAAGCACAATTGCATACGAGCTGTCCAGCATGTTGGCCAAAGCGTAAAAATCTTTCAGCCCCTTGCGTTCTTCCCACAGGTTGGCGACGCCCAACACGATGGTCTTATCTGTCAGGCCGTATTTCTCGCGGAAATTGCTGGGGGTCGGCTTAAAGATCGTCTTATCGATGGTATTGTATACAACTTCCACAGGATATTCTCTCAGATAGCTCTGCTTTACCAGATCAGCCAGCCACTTGCTGGGGGTGATCAGCTGCATATCAGGCACACCGGTGAACGCCGCCTTTTTGCGGGCATAGTTGCGTGCCACATTGCTGATGCCTTTGCAGGCCGGGTAGGTACCCAGCTGTGGGCATTTGCGGCAGCCGGTCTTCCATTGTTCGCAGCCCACCGCCGAAAAATAGGCACAGTGACCCGTAAAGGACCAGCAGTCGTGCAGTGTCCATTTGATGGGCTTACCGCAGCTTTTCAAGTAGTCGAACAATACCTCCACATTCAGGTAGTAGCCGTGAATATTGTGCAGCCAAATCACATCGGGGTCATATTCCCGTATCCACTGCACAAACTCTTTTGTCGCTTTTGTGGAGCAGAACCCGTTCAGGTCCAGTGTCCGGGTCATCAAGCCATGCAGCTTGATATCCCTGTCCGTGCCGATGCGGTGGGTGCGGATGCCCTCGCAGCCGTTTTCTGCGCGGCCGTAGGCCAGCACACACTCATGCCCCTGCGCCTGCAACTCGCGGCATTTTTCCGCCGCGATGCGTCCGGTGCTGCCGATGCCCGCCACCACATTGATAAACAGATATTTCATAATCCCGTATCACTGCGCATAGCGGCGCAGCTCCTTTTCCAGTTCGTCCATAAATCGCGCCCGGGTGAAATGTGCCTGGTAATACGCACGTGCGTTGGCTCCCAGCTTTTCTCTATCCGGGCAGCGCAGGAACTTTTGCACAGCATCGGCCAGACCGGCGGCATCCTCGGCCCCGGCGCACCAGCCGCACTGGGCTGCTTCAATGACCTGTGGGATCTCCCCGATGGCCGCACCAATGATCGGTTTGCCTGCTGCCATATACGTCTGCACCTTACCCGGCAGCGTCAGGGAAATAAACTTGTCCGCCGTCAGCGTCACCAGCATAGCGTCTGCCTGTGCGTAATAGGCCGGCATCTCCTCCGGCGGCTTGCGGCCATGGAAGATAACATTGTCCAGCCTCTTTTCCCGGACTATGGCTTTCAGATTTCCCAGTTCAGAGCCGTCACCCACAATGTGCCAGCGCAGCGCCGTTTCCTCGCGTAGTAATTCTGCTGCCTGCAATACCGTCGTCAGGCTCTGGGCAGCACCGATATTACCCGCAAACATCAGATCCACTGTGTTCTTTTTGCTCTGTGCGAGGGGAAGCGTGTCAAACTGCGCCGCTGCATACTGGGGTAGATAGCCGATCTTTTCATCCGCCACGCCGTGCTGTTGTTCCAGATACTGCCGGAACATCTGGGAAGTGATCAAAATGCGGTCCGGCTTATTATACAATCGCTTTGACTCCCAGCCAAAAAATTTATAAATCGGCGACTGTTCTGTCAGACCACCCGCCGCCAGACAGGCCGGCCAAAGGTCCATACAATACATGACCACTTTTTTTCCGTGCTTCCTGGCATAGGCAAACGCAGCACTGCTCATCATAATCGGAGAAGTCTGATTCGTAAACACTACATCGTATTCTTCCTTCAAATGAGACGCATACCAAGAAGATGACCACGCATAGCTGTAATAATTCAGCAGACGGAACACTGCGTTATGCCTGCGCGCAATAGTAAAAGTACGTGTAATATTGACACCGTTATGTGCTTCTTTGCGGCGGGCACCGCCTTTGTATTCCGGATACGTAATTCCCATCGGATAGTTTGGTACATCTGTAATCAAATCGACCGTGTGGCCGCGACGCACCAATTCCTCACAAATGTCCGGCAGCGGGTAAGGTTCCGGCCAATAATGCTGGCATACAACCAGAATTTTCATCTGCGTTTCCGCCCTTTATACTGTGATTTCTTCTTTTTCCGTGCCCAGCGCGTCCTTTTCCTCGGCAAAACCCTCGGTGCTCTCCGGCATGAAAAGAATTTTGATCGTGGCAAAAATGATCTTCAGGTCGGTGATGACGCTCTGCTCGCCAATGTACATCAGATCCATCTGCAATTTGTCATACGGGCTGGTGTTGGCCTTGCCGTAGACCTGCGCATAACCGGTCAGACCGGCCTTGACCTGCAGACGCATACCGAACTCCGGCATTTCCTTCTCGTACAGCTCAATTGTCTCCAGCCGCTCGGGACGCGGGCCGACAATAGTCATGTTGCCGATGAAAATATCATACAGCTGCGGCAGCTCGTCCAGGCGGCAGGCACGGATGACCTTGCCCACCGGCGTGATGCGGTCGTCGTTCTGCATCGTCACAATGCCCTTGCCGCCCTTGTCGGCATCCACCTTCATGCTGCGGAATTTATGAATTTCAAACACCTTACGATCCAATGTCATGCGCTTTTGCTTGAACATGACCGGGCCGCCGTCATACGCTTTGATGGCGATGGCTGTGACCAGCATGAACGGGCTGGCGATGATCAGCGCCACACCGGACAGCAGAATGTCCATGGTGCGCTTTAAGGTAAGATAGAACAGCGACGGAGCTGCACGCTGGCAAAGCAACACCGGCAGATTATCCATGCGGAAGCTGCGCGCCTCACTGATGATCAGGTCACCGATATTCGGGCGCACATAGGCCATCACATCGTGGTCAATGCAGTACTTCAGAATATCATTGCGCTGGCTTGAAGCAAGGCCGCAGAGCATAACCGCCTCAGCATTTTTTTCCTCGATCTCGTGGTAAATGTCCGGTGTCGGGCGGGTTGCGATAGCCTCTCCCACAACCTTGAAACGGTTATCATATTTACGGGTGATTTTGGCACCGCTCTTGTACGCCTCCCCATTATCATAGACAATGAGTGTACGCTTGGGCGGGATGATTTTGTCCGTCAGCTGGTAAGCGATATACGACCACAGTGCGCTCAAGCCACCGCACGCTGCAAGGCAGAGCAGCAGCGGGATCACGTTGGGCACTTCATTGCGCACAAGCATCCAGGTGACCATATACATAAAGAAATGTGTCATGAGCAGCGCGATCACATTGGAGTAGATCAGCTCTGTTATGCGGCTGGTCATAAGTTCAAAAGCGCCGTACAAATGTGCAAAAACCGCATTTAAAGCAAAGAACAGTCCGATGACCATATAGTCACCATACCCTTCAAAGCTCAAATACAGATGCTTTTCATAATAGCTGAACCAGCATACTGCAAACGCCGCCGTATTGGCTGCCAGCAGCAAAATATCCAGCAAAATCAAGTCCGCATTCTGGCGCTGGCTCTTATTGACCACCGTGCTGCGGTATATTCTATCTGCAGAATTTCTCATTTTCTGTCATTCCATTTCTTTTTTTTTCAGTACGCTGTATTTTTTCTTTGCGGTACTGTCGGCTGAAGTTTAGCGCTCCCAAGAAATTGGCATAGCTATACATATTGAAGTATAGCATATTTGCAGGTATCTTGCAACTAAATCCAGTTCTTTCCTGCCGGAACCTGCCGGAAAGCAGAACAAGGCACAGCACGCTTTTCGCCGGAAAGCGTGCTGTGCCCATTTTTTTATTTTGCCAATGTTCTGTGCAGCATCATGCGCAGATTCTGCATGAGCGTGTCGGCGCTGCGCCTTTTCTCCGCGGTAACACACAGCCCGATCAGGCCGCCGACAACGGCGGAAAAGATCGCGGTGCAGCAGTATTCCAGACTTACCGCGGGGTCGATCTCCCCCGCAGCCTGCAGGCGTATGAGCAGCGTGCGCATGATGTCCCGCAGCTCGTCCGCACAGGCGGGCACGGACTCGCACTTTCCCGGCGTGCCCAGCGCCTGGGCAATCATCTTATAATCGCCCATCCGGTTGGCGGCAATGTCCTGCAAATAGGCTACCGCCCGCTCCTCCAGCCCGGCCAGCGTGCAGCAGTCGGCAAACAGGACGCGGATGCGTTCGTTTTCCCGGGCAAAGCAGTATTCGGCCAGGCCCTGCAGGATCTCCTCCTTTGAGGAAAAATATCCGTACACCGTACCTTTTCCAATGCCTGCCGTGTCAGCCAGCTGTTGGATAGTCATAGCGGCGGGGCTGACGCCCCGGGCGACCAGCTGCAGGGCAGCCTCGTAGACGGCAGCCTTGCGGGCTGCATGGTTATCCATTGTCATGGTCGGCCTCCTTTTTCTCCCCGTCGTTTTCCTCCGGCGCACGGGCCGCGCGGCTCAGATCCGGGCGGCGTGGCGCGGATGCGGCCTCGGCGGCGCGGCGGGCGGCGAACTCTGCGGCAAACTCGGCCGCATCGTCGGGCAGGTCGTCCAGACCGTCATCACCGACGTCAATATTGACCGGCGGCCTGCGGTAGAACAGGTCATACAGCACAGGCACGACGAACAGCGTCATCAGCGTGGCGTAGCTCAGACCGCCGATGATGACAATGGCCATGCCGGTGCTCATCTCGCTGGCCATGTCGGTGCCGAACAGCATCGTGACCATCGCCAGCACCGTCGTCAGCGTCGTCATCAGGATCGGGCGCATACGGGTGCGGCCCGTCGCCACAAGGGCGTCGGTGCGCTCCAGCCCGCCAATGCGCAGCTGGTTGGCGTAGTCCACAAACACAATGCCGTTGTTGACGACGACGCCCATCAGGACCAGGAAGCCCATCAGCGAGATCAGCGACAGCTGCTCACCGGCAGCCATCAGGCCGAGCATACCGCCGGTGAAGGCCAGCGGGATCGTGAACAGAACAATGAACGGCGACAGCAGGCTCTGGAACTGCGCCACCATGACAAAATAGACAAAAGCCAATGCCAGTGCAAGCATTTTTGCCATCTGGCTCAGCATCTCGGTGACCTGGGTCGTCTCACCGGCCAGCTCGGCGGTCACGCCGTCGGGCAAGTCCAGTGCGGCCAGCTGCGGCTCCAGCTCGCGGGAGAGCAGCGTCGTGTTGTAGCCGTTGGCGGTCTCACTCGTCACGGCCAGCTTGCGGGAGCCGTTCTCGCGGGCAATCGTCGTATAGCCCGCCGTCGTGGTGCGGGTCGCGAACTCACCGAGGGTGTGCGTCTCCTTTACGCTGCTGCCGTTCTCATCGGTGGTCGTCGTCTCGAACTCCATATTGAAAATATCGTCCAGCGTCGGCGTGTCGGTCTTATCGACGATAACGACGCTGTAGCTGTCGCCGCCCGCCTTCAGCGTCGTGGCGGTGGTGTCCGTCGTCAGCTTGGCGGCGATCTGCTGGTAGACCTGCGCGACGGTCAGACCCATCCGCATAGCCTTGTCCTTGTCAATCGTGATGTTGATCTCGGCGTCGCCGGCGTCCTGGCCGTCGGTGACGTTTTGGATACCGTCGATGCCCTCCATCAGTGCCATGACCTGCTTGCCCGCGGCGGCCAGGTCATTGAGGTCGCTGCCGTAGAGGTCCACCTCGATGCCGGAGCCGGACAGCGCACTCATGTCCATCATGCCATTGGAGTTCACTTCAATTTCGCAGTTTAGATCTGCTGTTTTGCCGTAGATCTCCTGCTCCACGACCTTGGCCTTGGGTGCCTTGTCGCCCAGCAGGACGTAATAGGTAAACGTGGTGTTGTCGGCGGCGGCATTGCTGCCGGCCATGGCGACCATGTTGTTGGAACCGCCCGACATCGCGCCGACGGTGTCGACGCCGTCCACGGTCATGACCGCGTCCATGACGCTGTCCGCCGTGGCGAAGGCGTCCTCCTTAGCCGTATCGTCAGGCACATTGACCGTAATGGTCAGCTGGTTGCTGCTCATGTCGGGGATCATGACGATGCCCATGGTAGCGACGCGCCAGACCGACACCCCCAGCAGCGCAATGGCCAGCGCCAGCGGCACAGCCTTGCGGCGCAGGCAGAAGCGCAGCAGCTTTTCATAGCCGTTCAGTACCTTGTCGAACAGCGGGTGCTTGATGTCCTTCTGCTTTTTCAGCACGGTGGAGCCCGCGCAGGGCACAACGGTCAGCGCCACAACAAGGGACGCCAGCAGACTGAAGGTGATGGTCCAGGCCATATCGCTGAGAAGCTCGCGCACCATGCCGGTGGTAAACACCAGCGGCAGAAAAACGCAGATCGTCGTCAGGGTGGAGGATACGATGGACCCGGCCACCTGACGCGCGCCCTGCACCGACGCGCGGGCGGCGGGCACGCCGCGGCCCCGCAGACGGTAGATGTTTTCAATGACGACAACCGAGTTGTCGACCAGCATGCCGACGCCCAGCGCGAGGCCGGACAGCGACAGGATATTGAAGGTAATGCCGGTGAAATACATCAGCACAATGGCAAACAGCACGCTCAACGGCATACTGATGGCCACGACGATGGTCGGGCGCAGGTCCTTTAAGAACAGCGCCAGCACGATGATGGCCAGCGCTGCGCCCTCGATCAGGTTGGACAGCACACTGTTGACGATGAGCTTGATATAGTCGCCCTGGTCCATGATGGGCGTCAGGTGCAGGCCCTCGTTTTCGGCCATCATCGTTTTCATCGCTGCGCTGCTGGCGTTGGAGACCGTCGAGGTGGACGCCGTCGAGCTCTTGTACAGCGACAGCAGCACGGCGCGGTTCTTGTCCACCTTGGCGTAGGCGTCGTCGGCGTTGTCGGTCATTTCGACCTCGGCCACATCGGACAGGCGCACGTCGCCGATGCCGTCGATATTACAGAGCACCATGCTTTTCAGCTCGTCCGCGTCGGCAAAGGCATCACCGACCTTGACGATGTAGCGGTTGTCGTCGCCGTCGCCGCCCTCGATATAGCCCGCGGGCATCGAGAAGTTCTGCGCATAAATGAGCTGCTGCAGCGTCGTCATGTTCAGCAGCTGGTTCAGATTCGCGCTTTTCAGCGCCTCCTCGCGGGCGGACTCGTATTCCTCCTGCGCGGCCTCGAGCTGGGTCTTGCCGGCCTCGAGCTGGGTCTTGCCGCTGGAGACCTGGAACTCGCCCAGCTGCAGCTGGGCCTCGGTGCCGCTCAGCAGCAGCTGGACGGCCATATCGGCCATGGCGGGGTCTACCGCCTCGTCGCCAAGGCTTGCCAGCATTTTTTGCAGCTTGTCGCGCTGTTCGTTCAGCTGGGCCAGCATTTCCTGCGCTTTGGTCAGCTGGTCGCGCAGGGCGGCGGCGGTGTCGTTCAGCGTCTGCTGCAGCGGCTGCATACCGTCGTTCAGCGCAGTCTCGGCCTCCTGCCGCGCAGTCAGCAGCGTCGTGGCGTTCTGCAGGGCGACCTTCGTCGTGGAGAGCGTTGACAGATTGCCGCTCAGCTCGCTGACGCGGGCGCGGCGGGCGGCGTTGCCGTCGATGACGGCCTGGTCCTGCGCCTGCTCGGCGCGCTTGGCGTCGATCTGTGCCTGTAAATCGGCCCGTTCGGTCTCGTCCTCGGTGTTGTTGAGGGTGTCCTGCAGCGACGCGATCTCCACCTCCAGCGCCTGAATGCGGGCGCTCATGGCCGCATACTGGGCATCTAAGTAGGCCGCAGTCTGCTCCACCGTCATGTTCTGCTCCAACAGCCCCTCGTCTGCGGCGCGCTGGCGGATGGCCGCATCCGCGCGGTCAATCGAGTTGATCATCGCGCCCATCTTGTTCAGGTCGCTCTTGGCTTCGGCCAGATTGGCCGGGAGCGCGTCGGCGTTATACTGCGGGTCGTAGGCGGCCAGCACCGTCTTGCAGCTGGCAAACAGTGCATCGTCGATGGGCAGCGTGACCTCGGGCAGGGTCGTGTTTGTATTTTTGGCGTCCTCCAGCTTGCGGTTTGCCTCGTCCAGGTCGGTCTGCAGGCTGGCGATCTTCTTTTCCAGCTCGGGGATCTGCTTGTCCAGCTCGGTGATGGCGTCCCGCAGCTGGGTCGTCACGTCGGCCTTCTGGCTGTTCAGCTGGGCCTTGCCTGCGTCCAGCTTGGCCTGGGCGGCGTCCAGTTCCTTCATGCCATCGTTGATTTTTTTCTTGTTGGCATCCAGCTCTTTTTTGGCATCGGCCAGGCGGTCACTGACCTTGACCAGCAGCTTGTCGTTGACAGCGTCGATCTTTTCCTGGTCGAGCGTGATCTGCACCGACTTTTCCACCAGGCCCGTCGTGGACACGCTGGCCACGCCGTCCACGCGCTCGAGCTGGGGCAGCACGTTTTCGCTGACATAGTCGGACAGCTCGTAAATATCCATGCCGTCGTAGTCCACGGCAATGTACTGCGTCGCCATCATGTCCGGGCTGATCTCCATCAACGTCGGCGTGGACGCCATGTCTGGCAGCGCGTCGCCGAGCTGGTTCACGGCGGTGCTGGCCTTGACCATGGCGCTGTCCATGTCGGTGTCGTCCTGGTATTCCAGAAAGAGCAGGCTGTAGTTTTCATTGCTCTGGCTCGTCACGTTCTTGACGCCGTTCAGCGTCGAAAGTGCATTTTCCAGCGGCTTGGTCACGTCGGCCTCGACCTGCTCGGGGCTGGCGCCGGGGTAGGTCGTGATGACCATCAGGTAGGGCAGGTTCATGGCGGGCAGCAGGTCCGTCTGGATGCCGGTCAGGCTGACAAAGCCCAGCACCAGCACCAGAATGACCGCCACCAGAATGGTAAATGGCTTTTTAACGCTGTATTTCGGCATGGAAGTGTTCCCTTTCTTTTCCGACCGACCGGTCGGTCGGATTTATTATAGCACCCTGACCGCCGGTTGTAAAGGGCTGCGCGTCCAGCGCGCCATGGAGCTGCAAAGAGCATCGGCATCCGTCCGATGGCCTGCGGCCAGGCGCTGACGCTGATTGCCCTGTGCGAAGCCCTGCACTGAAATTTGCATCCTAAGGCAACAAAAGCTCGTTGAAATTTATCGTTTCAACGAGCTTTTGTCGGTTTTGCGGTGTTGTGTGCCAAGGTTCAGAACGGATTTTGTCCCATGCGTACACGGGAAGTAAATCACCATCTGCACGCCGCCGTTGGTGACGGTGATGAGCACGAACGCCGCCAGAAACAGCGTGATGGCAAGCGCCGCAAAATAGCCCATACCTCCATAGCTCACCTCATGCTTGCGCAGGCACAGTCAGCTCCGCGCTGTATTCGCCGTCGGAAGCAGCAATCGTCATGGCGTCGCCGTCCCCCATGCGGACGATGGCAAGTGCCTCGCCGTAGTAGGTATCGGTTTCGCTGTCCAGATAGCTGTGCTTGTTGAAGGGGCAGGCACTGCCCAGCCCCACCAACGTGCCGCCGCGCACCTGTACCTGAATATTGCCGCGCACCAGCGGCTTGGTGATGCCGTTTTCATCGGTGTAGCGCAGACGGATGTGGCACAGATGCCCCGGTTTTACAGTAGGTTCTTCCGCGTCCAGCGTCAGGCGGGTCGTGCCGCCGGCACTTTGCAGCTTGCAGCGACCAATTTCGTGATCGGCAGCGTCATAGCTGACGGCTTCCAGCGTGCCGCTCTCGTAGGGAATGCTGAACCTCGCAAGGCAATCATTTTTCAGCGTTTTACTGCCCACCGTGTGACCATTCAGCACCAGCTCCACACGGGCGGCGCGGGCGTAGATCTCCACGTTGGCCTTGCGCCCCTCGCAGCCGGTCCAGCTCCAGCTGGGCATGGCATTCGTCATCTTCCACGCGCTGGGGCTGTGGCGTTCTCCGGTATGGTTGACCGGACAGACGGCGATATAGGGGCCGTTGCCGGCCTCCAGCGCCACGCGGGTATAAAGGGCTTCGCCCAGCGGCTTGCCGGTCAGGTCGATGCGCCCCGAACCCGCCGACACCCAGCCCGGACCGCCGTCGAACGTTTCGGCGTAGTCGGCGTACTCCCACGAGCCGACCATGACTTCGCCAAGGTAGTCCATGCCCGCCCAGACAAAGTCGCCCACCAAGCGTGGCTCCTGTTTGGCCAGCTCGCGGAATTTATAAGCATCGTTGCAGAAGGTCTCGCTGCCCAAAATCAACCGCTGCGGGTACTTTTTCAGGTCGTGCTTATAGCGGTAGATGCCGTAGTTGTAGCCCGCAATGTCCATGTTGGCAAAGGCGTCACGGGTCTTGACGTCGCAGCCGTGCAGGGTCGCGCCGCGCTTCATGAACTCATCGCCCAGCAGTCCCGCCAGATTGTTGAAGAACTGACTGCCGACTGCCTTTTTCCTGGCGGCCTTCTCGCCGCACTGTTTGGCTTTCTCGGCACGCTTGGCTTCTTTTTTTGCCTTTTCGTCGCTGTACACGCCGAAGCCGATGGAGCTTAAAAAGTTGAAGAAGATGTTCACGCCGCAGGTCACCGGGCGGGAATCGTCCAGCCCGTGCAGGAAGTCTGTCATCTCTTTGGTCAGGGCGATGCCGCGCTTTTGGGCAGTCTCGCTGACCTCGTTGCCGGTGGAGTAGAGCACCACGCAGGGGTGGTTGTAGTCTTTTTCCACCATGTCGGTCAGATCCTGACGCCACCACTCATTGAAATAATCCACGTAGTCATGCTCAGTTTTGTGGATGTACCAATGGTCGATGTACTCGTCCATGACAAGCATGCCCTGCCGGTCACACTCTGCCAGCAGCGCCTTGGAGCAGGGGTTGTGCGCTGAGCGAATGGCGTTGTAGCCGTTCTCTTTCAGCAGGCGTACCTTGCGTGCCACGGCGTCGGGGTCACAAACTGCGCCCAACAGACCATTATCGTGGTGGATGCACGTGCCCTGGATGATGTACCGTTTGCCGTTGAGCAGGAAGCCGTCCGTCCCCCACTCGACCTTGCGGACACCGAACGTCTCGGTCACCACATCATCGGCAAAGCTGACGCGGCAGGTGTACAGGTTGGGCGTTTCAGGTGTCCAGAGGCGGGCGTTATCAAGGGTCAGGGCAAATACGGCCTCGCCGTCGCTCTCCTGCTGCACGGCGGGCAGGTCGTCCACCGTCAGGCGTACCGTGCCGGGGGCGGTGGTCTTTACGCGCACCTCCACGACGGCGGGGTCAAGCGACAGGGTGCGGATTTTAACGCCGTTCAGTGCGATATGCGCGCCCCTTGCCGTCCAAAGCTGCACCGGGCGGTAGATGCCCGCGCCGGAATACCATCGGCTGTTGGGCTGGTCGGCGTTGCGGGCAATGACCCGCAGCTCGTTCTCCCCTGCGTGCAGATACGGCGCACAATCAACATAAAAGTTGGTGTAGCCGTAGGGGCGGAACGCTGCCTTTTGACCGTTGAGCCAGACCTCGGCATTATGGTAGACGCCCTCAAACTCCAGAATGTGGGTGTCTGCCAGCTCGTTTTCCGGCACGGTCAGGGTGCGCCGGTATTCGTAGTCATATCCCTCGTACCAGCCGGTGTTGGTGCCGCCCGCGCTCAGGGCGGTGCGGGGCTCGGCCAGCATGGCATCATGGGGCAGGGTCACCGTTTTGCCGGGTGCGGTATCGCCCAGATGGCGGCACGTCCAGCCGGTGAGAAGGGATGTTGCTTTCATACAAGATCCTCGCTTTCAAGGTTATCCATAGCAAAAAACGCAGACGACTTTCCTTTTCTGTTGTCTGCACTATATCACAATGTACAGCAAAAAGGGGATTCACTACGTAAACAGTCGTTTTTCCCGCGCAAGCCGCCTGCGGCATTGGCAAAATAGACAATCGTATCATGCGCTTTATGTGCAGGTTGCTTAAAGCAAAAAACAGCCCACCAAAATGGGCTGTCCGGGTTATTTCTGCTTGATGGGAAACAGCACCTTTAATGTGAACTGGTTCTCCTGGGTGGTGATCTCGGCGGTGCCGCCGTATTTTTCGGCGGTATCGTAGATGCTCTTTAATCCATAGCCATGGTAGCGGGCGTCGGTCTTAGTGGTCTTGGGCAGCGTGCCGTCCGCGCAGAAAGCACCGTCGTAGGTGTTTTCGATCCGTATCCACAAAAAGCTCTTTTGCCGTGCCACCACCAGATGGATCAGCCGCTGCTCGCTGTCGGGCAGCTTTTCTACACTCTCGATGGCGTTGTCCAGCGCATTGCCGAACAGCGAACACAGGTCCATCGTATCCATAAAATCCAGCGCCGCACCGTCTGCCACGCAGGTCAGCGTGATGCCGTGCTGCTGGCAGTACAGGCTTTTGCTGGTCAGGATCGTGTCCAGCACCTCGTTGCCGGTCTTGTTCTGCGCCTCATAGCTGCGGATCTCCTGCTCCATCGCGTCGAGATAGTGGGCCTTTTCCTCTGAGGTCTCGCTGCGCAGCACAGCGATCTGGTGCTTGAGGTCGTGATATTTTTTATTGATAAGGTCAATGCTGTCCTGCGCCGAGCGGTACTGTGCGTACTGCGCCTGCAAGACGTTCTGCAAAGCGTCGCGCTCCTTTTTGCGGCGGTACTCCACCAGCTGCATGTGGTGCGCAAACAAAATTGCCATGCCGCCCAGGTCTACCAGCGTGCGGATGTTGTAAATTTCCGCCGTCATCTTGCCGGAAAACGGCGTGTCCGGGCTGACATAGCTCAGGTTGCTGGCGGCATAGACCGCCACACCGATGAACAGCGTGCTGAGGAATTCCTTTTTGTGGACGTGCAGAGGCGAGGCAATATCGTTATAATTGCGTTCCAGCGCGAACACCGCGCCATACACTGCGGCATAGTCGACTGCCAAAATGCACACACGCACACCCGCGCCCGGCGTGCCCTGCCGCCCGGCCATATAGTAGTAGAGCTGCCATTCCAGCGAGGCGGCCAGTTCCCCCAAAATAAACGCGCGGACGCAGTAATACCCCGCGCACCGGGCGGGCACGTCGGTCTGCATTCGGATGTACAGATACATGATCAAGATGGATACCGCAATGCAGGGCAGAAACCAGAATTGCGGCACCTGCCCCGTTGCCTGCATAAAGACGCCGAGCAGCAGCAAAAACACCGCGTGGATCGTATACCGCCGGCAGCCTGCTGTACGCTTGGGCAGGAAGAACAGATACAAAAGGCAGGCAAGCCAGTCCGCCAGCGCGGTATACAGGCGGGGAATATTGCCCAGAACTTCCGTTTCCATCAGATGGTTTCCCCCATGTAGTGGTTGAGCGCCGCCAAAAACGCCTTGCGCTTGGCGCGGCTGATCTGCACCCGATCACCGTTGACGATGGCGTCCTCGTCCTGGATGCCGTCCACGTGCTCCAGATTGACAAGGTACGCCTTGCTGCTGCGGAAGAAATTCTCCGGCGGCAGCTTCTGCTCCACATCGCGCATGGAGCCGGTGGAATGCACCTCGCCCTGCTTGGTGTGGAACAGCAGGTCGTGGTCGCAAATTTCTACATAATAAATGTCGGAGACATCGAGCTTCTGCACACCGCCCGCGCAGGGCACCGTGAGGAAATGCTTCTGGCGGCGTCCCAGCAGCTCCCGCACATGGTTCATCCGCTGGCAGAAAGCGTAATAACTCAGCGGCTTTAAGATATAGTCCAGCGCCTGCACCGCGTACCCCTTGATGGCATACTGCGGCGAGTTGGTGATGAAGATGATAAGCACCTCCGGGTCGGCGCGGCGGATCTCCTCGGCTGCTGACATACCATCCAGGAAGGTCATCTCGATGTCCATCAAAATCAGGTCATAGCCGCCCTTATAGCCCAGCGCGATCTCGTCGCCATCCGAAAAATGCGTGATTTGAAAATGGCAGTTTTTCTCCTGCTGGTATTTTTCCAGATACGAGTCCAGCACTGCCCGATCCCGCGCACTGTCCTCGACTACTGCGATGTAGTTCACGAAAATTCTCCTTTTGAGAGCAAACGAATGTGTTTATGTGCCGACTGCTATGCCGCTTGCCTTTCATGGCTATAGGCTCTATCTGATAAGTATTATACAGATTCTTTTCCGAATTTTCAATAAATCATGGTTCTGCTTACCCGCCTTGATTGCCCACGCTTTGGGCGGAAATATGTTTTACATAGCATAGCGTTTGATTACCCACAAACGCATTTCCGGGGTGTCCCATCGAGGAATGCGGACACCCGTCTCACAGGGTTTTCACGCAGGGAAAGCCCGCACAAATAACGAAGGCAGCACCGCACAATTCCCGCCTTACGGCTCAAGCACCGCTCCGGCGGCTGCGGCACTTAGAATTATGCGGTATTGCCCCGGAACCAGAAAAGCCCCGGCCTTTTCTGGCCGGGGCTTGATGGTTGCGGAGCAGAATGTGATCTGTTCGCTTCCGCTGACAGGGAGGGCAATCCGCTTAGGGTTCCACCCGCACCGTCAGGCGGGAGGCTTGCACCCCACCGTGGTATACCCGGTTATGGGCCACCACGGTCCGGGCGGAAGCAAAACCTTCCCGGGTGTTGCTGTTGGGGAAGATGAAATTCTTGGCGCTGGAGGTGACAGTCACCCGGATGCGGTGGCCTTTCCGGAAGCAATTGGACAACTTGGTGGTGCGGATCTTCAGGCAGACGATCTCGCCTTCCTGCAAAAACTCTGACCGGGCAAAGCCATTACGGTATCGGGCGCTGAGCAGGCCATCCGCCAGTTTGATGGACCGGCCATTCTCATCCACGTCGGTAACACGCACCACAAAGTCGGTATCCGGCGCGTCAGAAGAAATATACAATTCCGCCGTCATATCACCGGTCAGGACCAGGTCTTCCTTCAGCACAGGGGAGGTGTAGCACAGCAGGTCCTGACGCAGTTCCTCCCGGGTGTAGTCCTCCGGCACTTCGATCTCGTTCTCCGACATATCGATGATGTGCTGGGACGGATTTTCGGGGTCATAGGCGTAACCGTCGCAGTTCTCACGCTCCGGCTTGGCAAAAGTCAGCCGCCCGTCCCCGGCAGAGGTGTTGGCATGGCCGTCACTATCCAGATACAGGTGGGTGACCCGGGTCTCGGGCACTGGCCAGTTTTCGGCGGTCTTCCATACCTCCTGGCCCAGGGTGTAGTATTCTACCGGGGCAGTCTGGTCGATGCCGTTGTCCACTTCCTTGAGGTGATGCTCAAACCATCGGAAATACAGCCAGTCCAGATCAAAGCGTAGCGCCTGGCTGCCGAAGGATACCCCGTGCATGTCGTACTTACTGTTGCCGCTGTGCTGCCAGGGTCCCAGAATGACCTTGCGCATGCCCCGAGGGAAGTCATGGACCAGTTCCAGGGCTTCGGTGGTACCCATGCCGTTGTCGTCAAACCAGCCGGACTGAATCAGCGCCGGGATCTGCGCCCTGACGGAGCGTTCCTGCCAGTTGGACATACGCCAGAAATCGTTGTAGTCACTGGGTTCCAGCCACCGTGTGATGAAGGGCACATCGTACCCCAGAGCCTTTTTCGGCAGGTCGGTCAGGGGGCGGATGTTCAGCACTTTCTCCCAGTCATCGCGTTCCATCAGCTCAGGGTGGAAGGTTTTCTGAGACACCGCAAAGGCCCAGGCCAGCATGCCCGAGGTGAAAGACCCACCCCGGCGGGGCAGATCCACAAAGGCGCTGCCCGCGCAGACTACGCTGATCAGAGCTTTCAGGTGGGGGTTGCCGCTGGCAGCGGCTGCCCACTGTACATAACCCAGGTAGGACCCGCCCACCATACCGATGCGTCCGCTGCACCATGGCTGGGCGGCGATCCAGTTCAGAGTGTCGTCGCCGTCCTCCACCTCGTGGTAGTTGGGCAGCCATTCGCCTTCACTGGCGTTTCTGCCGCGCACATCCTGTACTACCACCGCGTAGCCGCGCTGGACGTAACGGTAGTATATCTCACAGCCGTCCTCTTTGCCGTAGGGGGTGCGTACCAGCACTGCGGGCACCGGGGTACTGCAGTTTTTAGGCAGGTATACGTTGGTGGAAAGATGTACCCCGTCCCGCATGGGCACTGGGAAGGTCTGCGCATGTTCTACCGGGAACAGCTGTTCCTCCGGCCAGGTCGAGCGCCACAGGCGCAGGATGGTCTCCTCCTCGGCACCGGGTTCCACCAGCACCGTGACCATCTCCCGGGCAGGGCAGGTGACGGCGATCAGCCGCCCTTCCTTCATCTGTTTGTTGTTGGGGAATTTTACATCCCGCTGCAGGTAGCTGCAGCCGTCTTCGCTGGTGTAGCGCTCGCCGCACAGGGAAACTTCCCCGGTGCCATGCAGCCCCGACTCGTAATGGGACAGGTTCTGCCCCAGGGCGGCAAAGTCCATCTTCACAAAGAAACGGTAAAAATCCCGGTCCTGTTCAGTCAGGTCCTGCCAGTCCAGCAGTGCGCCGGTATGCACGTCCAGTTTCTGGATCTGGGGTGTGCCGTCGCCCAGCCGCAGTCTGCCGTACAGGATGCCTGAAACATATAAGTCAAAATTACGCATTTCCGTTTCTCCCGTTTTCCGTTTAGGCGCCGATGAAAGCACGGATGGCATAGGCTACACCGATGCCCACATAGTTGCCCAGGGCACCGGCCAGTACGCCCATGAGCAAGCCGATGTTGATAAGGGTCTTCCACTGGGCGCTGGAGGCGATGAGGGCGGCGGTGGGGCCATCCGAGATACAGCCTACGATGGACAGCAGCACATACTCAAAACGGACTTTCAGCAGCCGGGTGATGAGCAGGTGCAGCAGAATGGAACAGGCGATGACACAGAAGCAGAACAGGGTGATGTAGAAGGTGGATCCGAAGAACTGCTTCAGGTCCACCGCAAAGCCGATGGTCACCAGGAACAGCACCGCTACGAAAAGGCCCAGGTCAAAATTGCCGCGCAGCTTGCGGACAGCCGGCACCTGTGCCAGGATGATGGAGAAGGTGGTGATGAGCAGGATGCGGCCTGCACTGCGGAACCCTTCTCCGAATACCATCGAGGAGATGCTGGTGGCAGCCCACACGGTGCCAAAACCGATGGCCAGCAGCCAGGCGATTTCCTGGATGGACCATTCCTTGGAGGTCATCAGTTCCTCGTGGTTGCCATCCCCCAGCAGCTCCGACTCGCTCATATCATAGGGCCACAGCTTTTTCAGCCATTTGGAACTCTTGTACAGGGCGGGGGTGGCAAACATCAGGATCAGCGTGGGGATGCCCACCACATAGTCGGCGGCATTGGCCGAGGCGATGGTGTTCTTGCTGGCATCCAGGCCTACAGCGATGGCGGTCAGGTTGGAACTGCCGCCGGTGTAGGTGCCCACGAACATACCGGCCACCTTCCAGCCCTCGTCGATTTTGTTGGCGAACAGTACGCCGAACACCAAAGCTGCCACGCAGACGCTGAATATGGCCGAGGCCAACGCAATGATCGGTTCCTTGGATAATTTGCGCATCTGTTTCAGGTCCAGGCTCAGCAGGCAGATGGAAACGGACAACGGCACACAGTAGCCGCTGATGGCATCATAGGTAGGGCTGGAGGTAGGCACGATCCGCAGGTTGGACATCACGATGCCCATGACGATAACCGTCAGGGCCGGGCCCAGCGTTTTGAACACCTTGAACCGCTGCAGCCAGAATCCCAGTGCAACCGTGGCGACCATGATGAACAGGAGCGCGCCTTCGGAGGAAAAAATCGTATTCGCCATAATATACCTCTCTGCGGGGTCCCGCTTAAAAATCAATATCGATGCCAAGGCCCGGTTTGTCGGACAGGGTGTAGACGCCGCCATTCACGGCAAAACCTCCGGGCATACCCATCTCGGGGTCCACGGCGTACATAAAGCTGTCGCAGTCCGCCTCGGTGATGTTCTGCTTGGCGGCAACCAGACTCACGCCGGCAGCAATGGCCACCTTGGTCTCCAGCATGCAGCCCACCATGCACTGTACATGGTTTGCCTCGGCAATGGCGTTGATCTTTTCCGCCGGGTACAGGCCGCCGCACTTCATCAGTTTGATGTTGATAATGTCTGCAGCATCGATCTTGCAGGCCTTTGCTGCGTCGATGGGGGTGTGGATTGACTCATCCAGCATGACCTTCAAGTCCACCTTGGAACGCACAAAGCGCATACCGTCCAGATCCCAGCTGGGCAGGCACTGTTCCACCGCTTCCACGCCCAGCTCTTCAAAGGCTTTCAGGGTGCGCACCGCATCGCTGACCGTGTAACCCTGGTTGGCGTCTACACGCAGGCGGATGTTGGGGCCCACCGCCTGACGGATCAGGGTCAATGCCTGAATATCCTCACTCGGGTTGATGCCGGCCTTGATTTTCAGAATGGTGAAGCCATCCTTTTCCACCCGTTCCCGGGCTTCGGCGGCCATGGCTTCCGGTGTGTCAATGCCCACCGTCATGTCCGTGACGATCTGGTTCACGCTGCCGCCCAGCACCTTGTACAGCGGCTGACCCATCAGTTTGCCCTTGATATCGTACAGGGCAATATCCACCGCGGCCTTTGCCGAGGTGTTGCCTGACAGCAGGCGGTCCATCATCCTGTGGATGCCCTCAACATCGAGCGGGTCCATGCCGATCAATCCGGTGCGGAACAGTTTCAGCGCTTCCAGAACGGTGGCTGCGCTCTCGCCGGTCACCGGTTCAAAGGGTGCGGCCTCACCGATGCCCCACAGACCTTCGTCGGTGGAGATCTTCACCAGCACATTCAGCGAATGATCCTGTACCGCAAAAGCAATACGGAAGGGCTTTTTCATGGGGATACGGATGGTTTCTACCTTTACATCTGTGATTTTCATAGGGTTCCTCCTGCACAATAATTTTTATAATTTTTATAATTTTTTATAAATTTTACTATTTCTAAAATTTTTGTCAAGAGCTTTTCTGTTTTTTTCACATTTTTCTGAGCACTTTGTAAGATAAGCAAGAAATTATCTGACAGACTGTCGAAAAAGGTGTGCTCCCCCCTTGGCCCCCTCTGCGAGGGGGCTCCGCCCGCAGGCGGTGGGGGAGAGAACTGTACGGCTGTCCGAAATATTTCGGGCTATGGCAAGGTTCTCTCCCTCCGCTCCTTCGGGGCACCGCTCCCCCTCTGGCGCAAGCGCCACCTCCCCCGTATCGGGGGATTCCGTCTCGCAGAGGGAGGTTTTTCGACACGCTGTCTGATTTTCTTTGTAAAAAATTTTATAAATATCGAATATTTTCTTGCTTATTTACGTACAGGGCATTTTGTGATATACTGTAAATAAATTTTTTTGCGAAAAAGCGGGAGGTCTTATGCTGGGCGAACATGTTCGAAATATGCGGAAAAAGCGGGGAATCACCCTTAAGGAACTGGCCGAAAAGACTGGTTTGTCCATCGGGTATATCTCCCAAATCGAGCGCAATCTCACCGACCCGTCCCTGTCCACCCTGCGCAAACTCAGCGCCGCGCTGGACATCCCCACCTATCTGTTTATGGGAGGTGAGAGCAGCACCAGCCTGACAACCCGTCAGGCGGATATGATGATCCTCTCCCAGCCCAATTCCAATGTACGGTATCATCTGCTTACGCCCATGCCCAACGGAAATTTTGTACCTCAGTCGTTGGTCATACGCTTTGAGCTGGAACCCCACTGCAAGGACGGCGACCTGCCGGTGATCCATCCCAGTGAGGAAATCCTGCTGCTGGAACAGGGGCAGCTGGATGTACTGGTGGAGTCCAAGACTACCCGCCTGAACGCCGGAGACACCACTGTGGTGCAGTCCAACCTGCCCCACATCGTTTCCAACCCCGGGGATACCACAGCGGTGGGGCTGGCTGTGTTCACCCCTGCCATTTGGTTTCCCAACAACCGGCGCAGTTTTAACCGCGGTGGCGAAACCTGAATCTTCGCGCCGGCTTGGCGCAGCAGCGCGTTTTCCGGGAAGGTTTTTCACAGACAAACGGGCACGGACGAGCAATGCTCGCCCCTACAAGAGTTTTTTTATCCCCCGCAGAGGGTCTTTTTCGCCGTTCCCTGCCTTTTACTGCCCG
>OGYX01000311.1_pt1 | contig 38292 bp, 25 predicted proteins | sample 1576601 | NCBI WGS metagenome assembly OGYX01 (sample SAMEA3541561, study PRJEB24748) | human gut metagenome | biome: human gut; feature: human-associated habitat; material: faeces | place: China | collected 2012 | reverse complement strand
AGGGATAACCGCTGAAAGCATCTAAGCGGGAAGCCTGCTCCAAGATTAGGATTCCATGGATCTTCGAGATCCTGTAGCCCGCATGTTGAACACGTGTTTGATAGGCCGGAGGTGGAAGCCCCGTGAGGGGTGGAGCCGACCGGTACTAACGGGCGACGGCGACACAACATTCCAACCACATGGTGGTTGGTTCCGCGTCTTTCCTGTGCTGGATCGTCCTGGACGGCAATATGCGTTGGGATGGTCACGAATACGATTTAAACGATAGGCGTTTGCCTCGCGTCCGCTAGCCGGTTCCCGAACCGCCACGGTTCATAACATAATGGCCGGAATGGCCGCCATGTGTTTTGGCTGTCGTTCCGTGATCGCGGTTTTGCGGTGGTCATAGCCCTGGTGAGACGCCCGGTCCCATTCCGAACCCGGTAGCTAAGGCCAGGCGCGGCGATGGTACTGCACTCGAGAGGGTGTGGGAGAGTAGCACGCCGCCGCTTCAAACGTTGGGGGTTCCCGTCGAGCATCCTGCTCCGGGAACCCCATTTTTTTATCCCTGAACACAAGTAGGGCGCAAGCGTTTTATCGCAATGGGTTTATAGACTGGGCAACTATGCATTACTTCGTACCCAAACGTTGCACCGAGTCGAACAAGATCATGTATCACGACAAGGCAACGGCTCAGCAGGCCGCCGACCAGAGTTGGCGCGAACGCGGCACTGAGCTTTGGGTATACCGTTGCGATTTCTGCGGTACTTGGCATCTCACGCATCGCGATCCACAATCCAGCTACATGCATGTTCCGCTTAACCAGCAGCTCAAGCCACATTCCCGCAAGAAGGGCTACAAGCCCCGCAGAAGGTAATAGCAGAGCAATAGCAGGGCATAACAGGACAATACCGAGAACAAGGCAACATATAAAACCAAGGCCCGGCGGATTCATTGCAATCCACCGGGCCTTGTGTTGTATCAGCTTCGTATCAATGATACGAGCGCTGCCATGTATCTACCGCTCCAAACGGAAGCCCTGTCGCTTCGCCTGCACGGCAACGGCCTTGGCGTTCACGCCCTCGTCGATCGCATTTGCCGCAATCTGGTCGCTGAACGCGTCCACCGGCCGTTCAGTATCGCGCAAATCGTAATACTTGTGTACTTCGACGTCGAACGAATCCAAGCCGGACAGCAGCTTCTCATCGCTACTTGGATACTCGTTCTCGAAGAACTGCATGGAACGCGGCATACGCGGCTTGACGGCCGGCTCCTGATCGGGCTTGCCGATCGCAATGCCCAGCACCGGGTACGTGTATTCGGACAGATTCAGTAGGTCGATCAGCGCGGGAACATCGTTGAGCAGCGAGCCGAGAATCACGCAACCCAAGCCGAGCGAGTACGCGGCCGTCTCCATCGCGTGCAGTGCCAGAACCGCGTCGTTCTGCGCCTGCGTGAAACGATAGCTGCCATTGAGCGTGAACGCGTCGGACGCCACTTCCACGCCCTTACGTGCGGCGATCGCGGCATTGCGATGCTCGTCCAACACGAACACGTACAGCAGCGGCGCGGTCGCGATATACGGCTGCCCGCCGATTTCGGCAAGACGCTTCTTGGTGGTTGGCTCGGTGACGCGGATGGCGGACCAGTCGTTCAGGAACTGGCTGCTCGCCGCATGCTGCGCCACGGTCTCCAACGTTTCGACGACGTCGTCCGGCAGCGGCTTCGGCTTGAATTTACGGATGGAACGACGCTCCAGCAGAGTGTCGACGGTTGCGTTATGAAGAATGTTGCTCATACCGCCATTGTTGTCCGCGCGGCGCGATTTTGCAAGGGAATCGGGCTAAATCCGTCTCCCTGTGAGAACATATCTACTTGAGACTGCTTTGCGATATTTGCGACGTATTTACTTGCGATGCGCCTGCCGTGCGTGCCGCCTGTCCACAATCGCCTTCGACCCGCGGCCGGACAGTTGCGATACGAGCGCGCCGAAACCGGCGGAAACCACGGCGAATACGATGCCGAGCGCCGCTTCCGCAGCTTCGTTCTTGGTACCGTCGGCACGGACGGCCTTGCGGCCGACGCTTTTCTTCCACACCATCTCGAACGCCTTGCCGAGCACCAGTCCGGCCAACGTGGGCACGACGGACTTGAAAATCTTATCGCCAAATGAATCGGGATCATTCAGTCTCTGGTCGCGCATCGCATTCACCTTCTCGTCGACGGTGTGCAGGGCCGCCACCACGCGGTCCGCACTGGATTCCATATTCGGCATTTCACTCATGAAACCAGTGTAACGCGTCGGAAAACATGCCGGAATATGTGCGGGACACGTGGCGGAATGGGATGAAAACGCAGCTTGCGTCGGCTAGAGTAGAGACATGACTGAAACTCAACTGGGAGGCAATGCCGCTTCCGCAATCACCCCCGGCCGCTTGGTGCTGCTGCGTCACGGGCAGACCGTGTGGAGCGAATCCGGACAGCACACCGGCCGCACCAATATTCCGTTGACTGACATTGGCTGCGATCAGGCTCGTGCCGCCGGCGAACGGTTGCGTGAGGCGTTTCCCCAGGGTTTCGCGCAGGGGTGCATGTTCGCCAGTCCGTTGTGCAGAGCCCAGCAGACGGCGCAGCTGGCCGGATATGGCGATTTTAAGGTGCTTCCCGAAATCGCGGAATGGGATTACGGCCGTGCCGAGGGCCGTACGCGCCAGGAAGTGAGTGCGGTGGGCGGTTTCGCTTGGGATGTGTGGCGCGACGGTCCGCAGGCACTTCCCGAATCGTTGGAAGGCGATTGGATTGAAACTTTGCCGAACGGCGAGCAGGTGCCCGTGCACAACGGTCCGGGTGAGACGGTGGAGGAAGCTGCGGCGCGCACACGTGAGGCGATCGCCACGGTCAAACCGTTGCTCGACGCTGGAAACGATGTGCTGCTGGTGGCGCATGCGCACGTTCTTCGTATCTTGACGTCGCAATGGCTCGGTGTTGATCCGCATTTCGCGCGGTTGCTGCGATTGGACACTGCGCATTATTGTGTATTAAGCCAATATAAAGGTGACAATGTCATCGAACATTGGAATTGCTGAATTATCGAACGGAACTGTTTGATATCGCTGAATATTATGGCGGTCCCTCCTTGGAACCGCCTCTTTATTGCATGCATGACTTGCCACTTTGCTGCGGCGTGTCGCAAACGCTTGCATAAAAGTATGCTCTCTAAAAGTATTGAAAACAAATGATTTTCGGGATTTCTTTCGATGGTATGACGTCTGACTTTTGAATTCATTTTGCCTACGTTTGCAAAAATCGGGGAAATGCGGCACAATAGTGGTTGTTAGGAATCGTGATGACGCGATACCGCAAATTGTTTCCCAACGAGAAGCTGGGAACAGGAATGGAAGAGAAAGGTTCGATGATGAATCGTACTATTAAGGCAGCAGTTGGAATGGTCGCTATCGCGGCAATGTCTGTTGGCACGTTGGCTGCTTGCGGTGGTTCTAGCTCAAGTTCCGATAACGGCAAGGGCAAGGTGTACTTCCTTAACTTCAAGCCGGAATCCAGCGACGAATGGAAGAAGCTGGCCAAGGATTACACCAAGGAAACCGGTGTCGAGGTCAAGGTCCAGACCGCTGCTTCCGGCACCTACGAGCAGACTCTGAAGTCCGAGATCGCCAAGTCCGAAGCCCCGACCCTGTTCCAGGTCAACGGTCCGGTCGGCTATCAGAACTGGTCGTCCTACACCGAAGACATGTCCGATACTGAGCCGTACAAGCAGCTTATCAACAAGGATGTCGCCCTCAAGGATGGGGATAAGGTCGTCGGTGTTCCGTATGCCATGGAGACTTATGGCCTGATCTACAACAAGGATCTGCTGGCCAAGTACATTGCCACTGACGGCGCCAAGATCAAGAGCGTCGATGACATCGACAACTTCGATACCTTGAAGGCCGTGGCCGATGACATCCAGGCTAAGAAGGACCAGCTTGGTGTCAAGGGCGCGTTCACCTCCGCCGGCTTCGACTCCAGCTCCGACTGGCGTTTCAAGACCCATTTGGCTAACCTGCCGCTTTACTATGAGTTCAAGGATGACAACGTCACCAAGCAGCCGGAGACCATCAAGGGCACCTATCTGCCGGAATATAAGAACATCTTCGATTTGTATCTGAAGGACTCCACCACCGAGCCGACCCAGCTGAGCTCCAAGACCGGTGATGATTCTACCTCCGAGTTCTCCCTCGGCGAGGCTGTGTTCTATCAGAACGGCACCTGGGCATGGACCGATCTGCAGAAGGCCGGCATGAAGGCCGACTCCCTCGGCATGCTCCCGATCTACATCGGCGTCAAGGGCGAAGCGAAGCAGGGTCTGGCCACCGGTTCCGAGAACTACTGGTGCATCAACTCCAAGGCTTCCGACGCTGACAAGAAGGCCACCAAGGACTTCCTGAAGTGGGTCGTCACCAGCAAGACCGGCATCAAGTCTCTGTCCAGCGACATGGGCTTCACCACCCCGTTCAAGTCCTTCAGCGACGTCAAGTCCGACAATCCGCTGGTCCAGGCCGCTGTTGAAGATCAGAACTCCGGCAAGACCGCAGTCTCTTGGAACTTCACCATGATGCCGTCCGAAGAGTGGAAGAACAAGCTTGGTTCCGCCCTCCTCGAATACGCTCAGGGTACCGGTGACTGGGATGCCGTCAAGACCGCGTTTGTTGACGGTTGGAAGACTGAGTACGACGCATCTCACTGAGATTGTGTTGCACCATGAGTTGCAAATCGCAATTCAATAACTGAATAAGCTAGCTGCGGTCGAGGATTTTTCCTTTCCTCTCTTCGCCCCAGCCGGTTGTGGAGACAACGGAAGGCCGTCATCGCAATGTTCTGCGATGACGGCCTTTCTGTGTTTCGTACGTTTGCCGTGTGCGCAATGTGCGGCAAACGTCAGTGACGCAGTCTGGCGGTGGTCGATCGGACGATTAGCTGTGCGGGAAACGTCTTGAACGGCTCGTCAAGCGGCTGCTTGTCAATCAGGGCAAGCGTCATACGGGCCGCCTCGTGTGCCATCTCGACCGGTGTCTGACGGATGGTGGTCAAACCGAGATCGCGAGCGTAGGTGCTGTCGTCGTAGCCAATGATGGAGATGTCGTTCGGTATTGTGAAACCGTTGCGTTCCAGCTGGAACAGTAGCGGAATTGCGATGCCGTCTTCCTGACAGGCAATCGCCGTGGGCATGTGGTCCGAGCTGAGCAGCTGCGTGACGACTTTGCTGATGTTGTTCTTGCCTTCGTCGGTAACGAACACGCGCGGTTCGACGCCATTGGACTTGCAGCACGTCATGAACGAATCGAAACGGCCCTGCACACTGAAGTGCAGCGTCACTTCACGGTCGGTACGGATGTAAGCGATATCGCGATGGCCAAGCGTTATCAAGTGGCGTGCGGCCAATTCGGATCCCTGCTTGTCATCGATGCGCACGGCGGCGTTGAAGCCGCGCTCTTCCGGCAAGCTCGAATTGATGCCGATGATTGGCACATCGACTGACCTGAGTTGCCTGATTTCGTTGCTGTCGATGTCGAAGGAAATGACGATTACGGCGTCGACATTGCGGCGTACCGGCAGCATGTCGAAGAACGTGCGGCGTTCCTCGGCGCTGGACATCTGATAGATCGAGATGTCGTAGCCTTCATCATGGAAGGATTCGTTCAGTCCTTCCATGATGGACGAACTGAACCACAGATTGAGTCGGCCGGAAATCAGCACCGCGATTCGTAGCGCGCGGCCGGTTTTGAGTGCTGCAGCGGAGCGCGAGATGGAAAAATTTAATTCGTCGGCGGCTTTCATGACTTTGTCACGCGTGGCTTTCGACACAAGGTCGGGACGTGTGAAGGAGCGAGAAACCGTTGAAATGGAGACGTGCGCAAGTTGTGCCACGTCTTGAATGCTGCTTTTCATGGTGACCCCTTGTATAGTAGAACTACTGAATATTCAGCATACTGTATTGAAACACTCTTGCAAAAGTTGGATTACAAACGTTTTCATTTGTGCCACAGTTGTTGCGGGGCTGATATTTACAATGCTTTCAGGCTGTCAATACTATGACAACGATGCAGAATATATGATTTATGACATGTAAAAATGACAACGTTTGACATTTCGCGTCGCGCTGTTTATTATAACAACTGTAAAAACTAAAAAGGCGAAAAACAATGCAGTGATTCGCCGATTTGGGGCAGTTGGTTTTCCATGCCGCGTTGCTGCGGTGTTGGAATGGAGAGGAAAGAAAGCAGGCAAGCTATGATCAGCATGGCCGGCAAAGCGATACGAAAGTGGTGGGCTCTGTTTGCGCTACCGACGTTCGCTGCATTTATCATCGGGTTTGTAATCCCGTTCATCATGGGTGTGTATTTGAGTTTCTGCAAGTTCACAACTGTGACTGACTCGGAATTCATTGGACTTAAAAACTATCAGAAGGCACTTGCGGATAAGGAATTCCTGCATGCGTTAGGTTTCTCGACGGCGCTGACCATTGTCACTACGGTTGTGATCAATGTGGTTGCGTTTGCCATCGCATACATGCTGACCAAGGCCATCAAGGGCTCCAACATCTTCCGTTCGGTGTTCTTCATGCCGAACCTCATCGGTGGCATTATCCTGGGCTACATCTGGATGCTGCTGCTCAACGGCATTCTCGCTCACTGGGGCCGCGCGTTGACGTATAGCGCAACCTACGGCTTCTGGGGCTTGGTCATCTTGGTGTGCTGGCAGCAGATCGGCTATATGATGATTATCTACATCGCAGGCATGCAGTCGCTGCCGACCGACGTGCTCGAAGCGGCTTCCGTGGACGGTGCGAACGGCACCCAGACCATGTTCAAGATCATCATTCCGCTGATGATGCCGTCGATCACCGTGTGCTCGTTCCTGTGCGTCACCAACGGCTTCAAGCTGTACGATCAGAACCTTGCATTGACCAACGGCGCTCCGTCGAACATGTCTGAAGGTCTGGCAATGAACATCACCCGTACGTTCTACGGCCGTATGGGTTGGGAAGGCGTCGGCCAGGCGAAGGCAGTGCTGTTCTTCATCCTGGTGGCCATTGTGGCGCTTATCCAGAACAAGCTCACCACGAGCAAGGAGGTGGAGGCATGATCTCCGGAGAAAAGGTCAAGCACGGCGGTCTGTGGACCGTGCTGTTCACTGTCATCTCGCTGGCATGGATCTTCCCGATCGTGCTGGTGATCGTCAACTCCTTCAAGCAGAAGGCGTACATCTCCCGTAACGCGTTCTCCATTCCGACCGGCAAGGCGTTCGCCGGACTGGAGAACTACACGCGTGGCCTCGAAACCACGAACTTCTTCGCCAGCTTCGGCTGGACCCTGCTGATCACGGTCGGTTCCGTGGCGCTGATCCTGGTGTGCACCTCGATGTGCGCATGGTGGATCGTCCGCGTGAACAACTGGGCCGCGAAGCTGCTGTACACGTTGTTCCTGTTCAACATGATCGTGCCGTTCCAGATGGTCATGTTCACCCTCTCCAAGCTGGCCGATATGTTGAAGCTCAACACCCCGTGGGGTCTGTGCTTCGTGTATCTGGGCTTCGGCGCTGGTCTGGCCGTGTTCATCTTCACCGGTGTGGTTAAGGGCATTCCGGAATCGCTGGAAGAATCCGCCATGATCGATGGTGCTTCCGTGCCGCGTATCTTCTTCCAGATCGTGGTGCCGATCATGAAGCCGTCCATTGTGTCCGTGGCCATTCTGCAGGCCATGTGGATCTGGAACGACTACCTGCTGCCGTACCTGACGCTCGATTTGAGCAAGTACAAGACCATTTCCGTGGCGGTGCAGTATCTGAAGGGCGGTTATGGTTCCGTGGATATGGGCGCCATGATGGCATGCCTGGTCATGGCCATCATCCCGATCATCATCTTCTACCTGATCTGCCAGAAGTACATCGTGAAGGGTGTTATGGCTGGCGCGGTGAAGGGCTGATCTTCGATCAGCCCTTAGGGAACAGCGCAGTGCGCTGTTCCCAGGCTCCAGCCCGAGCGGCTATGCCGCGAGGGTAACGTTGAGCCCGCGCGTAGCGCGGTCCTTAATTGCAGGGCCGAAGGCGGCGCGGTGAAGGGCTGATTTTCACCCAGAAAAATTTAAGGGACTGATGCGAATCAGTCCCTTTTTTCGTGCCTAATTACTTGCTGATGTACTTGCGGAAGACATGCTCGAGAATCGGCGAATGCAGCATCAGCATCGTGCCATACCCCAGTATGAGCAGCAGGAACAGGCCCTGCGGCATGTAAACCCAGCTGGCCACGAGCAGCGCCACGTACACCGCGTCGATCGCAACCAATGCCAACGTGTGGCCGATGTTGCTCACGCCGAACACAAAAGCGTTGCCAAGCGTGCGCCAGAACGAGTTCTCGAACCGCGCCTGCAACGCCCACACCCATTCGAAACCGATGAGCCACACAATCGTCAACGCGAATTTCGGAATGAGCAGCGGCGTGATCTGCAGCACGATCCACGAGTAGACGCACAGCGTGCCGGTCGTGCCGAAAATCAGCCAATAGCCGGTCGATTTCGCAAAATTCGAACGGAACGCCTTGAAATAATTGCGCGTCGCCGTGCCTTCGCCGGACAGCGTGCGACGGACGGCGTCGTGGCCGGCGGTCAGTGCCGCGCCGATCGTGATGATCGGAATGCTGGTGACGAGCATCAGAATGTTGATCCAGATCGCGTCGACGGCGTCGCTCAGGCCGCGCATAAAGCCGGAATCGGGGGAGAGGAACTTCATAATCGCCTTTCGTATGGCATCCGTATAGCAACGTATGCAAGTCGAATCTTCTGCGATTCTACTCGATACAGCTGGAGTATGCACATTTTCGTCAAACGTTTGATGTGCTGCAATGATTAAGTTTTCATTAGCGTTTCGCTTTGCTTGATGTTATCGTTTTCATGTAGCGGAGACAGTGCTCCGCATCCGATGGACTACGACAAAAGGGGTTATGGTGACAGCAAACAACATGCGTGACGATTGGTGGAAGCAAGCCGTCGTCTACCAGATCTACCCGCGCAGCTTCAAAGACGTGAACGGCGACGGGTTGGGAGACATCGCCGGCGTCACCGAGAAAATGGATTACCTGAAGAATCTCGGCATCGACGCGATCTGGCTGAGCCCGTTCTACCCGTCCGACCTGGCCGACGGCGGCTACGACGTGATCGACTACCGCAACGTGGACCCGCGCCTCGGCACCATGGCCGATTTCGACGCGATGGCCGCCGCCGCGCATGAAGCCGGCATCAAGGTGATCGTCGACATCGTGCCGAACCACACGTCCAACAAGCACAAGATGTTCATCGAGGCGCTCGCCGCCGGCCGCGGTTCGGCCGCACGCGACCGCTACATCTTCCGCGAAGGCCGCGGCGAGCACGGCGAGCTGCCGCCGAACGACTGGCAGTCGCTGTTCGGCGGCCCGGCGTGGCAGCAGGTCGACGACGGCCAGTGGTACCTGCACATGTTCGCCAAGGAGCAGCCGGATTTGAATTGGAAGAATCCGGACGTGCACGAGGAATTCAAGAAGACATTGCGATTCTGGTCCGACCACGGAACCGACGGCTTCCGCATCGACGTGGCGCACGGCTTGGCCAAGGACCTCGATTCCGTGCCGCTGGCCGACATGGATCCGGCCGCGGTGCAGCATGTGCTGCCGGCGGACGGCGCGTTCAGCCCGCTGTGGGATCGTCCGGAAGTGCACGACATCTACCGCGAATGGCGTCAGGTGTTCAACGAGTACAATCCGCCGCGTTTCGCCGTCGGCGAGGCGTGGGTGAAGGCCGAATCGCAGCATCTGTACGCGTCCACCGACGAGCTCGGCCAGGTGTTCAATTTCGAGTTCGCCGAAGCCAACTGGTTCGCCGACGAGTTCCGTACGGCCATTGCTGACGGCTTGCGCGCCGCCGAGGAAACGCACGGTTCCACCACGACGTGGGTTATGAACAACCACGATGTGCCGCGCAGTCCGTCGCGTTTCGGTCTGCCGCAGGTGAAGGATGCTCCGTACCACCAGCTGGCGCACGATTGGCTGTTGCGTGACGGAGAGACCTACCGCGAGAATCGTGAGCTCGGCACCCGTCGCGCCCGCGCAGCCGCGCTGATGGAACTGGGCCTGCCGGGTTCCGCCTACGTGTATCAGGGCGAGGAACTGGGCCTGTTCGAAGTGGCGAACATTCCGTGGGATCGTCTTGAGGATCCGACGCCGTTCAACACTCGTCGCAACTTCACCGACAAGGGTCGTGACGGGTGCCGTGTGCCGATGCCGTGGAAGGCTGCCGATTGCGGCGAACCGGCTTCGTGGAGCCCGGACTTCATCACCGGCGGCACGTTCGGTTTCGGCCCGGAGCAGGGCGATTCCGCCGACGCGCACCTGCCGCAGCCGGCCTGGTTCAAGGATTTCGCGGCCGACGTCGAGGCCGATGACAACGGTTCCATGCTGCACTTGTACCGCAAGCTGTTGCAGTTGCGACAGACGGTGCTGACGGCAACCGGAGACACGTCCGCCGACCTGCTGGACATGGGCGATACGGTGGTCGCCTACTCGCGTCCGGCCACGGAAGGCCGTCGATTCCTGTCCGTCACCAATTTCGGCGACGAGCCGATCGCCCTGCCGGACGATGCGGTCGCCATCGCCAATTCCGTGCCGTTGACGGACGATGGCAAGCTGGATAGCGACGCCTCAGTCTGGCTGCTGCTGGGCTGATCGACCGCTGAACCTGGCCGCTCCCAAATCGCCTTGCATATATGAAAAATTCCGGCCCTCCACAAGGAGGACCGGAATTTTGGTTTGCAAGGAAAGGGGAATGGTAAGTCTAAACGCTACTTCTCGCCGTTCATGATGGCGGCAAGCGATTGCACACGCGGCAGATCGAACACCTCATCGGTGTGCACCACCTTGAGGTCCGGGCCTGCCAGCGGCACACGCCAGTTGGAGTATTCACTGGACGTGCCCGGCTGGTTCTGCGTGCGCGTCTCGCCCACGCCATCCACCAGCGCGGCCTGCAGCAGCACGGACGGCGACTTGAGCAGCATCTTGTGCATCGCCTCGACGATTTCCTGGATGTGGCCTTCCACATCGCCCGCCACTTCCGGCGTGATCAGGCCGGACTCCACGAGACGGTCCATCATCGCGTCGCGTTCGGCGGTGGCGGAAGCCTGGAACTCCTCGACCGGGCCGGACAGCAGGTGCAGCTGTTCGCGCAGCTTGACGTGCTCGAACTGCAGGTAGCCGGCGGTCGGCGGCAGGTCGTGCGTGGTGACGGAAGCCAGCGCGTACTTGCGGTACGTGGACGGATCGGCGTACGGGTCGCCGGCGTTGGGGGAGTCGTCCACGCGGGCGAACCATTCCACCATGCAGCCCAGCAGGCCGTGCTCGCCGAGTACCGTGCGTACGTAATCAGGCACGGTGCCCAGATCCTCGCCGACCACCAAACCGTTCACGCGGGACGCTTCAATGGTCAGGATCGCGATCATCGCCTCATAGTCGTACGTAACGTACGCGCCACCGCGCGCGCCTTCGCCCTGCGGAATCCACCACAGACGGAATAGGCCGAGCACGTGATCGATGCGCACCGCGCCCGCGTGCGAGAACATGTTGTGCACCATCTCGCGGTACACGCCATAACCGGTTTTGGCCAGATAATTCGGATTGAACGGCGGCTGGCCCCAATCCTGACCCTGCTGGTTGTAGAAGTCCGGTGGGCAGCCCACGGTTACGCTGCCTACTGCGAAACGTTCCGGATTCCACCACACGTCCGCGCCAAGCGAGTGCACGCCCACGGCCATGTCCTGCATGAGACCGAGTGCCATGCCGCTGTCACGCGCGGCGTTCTGCGCGGCGGTGACCTGCTCGTCGGCGATCCACTGCAGCCAGCATTCGAAGTCGACCATGTCGGCGTGCTCGCGCATGAGCTCGGCCACTTCCGGCGAATCGCGGTTCGTGTCCTTGAACCACGTGCCCGTCCACGGAGCGCCCCACACCTGGAACGCCACCGACCATGCGGCGAACGCGCGCAGATCCGGTCCCGCGGCCTCCTTGAACGCGTCGAACGCGGCCTGACGCTCGACGGAACGCGGCACGTTGTACACAAGCTGCAGCGCCTGGCGCTTGTGCCACCAAGCGGAATTGATGTCGAGCGGCTCGATACTGTCGTTGGCTGGCGAGACTTCCGCGTGCAGACGCGCCACTTCGGCCTGGTCCGCCTCGTTGAGTTCCGCATATTCAGCGATATCCTGCGGACGGATGTACGTCACATTGAGAAAACGACGCGATTCGGGAAGATACGGCGACGGCTCCAGCGGCGGCACCGGCGCGGTGGCGTGAATCGGGTTGATAAGCATGAAATCGGCATGCGATTTCGTTGCCGCGTCGGACAGCAGCAGCTTCAGATCGCCATAGTCGCCCACGCCCCAGGATTCAGCGGAACGGATGGAATACATCTGTGCCATCCAGCCCCAACGTTGCTTTTCCGCTACTGCTGGCGGCAGTTCGATGCGTGCCGGTGCGCAGATCAGCGCGGCTTCGGCGTGCATCGGGCCGGCATCGACGGCCAGCGTGTGGTAGCCGGCGGGAATATCGTCCGGCAGCGTCAGTTGCAGCGAGCCGTCATCTGCGTTCGAGCCCGTCAGATACGCGGTCAGATCGCCCGCATATTCCGTGCCGTCTTCCAACGTCAGCTTCAGCGCCACGTCGTTTCCTTTCGCGCGGATTGGCGTGACGGCTTCCTTGCCGATGAACTTCACGACGGTCGGCTCAACAAGTGTGTCTGCGATGCGCTGCTGGGTCGCCGCATAGGAGGCGGTGATCGCTTCGTCGCTGGATGCGTCCACGCCGAGTGCGGCCAATACGGAGACGAGCACTTCGTCGCGGATTTCCACATAGGTGCCGAGCTGGTCGATATACGACGTGGAAATGCCATTGAGCTTGGCGAGCTGGATAAGAGGCCGTGCGATGCGTTCTGCGCTTTCGGTCTGCTGGGTCTGTGTCATAGGTCCCTTCTTTCCGCGCCGTTTGTGACGGCTGACATGCTACATTGCTTGCGATTGCCGCAGCTTCGATGCTGGTGGCATTCGCACCAAAGATAACTATATCACGGTATGATATCGTTTTCAAAGCGTGTTTTGCGGTAAGAGAGTGTTGCTATATTGCGATTTTGCTCTAATTTCAGGAATATAGATAACCGGAATTGTTTTTCCATATTGACTATCGTTTGCAATACGAAGGCGCAGCGCTCCGCATTGCAGACGATTATTCCAACGGGGCATTGCTCGTCTGCTACTCGGCTTCGAGAATTGCAAAGCTTTGCAGACCTAGACGCAGCGAAGTGCCGCTAATTTCGTTTTCGCCGATGCTGAAAATCGTCCGATAACTACCATCTGGTAACTGCAAAGCTTTGCAATCGCGGCTTGGATTGACGGCTATGATCAGCTTCTGCAGGTGGGTGGAACGCTCGAAAACGAACACTCTATCGCGTTCGATTGCATGGAACGTAGCCCCCGACCGCAAGGCGTCGCATTCCCCCTTGACGTGGAGTATGGAGCGCACCGTATGCCACAGTGATTCGGCGTCGGCCTGCTGTGCGGCGACGGTCGGGGCGTCGGCGGACGGGTCGGCGGGCAGGTAGCTGCCACCGGTCACATCGCCAGCCCGAGTGTCCGATTCTGCAGAATCGGACACGTGAAGTGCTCCGGATGCGTTGTTCGCATCCCACTGCATCGGTGTGCGCGAACCGGTGCGCACGTAGCCGCCTTCTTTGCCGGGCAGTGCGCGGTATCGCATGCCGATTTCGTCGCCGTAATACAGGAACGGCACGCCCGGCATCGCGAACAGCGTGCAGTATGCCAGTGCGATTTCGCGCTGCGACAGTCGCGGCGCCACGCGTGCGGTGTCGTGGTTGCAGGTGATGAAATTAAAATTTCCGTCGGCCGTTTCCGCTTCGCGCAGACGCGGCTCGTACTCGTCCAGGAATTCGCTGATCGGCGTGCCGGAATCGGCGTTGAAATAGCTCTTGTCGCCCTTGCGGCTCAACGGGTCGTCCACGTTGCGCAACAGCATGTTGTAGCCGTTGGGAACGCCGTCCCAACGCCAATCGAGATAGAAATCCATGTCGAAGCCGGCGGCCATCGACTCCTCTGGCCGTCCCCATTCCGAAACGAACGCGGCTTCGGGGAAGGCCGGGCGGATCCGGGCGAACATGTACTGCCAGGTGCGGATGGTGTAAGGCTTGCCCTCATCGTCCTTTTTGACGAGGCTGTCGGCCATATCCACGCGGAAGCCGTCTGCGCCACGGGAAAGCCAGAACCGCATGACGTCCACCATCGCGTCGCAAGTGGCCTTCGCGTCCGGACCAAGGGCTGGCTTCTGCCAGCTACGTTCGGGGTGCGCGAAACCGTAGTTGAGCGCCGGCTGGCATTTGAAGAAGTTCAAGATGTAGGTACCGTTGCGGGGCGATTCGCCGCCGATGAATGGCAGTCCGTCGCCACCGGAGATCCATGAGTCTGTCCAGATGTAGCGGTCGGAATAATTGTTTCGTTCGACCTTGCAACTGCGGTGGAACCACTCGTGTTCCTCGCTGGTGTGGCCTGGCACAAGATCGAGGATCACGTGCATGTCGCGCCGGTGGGCGGCGTCGAACAACGCAATGAGATCGTCGTTGGTGCCGTAGCGTGATGCCACCTTTTTGTAGTCGCGCACGTCGTAGCCGGCGTCTTTGAATGGCGAGTCGAAACAGGGATTGAGCCAGATCGCGTTGCATCCGAGATCCTTGATGTAGTCCAGTTTTAAAGTGATTCCGGGGATGTCTCCGATGCCGTCGCCATTGGAGTCGACGAAGGACTGTGGATAGATTTCATAAAAAATTGCGTCGGCAAGCCATTTGGGGTGGGGGTGTTTCGCGGGGGAAAGCATGAGGGTGTGTCTCCTTGATATTTCGCGGTTTGCGGTGTTTCTTTGAAACAATCATAGCGCTGAATTGCAAACGTTGGCAGAAACGTGCTACACTAACAAGCACTGATGCATTTTCGGTAGCCCCAATGCGGTCGGCAATCATCCGAGAAACGATGATGCGAACGTATGCAGGGTTTTGGTTCATACCATCCAACCGGAGATGTTGCAGAGCACAAGGATATGTGAGGAAAGGAAGATCAATGAAGATCGATTGGAAGAAGGCAATCGGACTTACTGCTGCCGTTTCTATGCTGGTTCCGCTCGCTGCGTGCGGTGGCTCCTCCGACGGTGGCGATAAGAACGCTTCCGGCTCCACCGAGGCCGTCACGCTGAGCGTGTGGGCCCCGCAGGAAGACCAGGCCAAGGACACCAACTGGCTGGGCAAGGTCGAAGAGAACTTCGCCAAGGCGCATCCGGAATACAATATCACGTGGAAGAATGACGTGGTCTCTGAAGGCGATGCTTCCAAGCAGGTCAGCACTGATCCGTCCGCGGCGGCCGATGTCTATATGTTCGCTTCCGATCAGTTGGGTGTTCTAATGGACGCCAAGGCCATTGGCCAGCTGGGCACCGACGCTGAGAAGCAGGTGAAGGAACAGAACGGTGACCTCGAAGTCAACTCCGTCACCGGCACCGATGGCAAGCTCTATGGCGTGCCGTACACCGACAACACGTGGTTCATGTACTACAACAAGTCCAAGATCACCGAGGATGAGGCCAAGGACTTCGATACCATCCTTTCCAAGGCCAAGGTCGCGTTCTCCCTGCAGAATTCTTGGTACATCAACGGCTTCTATGATGGCCTGAGCCTGTTCGGCGAGAAGGGCAATGATGCTGACGCAGGCATGGTCTTCCCGAAGGACGGCGCCGATATCACCTCTTATCTGGTTGATGTGGTCGCCAACCCGAACTTCTCCAACGACGATGGCGCTTCCGGCCTCGCAGCCATCAAGGATGGCTCCGCCGACGTGCTGTTCTCCGGTACCTGGTCCGCTAAGGACGTGAAGGAGGCCCTGGGTGACAACTACGCCGCCACCTCTCTGCCGACCTTCACCGTGAACGGCCAGAAGAAGCAGATGAAGTCCTTCGCCGCCACCAAGGCCGCTGCTTACAACCCGAACGCCAAGAACCCGAAGGCCGCCGCTCAGTTCGCGGCTTACCTCGGCTCCACCGAAGCTCAGAAGCTGCACTACGAGATGCGCGCCATCCCGCCGACCGACAAGTCCCTGTCCGACCTGACCACCGACGACATCGCAGCCAAGGCCCAGGCCGACACCATGGCCAACACCGCCCTCCTGCAGTCCGGTCTGTCCGGCATGAACGATTGGTGGACTCCGGCCGAAACCTTCGGCAAGGCCCTGGTCAACAAGGAAATCACCAAGGACAACGCTGCCGCCAAGTACCAGGATTGGGTCAAGCAGGCCGGTGGCAAGATCGCTGAGTGAAATCAGTAATTCTAAAAATCCAATAACTGAAGAATGCAGGGTGGTTGGCACTGCCAAATCCCCCCAGCCACCCTGCAGCTTTGAGAGACGCTTCGAGTCGCGGTGTCTCTCTCCACTTTGCATAGTGGCTCACTCCTCCTCCGAGCTTTGCATTCCCGGGCAAGGTTTTTAAATTCTCCTTCCCCTTGTCCGGGAGCAAAGCTTTTTTTATCTTTCAATATCCATATGAGAGGGCAGTCGAAATGACAGCAACAACTCTTTCCCCACGGGAGATGAAGCGCCTTCGGAAGCAGGGTGCTGATTATGTTTCTCCGTCGCCTTACACGGTAAGGGCGGCGTTCCGGCGTGGTGACCTGTTCACTAAGCTTTCCGCAGTGGTGTTTGGTCTTGGCGATATCGTGCGCAAGCAGTATGTCAAGGGCATTGCCATGCTGGCGCTGGAAATCGCATACTTCGTGTTCATGGCAATCAGTGGCGTGGACTATCTTTCCAAGTTGCCGACCTTGGGCACCAATGCAGGCGGCAAGAAGCTGGTCGACGGCTTCTGGGTCTACACCGAACCTGACCGTTCCGTGGTCATCCTGTTGTACGGTGTCGCCACTCTGGTTATCACCGCTGCCTTCATCGGCCTGTGGGTCATGTCCGTGCGCTCTGCATACAAGTCCCAGGTGCTGCTCGAGGAGAACGGCAAGGCTCCGAGCTTCATGGACGATGTCCGCGAGCTGCTCGATGCCAAGGCGCACGTTCTGCTGATGTTCCTGCCCACGCTGGGCATCGTCGTGTTCACCGTGCTGCCGTTGATCTTCATGATTTCAATGGCATTCACCAGCTATGACCACAAGCACCTCGTGCTGTTCCACTGGGTCGGCTTTGAGAACTTCGCCAAGGTTTTCTCCAACAGCGGCGGCACCGTTAACGCCGTACTGTTCGGACGTGTGCTGGTGTGGACATTGGTCTGGGCTTTCTTCGCCACCTTCCTGAACTTCTTCCTCGGCATGTTCGTGGCTATGATCATCAATCGCAAGACCACCCACTTCAAGGGTTTCTGGCGTGCCTGCTTCTCCATGTCCATCGCCGTTCCGCAGTTCGTGTCCCTGTTGGTCATGCACACCATGCTCCAGCCGCAGGGTGCGGTGAACCGCATGCTGCAGACGTGGGGTTGGATCGATAGTCCGCTGCCGTTCTTCACCAACGCCACTTGGGCCCGTGTCACCGTAATCGTCATCAACCTGTGGGTCGGTATTCCGTACACCATCATGCAGATCACTGGTATTCTGCAGAACATTCCGGCCGATCAGTATGAGGCGGCGAAGATCGACGGTGCCAACTGGTGGCAGATCTTTACTAAGATCACCATGCCGTACATTATCTTCGTGCTCACCCCGTATCTGATCACCACCTTCACGGGCAATGTGAACAACTTCAACGTCATTTACCTGCTGTCCGGCGGCGATCCTACGCCATTGGGCGATTCCGCAGGCTCCACTGATTTGCTTATCACCTGGCTGTACAAGCTGACCGTGGACAAGCAGGATTACAATCTCGGTGCCGTGATCGGCATCATGACCTTCGTCGTGTTGGCCATCGTTTCGCTGATCACCTACCGCAATTCCGGCTCCTATAAGAATGAGGAGGCATTCCGATGAGCAACAAGCATTCCGCAACCAAAGTGGAAAGCCACGGCCTTCTGCACGACCAGAAGATCCGCCGTATCACCGGCGACGTGTTCGCCCACTTGTTCCTGGCCATTCTGGCCGTCATCTGGCTCGTCCCAATCGTATGGGTGTTCGCGGAGTCGTTCAATAAGAACACCGCCCCGTACACCAGCTCCTTCTTCCCGAAGGAGTGGACTCTGGACAACTATAGGGTGCTGTTCACCGACCGCAACGTGTTGGACTTCCCGAAGATGTTCGGCACCACGTTCATCATCGCCTGCTTCACCTGTGCGATTTCTCTGATCTTCGTGCTCTCTGTGGCATACTGCATGAGCCGTATGCGTTTCCGTGTGCGCAAGACTTTCATGAACGTTGTGCTGATTCTTGGCATGTTCCCGGGTATCATGGCCGTCACCGCCATCTACTTCATCTTGAAGGCCTTGGGCCTGTCAAGCGGCACCATGACTACCGTGGCGTTGATTCTCGTGTACTCCGCCGGTTCCGGCGCTGGCTTCTACGTGATGAAGGGCTATATGGACACCATTCCGACCTCGCTGGACGAAGCCGCCCTGCTCGACGGTTGCACCCGTTTCCAGGTGTTCCATAAGATCATCATCCCGATCTGCAAGCCCATGATCGTCTACCAGGCCATCATCGGCTTCCTGACCCCGTGGCTCGACTTTGTCATGGCCAAGGTGATCTGCCGTACGCAATCCAACTACACCGTGGCATTGGGCCTGTGGCTCATGCTGCAGAAGGAATATATCCAGAACTGGTTTGCCCGCTTCGCCGCGGCCGCGGTCGTGATCTCCGTTCCGATCGCCATCCTGTTCATTGTGATGCAGCGCTTCTATCAGGAGTCCATGTCGGGCTCCGTGAAGGGCTAAAGAAAGGCAAAGGATATGACGCTCGTAGACAGCTTCGCACAGCCGAACACGAGCGTCGCCGAACCGTTCCCGCTGTGTCTGGAACGGCCGCTGGGTGCCGTTGTTACTGAAACCGGCACCCAGTTCGCTCTCTGGGCTCCTTCCGCACAGAAGGTGACCCTGAGACTGTTCTCGCGTGGCTCCATGGGGGAAAGCGGCGACGCTCTGATTGGACAGTACACGATGCGTCCGGAATCCGACGGTTCCTGGACGTACGATTTCGCCGACAACAAGCACGGCGTGTATTACGACTTTTTGATTGAACGCGATTGCGGTTCCGTGGACCGCGTCGCCGATCCGTGGGCGCGCGGGGCCGGTGTGAACGGCCGGCGCAGCATGGTCGTGGACTTCAGCCGCACCAATCCGGATGGTTGGTACCGCGACCATATGCCGGACGTGCCGCTTGCGCAGACGGTGGTCTGGGAAACCCATGTGGGCGATTTCAGCAATGATCCCGCCGGCGGTTTCCCCGAATCGCATCGGGGCAAGTATCTGGCGTTCACCGACGACGGTACGTCTCTGGACGGGCATCCCGACTTTCCCACGGGCGTCGCATATCTCAAGAAACTTGGCGTCACCGCGGTGCAGCTCATGCCGATTTACGATTTCGGTTCCGTGGACGAAGAGACCTGCGATCGCTACAACTGGGGGTACGATCCGGTCAATTACAACGTGCCGGAAGGCTCGTATTCCACCAATCCGTTCGACGGGTCGGTGCGCATCCGCGAAGTGAAGCAGATGGTGCAGGCGCTGCACAACGCCGGCATCAAAGTGATCATGGACGTGGTCTACAACCACATGTTCTCGCCCGATAATTGGTTTGAGCGGTCGGTGCCGGACTATTTCCTGCGCCGTAAGCCCAACGGCGCGCTGGCCAACGGATCCGGCTGCGGCTGCGATATGGCCACCGAACGTAAGATGTTCCGCCGGTTCATCGTGGAATCCGTGACGTTCTGGGCGCGCGAATACCACATGGACGGCTTCCGTTTCGACCTGATGGGTCTGATTGACGTGGACACCATGAACGCCGTGCGCGCCGCGCTGGACGAGATTCCCGGCCGTGGACGCGACATTCTCATGTACGGCGAACCGTGGTCCGCGGGCGCCACCGCGCCGCTGCCCAGCGACACCGTGCTGGCTGACAAGTCAGGCCTGTCGAAGCTTGACAGTCGCATCGGCCACTTCTGCGACACCACGCGAGACACCATCAAGGGCCATGTGTTCTTCTCGGACCGCCCGGGTTATGTGAACGGTGGCATGCACGAGAACGTAGCGGCTGTGCGTGAGGCCGTGGACGCGTGGCGTCGCGGCAAACATTCGGAAGGAGTGGCAGGTCAGGTCATTCAATACGTGTCCGCGCACGACGACCTCACGCTGTGGGACAAGTTGTGCGCGAGCTTTGCGGCTGGTTCGTTGGGCAGCACCGTGGCCGAAGGCGTTAACGAAAATACCGTGGATGTGCCAAAAGTCATGTATGACGCCGATTTCTCGGCGGAAGGGCTGGCCGGTGTCGGTCCGCAGATTGCGGCCGCGCTGACCGACGTGATGGACGCCAACAAGCTGGCTGTGGGTATCACGCTTACCTCCGCCGGCATCCCGTTCATGCTGTCCGGCGAGGAGTTCGCACGTACCAAATTCGGCAGCTCTGATTCTTACGATTCCGCCAAAGAGCTTAACTGGCTCGATTGGAACCGTGCATGGCAGAAGCGCGATTTGATTGAGTATTACGCGAAGTTGATTGCATTGCGCAAGTCTGATCCACAGTGGTTCGACGGCAATCGCAATATCGTCGATACGGAAGGCGACGAACTCGTGTTCCGCGTCGGCGATTATCTGATGGCCGCCAATCCAAGCAGACACGTCGGCGTTATTGACGTGGCCGTAACGGGTTTGGAACCGATTGACGGAATACGGAGATACTGGTGTGGTCTCGGCTCGTCCGTCAGTCCGATGGAAGGCAATGTGAGCGCAGGTGATGGCGATTATTTGATTGTTCCACCGCATACGTTTGCAATCTGGCGGTTGCAGTAATACTCTCAGTAGGGAAGCTACAAAACGGCGACCGCAAAGCTGCGGTCGCCGTAACCGATACGGCAATGGGGCCGGAAAACCAGAAAGGATACGAGAAGTGGGAGCCGGAGCTCATAATCCACGATATGAGGTGGTATTTTTCGACCTCTACGGGACGTTGATCGACATTCGTACAGACGAACAGAGCGAAACCGCCTGGCAGGCGCTATATGACTGCGTTTGCGAACTGGGTGCCGACTACGAATCGGTCGACGAAATGCGCGAACGCTTCGAAAAACTTGAGGCCCGCGAAATGGTCCATCAAGCCGATCGTGCAATCGTCCGTAACGGATGGGATGAATTCGATATCCTGCCGGTCTACCGGTCGCTGCTGATGAACCGTAGTGAGGAGGCTGAAAAGAAACTGGCACTGCCGCAAGCCGCGCTGAAAGCCGCATGGGCGTTCCGGCAGGGCAGCACCAGCATGATCCGCCTGTATCCGGGCGCACTCGACATGATCGAAGCATTGCAGGAGGCCGGCGTCGTCGTGGCGCTGCTAAGCAACGCACAAGCCTGCTATACTCGCCCCGAACTGGAAATGACCGGCTTGGCGAACGTACTGGACGACGTGATTATCTCCAGCGAAGAGAAAATCCGCAAGCCTGCCCGCGACTTGTACATGTTGGCTCTCGACCGCGAGTTCGTAATCGCAAAAAACGCGCTCATGGTGGGCAACGATGAAGCAAACGATATTATCGGAGCCAATTCCGCCGGTCTCGACGCAGCATACTTCCGTACGGAAATTTCGCCGATGAGCGACCCGCCCAAGTCGGAGCATGCGGTATGTTCGTTTACCGGTGCCGACTACGACGGTCTGCTGAAATTCGTGCTGAACGCGTGAAACGCGCGTAGGTTGCGTCTTGGGCGTACTGGGCGTCTTGGGCGTACTGGGCGTCTTGGGCGCACGAAAGGCCGTATGCGGAACTGAGGAGGACATATGGAAAGCTATGTCGAGCAGGGTGCTGGAGCTGATTCGATTGAACAGATCGGATTCGGCGGCGCTCGCCGTACCAAGAAGAAGCACCGCGGACTGACGGTGTTCCAGCTCAAGGTCATCGGCGCTGTGGCGTTGGCTCTGTCAGCTGGTAGCACCACCATTGTGCCGCTGTTTTTCGGTTCCGACGTCAATAATATGACGTCGCTGACGGCGATGGTCTTAAGCGAGGTCGTATCTTGGTTTGCTATTCCGATTTACGCGTGGCTGCTGGTGCAGGGTTTCCGTGAAACACATAGTCGCGTCGCGTACGGCCTGCAGCTGTTCATCCTCGCCGTGGTGTGTGAGGTGCCGTACGACCTCTGCACGTCGCATAAGGCTTTCGATTTTGGCTCGCAGAACCCTGTTTTCGGTCTGTTCATCGCGTTCGTTGTGCTTGCCGTGTTGGATTGGGTGGCGGCGCGCTACCAGAAGTCAATGAAGATTGTGCTGTCGGTCGGTCTGGTGTTGATCGGACTGTTGTGGGATCTGCTGCTGCGCGTCGGCCTGCGCCAGCATATGATGAGCGTCGGCTCGGTGACGCTTGGTTTCGTGCTGATTTTCACGTTGATGCGCCAGCATGAGAATTCGATGATGTTCACTGCCGGCCTGTTTGGCGCGGTGATGATGATTATGCCTGGCATTGGCGTTGCATTCGTGCATTATTACAACGGCGAGTTGGGTTATAAGCGGCAGTGGACGAAGTGGGCTTTTTACGCGGCTTATCCAGTTATTTTGATATTTTGTGCTATTGGTGCAACATTAGCGTGATTTTTGACAACGTTCGCAGTATAATAGTAGCAATATGGGAGAGCATTGCCGCTCGGGCAAGTGTTTCCAAGGCTGGGAACGTTTGTGATTATGATGCAGAAACCGCAAAGGGGTTGAGAGATGGATAGAGCAGGCATTCGCGAGGTGGCCAAGGCCGCGGGTGTGTCGATTTCCACGGTGTCGCGCGCGTTCACGCGTCCGGAACTGGTGTCCGAACGTACACGTCGCAAGGTGCTGGAAACTGCCGACAAGCTTGATTTCAACATCTCCCGTTCCGCCACGTCGCTGAAATCCGGCCAATCGTACCGTGTGGCGATGCTGATGAATGAAGAGATCACTAGCTGGTTCAATACGGAAGTGTTCGCTGGAATCGAATCCGTCATGCATAATGCCGGGTATGACGTATCGCTGTTCCAGCATGTCGACACCGCCGAAAATCGCAAGGAATTCTTCACGAATTTGCCCGTCCGCCGCAACGTGGACGCCGTATTCGTAACGTCGTTCGGCGTGGATCCGAAGGAAATCCAGCAGCTCAAACGCATCCACGTGCCGATCATCGGCATCAATACGCCGACGCAAAGCGGCTTCGACGCCACCATCTCCATCGACGATGAGGACGGCATGTTCACCGCCGCCCAGCATCTGATCAATCTGGGGCACAAGAATATCGTGTACGTGTGCTCCGATGCGGTCGATTCCATTAATTCCTCCATCGATGCGCGAGGACAGGGCTTCATCCGCGCCTGCAAGACGATGGAGGCTTCCCATGACTTCAAGTGGCGCGTCGTCTCTGTGCCGCGTGGCAAGACCTTCGCCGACTCGGCGTTGACCGCGCTGCTTGCGTTGGACGAGTTCCCGGACGCGATTTGCTGCCAGATGGATATGATGGCGATTCCGCTGGTGTTGCGTTTGGAACGTTACGGCCACCACACGCCGAGTGACTATTCGATTATCGGCTTCGACGATTCGCCGTACGCCGACACTGTGAACCTGACCACCATGCGCCAGGATCCGTATGCGATGGGTCGCGCGGCCGCACAAAAGGCCATGAAGCTTATCGAAGGTGGGCCGCTTGAGAACGCGCATGAGATTGTGCGCGCCCAGCTTGTACTGCGCGGCACCGATTCCGTGTACGGCACTGGCCGCTGAGAGCCGAGTCTCATTGCCCTTCCGCAGCCCGTCAATGCCGACGGGCTGATTGTGATGGCCTGGGGTGGATTGATAAGGGATACCCCCACTATAGTCACGGTGTGTGGCATACGTTTTCATGAAGAAAATGAAACAATTTGCAGTGATGTGTTTCATGACACGCCAATCGGGGGCTGATGAATGATGAATTTCATTCAATGATCAGCATGTGTTTTTTGATTTTGCAATCGTTGACAAACCGTTGAATATCAGGCTTTAAAGCGTTGTCCCCGTGAGAGGGGGCGAAAAAACGTATCGGGGGAGGGGGGGTGGGTTCTTTCTGTTTCATTTTGTTTTCATAACTGCAAAGGTTATCATATTGAACCGTAGGTCAGAGAAAAAGGGAAAACAGAGGTTTCCGGCTGTGTTGCCGGAGATGGGAACAGCGCAGAAGCTATACGTAAAACAGAAGTGATAACGGCATTATGCAAAGGATATCAACCCTCGAGTTGAGGGGCTCAGAAGGGTGAACACTTTGCGGATAGGGGACAAGATGAGGCAATGGCGTAATGGTGTCGGCAACGCACCACGACACTATGCAGGAACGCGATCGGCAACCGGTTGCGCGCTTTCGCGTACCCGCTCCCTGACCGCCGCCGCCATAGCGGTAGCCATGATGGCCACCGTAGCAGTAACTTCCCTCCTCCCCACCTACAATGCCAAAGCTGACACTTCCGCAGAACCGGGCATTTGCACGCCGAAGTCGATCAGCTTGGGCGACGATGTCAGTGCTTCCACTGTCGATTCTGGTGTGGCCACTTATGTGGGCGGCAATATGTACGTGGGCGCCAACAACCAGAACAATGGTGGTACCTACGCTAATCTCAGTTCGGTTCAAAAGATTGACAAGTCCTATGCGGTGGAGGCCGAAGGCCTCACGCTGGTCAACGGTAAGCTTGCCACTAATGGCGCGAAAACAAGTTGGAGCAGCAACGGCTTCCGATTCGGCGTAGTTGGTTTCGGCGCTCAGTTCCGTCCGCAGTCCGGCAGTGATGTGCTGGTGGTGGCTGGCAACAGCACATCCAATACGAGTAATTCCACGGGCAATATGTGGGATGCGGACAATCCGAGCAAGAGCGTTTCCGCTCTCGGTGGCTTCGATAATGGTTCCACAGGTCGCGCATTTGTGCAGAACGAGGGCACTGGTAATAATGTAACGTGGTATTCCGCCCGGATTAACGGCAATACCAGCTGGCATCTCAATGCCGACAAGAATAGCTCCGGATCCAACGCCGGCCGTTCCGTATGGGACGCCACAGCTACCGTTGACGCTGACGGAAATAAGTATACGAATGTCAAATTTGACTCTGTTGGCTTGAATAGTGTCAAACTTAACGATGCCACGAAGGACTACTCTACTTTCTACGCTGATAACGTCTTAGGTCTGTCCAAGCAGCTCGCCGGATTGCAAAAGAGCGAGGGCGTGTATGTTGCCGATGCCAAGGTCGGTACGGCCGAGGCATCCCAGACTTCAACTACGAGTGCGACTTATTCGGACGGCTATTACATGCGTCACCACTACAATTACGACGGCACGAAGAACAAAATCCAGTACGGCTTCAAATTCGATGATTCCGGCTCAAATGCTGAAAAGCTCATTACATTCACTGGTGATGCGGATTCCGCTGGCAAAGGCTCTGTCATGCAGGTCTTCAACGTCACCGCAGATCAGCTTTCCTCTAGCGGCTATCGTGGCGTTGACTTCATGTTCACCAATATTCCGAATGATGCCTCGGTCGTAATCAATGTCAGTGGCAACGTTGACTTCCATACTGGCTGGCGTTTCTGGTGGAATGGCCTCGAGATTGGTGACGGTTACTCTAAGGCTGCCACGACAGATCAAAAGACCGCCTACTCCACCGCCGCGCAGAAGATCATGTGGAACTTCAAGAATGCGACCCAGGTGACCATTCGTGGTGGCGTCGCCAATGAAGGCGCAAGCGATAACAAGAAGACGGATGATGATCCTGCCGCCGCCATGCTTGGCAGCATTTTGGTTCCAAACGGCAATTTCGAAGACCATGTCACCACCAACGGTCGCGTGTACGTCGGCGGTGACTTCAGCATGTACAACCCGACGGTGGCTGCTGATGTTGCTGGAGTCAACAGCAACGGCTGGGAAGGCAAGACTGCCTCTGTAATCAACATGGACCAGGAGCGTCATAACCTCCCCTGGAACGGCACGTTCAACTCCTCCTGTGCGGTAATCCAGATCAACAAGGTGGATTCGAGCAAGAACAAGCTCGCCGGCACCACGTGGGGCGTGTTCAAGAACTATGCGGATGCAAAGGCCGGGGCAAACGCTTTGCGCGTTGTCAAGGACGGTGGTGCCTTCGATCTTGACAACGTTGACAATGGCACTATTCAAATCGGTAGCTTGAATCCGGAAGCCACATATTATGTGAAGGAAATCACCTCCGCCAATGGCTATCAGGTTTCTGACAAGGTATATAGAATCACTGCTGGTGCAGGTGGTTCGACTGTTCAAAATGTGCAGGAATCGGCTGATGGTACCACATGGACTGACGTCGAGGGTAATCAGATTATTAATGTGAAGAAGGGCGCCTCGCTGGGGTGGTCGAAAGTCGACGGCTCTGATCCCAGCAAGGTGCTGTCCGGTTCGGAATGGCAGTTGACCACTTCTGACGGTCAGACCGCTTACCAGATCACGGATTCAACCAAGAGCGTCGAGTCGGTCAAGATTTATTACAACGGTGCGGATTCGCCGGAATCTATTATGATGAAAGACGGTATTCCGTTCGATCTCACTGCTTCCGTTTTCGGAACTGATAATAAGACCGACGGTGTGCCGCAAGGCGTCGCATGGACTGCTACCGGTTCCGTAGTGGTTGATGACAATGGCAAGGTTACTGCCGTCAACGATGGCGATGGTACCGTTACCGCATGCTCTCTTGCCGCCACGAATATTTGCGCGACTGTCAATGTGACTGTTCCGACTGGCACGATTATCAAGCCGACGCCAAAGAACAGCACCACGTTCTATTTCAAGGCAGATGGATACACTTTCGGCAACACGAAATTGCATTATTCGTTTACTCCGGACGACACGAGCTCTTGGAAAGATGCCGTGATGACTTCTGCCGAAGGCTGCACTGGTTATTTGACCGTTACAATTGAGAATCCTGACCTTAAAGCAGTGACGTACCTGTTTTACCAGGGCAGCAATTGGTACCACAAGGACAATAGCCCTGATGGGAACTTCGCTACAGATGCCAACCAGACCGTGGCGACTGTCGAAAATTACAAAGCCGTGAGTACTGCTCCTTCCGGCTGCAGTACCGGCGGCGGCTCCGGTAGCGGCGGAAGCACCACCACCGGTACCGTCACCATCTCTGGCTCTACGGAGGTTGGCCTCAACAAGTCCATCGAGTTGACGGCCACTACAGATCCGGCCAACGATACCATCACATCGTGGTCCAGTGGCGACACCAGTGTTGCTACTGTAGCGGGTAGAGGCAAAACCGCTACTGTCGTTGGCAAGAAGGCCGGCAGGTCCACCATTACCGTGGTGACCTCATCCAATGCCATGGCTTCCGTCACCATCACAGTGAGGGATGACTCCACCATCAACGTGTACTTCCAGAAGTCCACGGTCAATTGGAAAGAGTACTACCTGCATTATCAGCCAAAGACTGGCACGAATTGGCCGGCGGTTCGGATGACAAATGCTTCTGGCTGCAGTGGCTACGTGGTGGCCAGCATCCTGAAGGCGAACGTTGCAGCGAATCACGGCTATTACTTCCGCAATGGTAATAGTCCGAACAGCGATGGTTGGTACAACAGCAACGGTCAAAACGCGGAAGGTGATCCGTTCAAATTCTGGAGTGGCACCTACACCGACATGTACGTGAACACCAATTCCGACAAGCAGCCAACGAAGCCGAAGAGTTGTCAGTTCGCCTCTTCTGCCGCCAAGGTGAGGGCTCGTGTGTCCACTGCGGTGCTGAAGTCCAGCAAGACAGATGTGATCGCCGTCAACGATGCCGAGGGTTCCGGCACGAGTGCGGCTCCCATCGTCTACTCCTGCGGCGACGCCAAGGGCAAGTGCGATATGGACACTAGGGCTGGCTATTTCAAGGTGGTCGACCTTGAAGACGGTACGTATACGCTCACCGAAATGGTTGCGCCGAACGGCTACAGCATCGCCGGTCCGTATACGGTGACGATTACGACCACGAATGGCGTTACATCGGTTTCGATTAAGAATGCTAATGGCGGTTCGATTGCCAATAGCAAGATTCCGAACACCCGTAACACCGGCACGATTTCGTGGAACAAGGTTTCCTCGGATTCCAACAATGGCAAGAAGCTTTCCGGCTCGGAGTGGAAGCTGACGAAGACGAAGAACTTCGGCTGGAATGCGACTACTGGCAAGGCTGAGTACGCCGACATCGCTTCTGATCAGCAGAAGCCGATTGCGATCACCGACTGTGTGCCTGCCGAAAACAAGGCTGCGGCGGAGACCACTTGTTCCGCGCCGGCAGGCGCTGCGGAAGGCCGGCCGTACGACGTCGACCCTGCTGCCGGCCAGTTCAAGCTAAAAGGCTTGGAGTGGGGCACGTACACGCTTGTCGAGACCAAGGCGCCTGACGGCTACGATATCGATTCCACCGTTCGCACGTTCACGTTCGGCCCGGCTGCTGGTTCTGACGGCACCGGCAAGTGGAAATCGAACAGTGTCGAGTCGAAGACCGACGATACTACTGGCGCCTTCACGACTTCCGATGTGGAATACGACTCTTCCGTGTTCACATTCTCGGTTAACGGCATCAAGAACAAGCCGGGTGTGATTCTGCCGGGGACTGGTGGCGCTGGCGATTATTGGATTTACGCGGCGGCTTTGGTGGCTGCGTTGATAGGTGTTGTTGCGGCTGGAATGGCCCTCAAGGTCAGGAGGCGGCAATGATGGAAGCGTCTAGGAGAAGGGGGAGTGGTCCGTAGCGTAGCGAACTCGCTGCCCTCTAGGCAATAACTGAATACGAATAACTCAAGATTCCAAAAATTTCAAACAAGAAAGAAAGGGAGAACAATGAATAAGGTTCTCAAGGGCCTCGTCGCTGTGGCAGCCACCGCGGCAATGGCCGTCGCCGGTTTCGCCGGTGCCTCCACCGCCATGGCGGCTGAAAACAACTACGACATCACCGTGCCGACGACCGACACGCACACCTACTCCGTGTACCAGGTCTTCACCGGCGATCTGAGCGAAGGCACGCTGAGCAATATCAAGGCCGGCCAGAACTTCAACAAGAACAATACGGCGAACAAGTCCGCTGCCGATGCTGCTGCTGAGATTGCTCAGGGTACTTATGCTGACAACACGGCAAAGCTGGCAGCCATCACCCCGTACGTTGATTTGGCTGGTACTGCCTATGGCGAGGTTTCCGCCAAGACGGCTTTGTCCGCTCCTGCTGGCTACTACCTGCTTAAGGATAAGGATGCTGTGACCGGCAACGACGCGGCAACGCTGTTCATCGTCCAGGTCAACGGCCCGGTGACCGTGAACCGTAAGGCCGGCAAGCCGACCTGCGAAAAGAAGGTCAAGGACGTCAACGACTCCACTGGTGATAAGACCAACTGGCAGGATTCCGCCGATTACGATGTGAACGACGAAGTGCCGTTCCAGCTGACCGCTACCCTGCCGACGAACGAAGCAGACTTCGCAGCCTACAAGACCTACAAGCTGGTCTTCCACGATCAGCAGTCCGCTGGCCTGACCTTCAATGAGAAGTCCGTGGTCGTCAAGTACGGCGACAAGACTCTTGGCGCTGGCTCCTACACTGTCACTGAGAATCCCGAAGATAAGGACACCTTCGACATCACCATCGCTGACGCGAAGGCCGTCAAGGATGCTGAAGACAACGCAATCACCGTTGCCGCCGGTGGCAAGTTCACCGTCGAATACACGTCCACGCTGAACGAGAACGCTGTGATCGGCTCTACGGGCAACCCGAATGAGGCTTCCCTTGAGTTCTCCAACAACCCGAATGTTGACGGCGAAGGCGAAACCGGCAAGACCCCGACCGACAAGGTCATTGTGTTCACCTACCAGCTGGACATCAACAAGACCTTCAACGGTGGCACCCCGGCTGAGAACGATCTGCCGAAGTTCAAGCTCTACAAGTTCGATAGCACCACGAACGATTACACCATTGACCGTGGCGAGGTGACCATCACCAAGACCGAGGGCGGCAAGTACACCGCTTCCTTCAAGCGCGTTGATGACGGCAAGTACAAGCTCGTGGAAACCAAGACTCCGGCAGGCTTCAACACCGCCGCCGACACGCTCTTCGAAATCACCGCTGACCATGACGTCGAGTCTGACAACCCGCAGCTTACGGTGCTCAAGATCAACACCACTGCCGGCAACACCACTACCGGTACGGTTACCGCCGATGTTGTGAACCAGAAGGGCTCCAACCTGCCGTCCACCGGTGGCATGGGCACCGTGCTGCTGTATGTGGCTGGCATTGCCGTGTTCGTGCTCGCTGGCGCGACCCTGGTGATGGCTCTGCGTCGTCGCAACGCCTGATCCTCCGGATTCCATAAGAATCTGAAGTAACCATGCGAAACCCGTGAGCCGCGTTGACGCAAGTCAGCAGCGGCTTACGGGAATCGCAATACATAATTTAAAAACTAAAAATTAAATAATAACTGAACCCACATATGCTGGGCTGGACCACCTCAATCCCTTGTACACTGCCTAATTTTCTTGAGTATCCAGCCTGGCTCCATATATTTTCCGGTTTGCCGTTGGGGGCGAATCAAACATGCTTACTTTCCAATCCACAGAAGAGGGGTCGGCAATGAAGGAACGCACGATCGCAAGCCGCGTCATCGCCGCATGCTGCGCAATCGCCGCCACATTCGCCGCGGCAGCCTGTGCATTCACTACTCGCGATGCCGTCGCGGCGCCAACAACAGACTCTGCCAGCGGCAGCATCGCCATTTCGTACCACCATAAGAGCTCGGACTCCGAAACTGGCGACGATTCTACCAACTTCGCCATTTCGGACGCCAGCTTCAACCTCTACAAAGTCGGGCAGATCCCGGCAAGCGGCGGCGCCACCTTCGAACCCGTCGCACCGTTCACCGACTCCACCACATACCCCGTCGACTGGTCAAAGATGACCGGCAAAGACGCGCAGGTGTGGCGAGACATGGCCAACACGCTCGCCGGACTCATCGCGGTGAACAAGCCCGACGCCACGGCAACCGGTGTCACCAACGCCTCCGGGCATCTGACCTTCACCGGACTGTCCGACGGCCTGTACTTGGCCGTGTCCGACAGCGTTGACGTGAAGGTCGCCAACGCCTCCGGAAAGAACCAGACATGGACGTGCTCTTCCGGCAGCATGCTCGTCGCAGTGCCCGAAGACGGCGTCTCCGGCGGGTCGCGTGTGCTGAGTATCGAACCGAAAACCGAATGTGTGGCGCAACCGCCGAAAACCGTGGAACGCACCGTGCGTAAAATCTGGAATGACCGGAACAATTCTGACGGCAAGCGCCCCGAATCCATCACCGTGAAACTCCTGCGCGACGGCGAGCCCGTGGAAAACGTGAAGCTGAACGAGTCCAACAAGTGGACGCACACGTGGACGGATCTCGATGCAGACCACGAATGGACCGTGGTCGAAGCGGCGGTGCCCGACGGCTACACCACCATCTCCGATGTGGAAGGCGACTCCACTGAAATCACCAACACGCACACGCCACCCACCACGCCGGACCAGCCGCACACCGGCGCCGACGTGCAGCAGGCCGCTTGGATTGCCGTGGCCATCTTGGGCGCGGGTTTGGTGCTGCTGATCGTTGCCAAGACGGCTTTGCGGAAGCGGGCGTAGCATAAATAACGTGACGGATGAATCGGGCGCCAAGCCAGCTGCGCAAGTCGAATTGGATGCGCAGGTTAAACCGGGTGCGCAGGTTAAACCGGCTGCCAAGCATAAGAAATCGAATGCGCTGCTCAATGTGATGATTGCCATTTCCGCAATCGCCATGATCGGTGCGCTGGGCCTCATCGCGTATCCGACATTCAGCGACTGGTGGAACCGCATGCACCAGTCATACGCCGTGGCAGGCTACGTGGAACAGACCAAAGACATGTCCGGCGCCGAACGCAAGGCGATGCTCGACGCGGCACACGCCTACAACGAACGGCTCGCCACCAACAGCGACCGCTGGCACATGACCGACGCGCAGAAGCGCGAATATGATGAAACGCTCGACGTGACCGGCACCGGCATCATGGGATACGTGACCATCCCGCGCATCAAAGTGAAACTGCCCGTCTATCACGGCACCAGCGACGGCGTACTGCAAATCGCCGCCGGACATTTGGCCGGAACCTCGCTGCCCGTAGGCGGAGCGACCACGCACGCGGTGGTCTCCGGACACACCGGACTGCCATCCGCGCGACTGCTCACCGGCCTCGACGAACTGAAAAAAGGCGACACGTTCGCCTTCCACGTGCTCGACGAAACCTACACGTACCAAGTGGACCAGATCTCAGTGGTGCTGCCGAGCGAAATCAGCAAGCTGAATATTGAGTCCGGGGCCGATTACGCGACGCTGATCACCTGCACGCCATACGGAGTGAACTCGCACCGACTGCTGGTGCGAGGGCACCGAATTCCGAATCCCAAAGTGCCAGACAAGACGCAATACGACGAGCCGGGCGAAATGACAGCCGTGGCGGCTGCGGTGATCGGACTGCTCGTGTTTGTGGCTGGCTGCGCTTTTGTGGGGCTCGCGCGGCTATGGCGACGCTCCTGGATTGTGCGGCACGGGTTGTGCGCCGGGGCCGGCGCGCGCCATTCGTCTGGTGTTCGGGGGTAGTGTCTAGCCTAGCGCCGCCGCAGGCCGGTGACATCGCTTCTCCGGTGTGCGGGGTGTGCGTCTGGTCGTGCTCGGTATGTGGTGCGTGGTGTTTGTGTGCTTGTGGTACGTGTTGCGTTTCAGTGTGTGTACTTGTGTTTGCGTGCGTGTGCATGTCTGATGTTGCGCAGGGGTGTTGTTGCGGTGCGCATATGGCCTGAATCGTGCTGAAGCATGGGTTGTGAGCGGATGGGGGTATTATTCGGCCTGTTTCGGACGCTTTTGATGCCCCTTTTGCTCATGACTTGCGGTTTTGACGGTTTTGGCGCGGTTGTGAGCGGATGGGGGTACGATTCTGGATGTTTCGGGCTGTTTTGATGTTGGGTGGCCTCCCCTTTTGCTCACGACTTGTGAGTTGGGCTGGTTTTGCTTGTCTGTGAGCGGATGGGGGTGTGATTCGGCCTGTTTCGGACGCTTTTGATGCCCCTTTTCGCTCATGACTTGCGATTTTGCCGGTCCGCGCGCGGTCGTGTGCGTACGGGGGTGTGTGCAATGGGTCTTGCGTGGGTGTAGGCGCGCGGGTGTGCCGGTGTAGGCGTGGGTGTAGGCGTGCGGTCGTGGTTTTGGCTGGATATCTGGCTTATAGATGGCGGATTTGGCCGGGCGTCCGGTGGTATCTCGCTTATAGGTGGCGGGTCGGTTTGGGCAATAGGTCGTTAGGGGGTAGCATGCATACCCCCTAGATGTCTTGTTTCCGCAAGGGGCCGCCATCTATAAGCGAGATACCATCCGTCGATCCCGCGAATCCGCCATCTATAAGCGAGAAAGCGCGTGAACCGGGCGCTGCGGCGGCGAAATCGCAAAATTATGGAATCAGCTGATTGCTGCGCGCGGCAGGTGGGTAGTATCGGGCGCGGAAGACGTGGAAGGAGCTGCCATGTGTGATGAAGGGGAAACTGCGGATCGGGCGGATGCCGTACGGACGGAATCGCAAAAGATGGAATCGCGAGCGGGGGAGACGGCGCTTGACGGGTCGGCGCGCAGCATCATCGTGCTGATTGTGGTCGGCATGTTGGTGGGGGTGCTGTCGGGCACGTTCGGCATTGGCGGCGGCACGGTGATCGTGCCCGCGCTCGTCTGGCTGGGGCTATCTCAACGCAACGCGGCCGCCACGTCCATGCTGGCGATCGTGCCGACCTCCATTTCCGGCGTCATTTCGTACGCGACCGGCGGGCACGTCGACTGGCTCGCCGCAGCTCTGCTGTTCTGCGGCATGTTCATTGGCGGACAGATCGGCAGTTGGCTGCTGTCACGGCTGCCGGAACTGGTGCTGCGGTGGATTTTCGTGGCGTTTCTCGTGTTCGTGGTGATCAATCAGGTGAGTTTTGTGCCGTCGCGCGACCACCAGATCGTCATGACGGTGGTGACCGGCATTGGCTTGGCGTTGCTGGGTGTGGTCATCGGCACGCTGGCGGGGCTGCTGGGCATTGGGGGTGGTGCGCTTGCGGTGCCGTCGCTGTCGATGCTGTTTGGCGCGTCCGACCTGGTTGCGCGCGGCACTTCGCTGTTGGCAATGTTTCCGAATTCGATCACGACCAGCGCGGCGAACTTGAAGCGCAGGCTAGCGCATGTGAAAACCGCGCTGATTATTGGTGTGACGGCGGCTGTGACCGCGCCGCTCGGCACGTGGATTGCGGGGGAGGTTTCGCCACGAGTTGGGGCGATTATGTTCGCCTGCTATCTGTGCGTGCTGCTGGTGCGGTCCGTGTTCGTGGCCGTAAAGGCCACGCGCGCGGCGCGGGTTGCGCGGGGCTGAGTGGCGCGGGCATTTTTCCCAGTGGCTGGATGATTTAGTCGCGTGAGTGGTGCGTCAGAGGTGGTTTTTATCCAGTCACTGGGATTTTTGGCGTGTGAGTGGGGTCTGAGAGGTTGGATTTATCCAGCCAGTGGGGGATTTTGGCTTGTGGGGTGCGGTGGGGGTGTTGTTTGACGGAATATGGCGATTTTATTGGCCGTATTCCCCCTGTTCATGCGGTGGATATGTTGCGGTCATCATATGGCGATGAGTGTTCATCTGTCGTTCTTCTGTAGTGCGGTGTGCGTTGGCTTGCGGCGCATAGCGTGGGCGGTGGCATCGAAAGATCCAAGCAATGCAGCCGCGGAAAGGTTCCGCGCAGCCGGAAAACATGGTCGAAACGGGCGTTACCTAACGGGCGCAACCGAAACGGCAGGTTGGACGGCACGGAAGAAACTGCATGGAAGAAAGAAGAAACATGAGCAAGCACAAAGCTTTGAAGGGCGCGATCGCAGCGGTCGCATCCGTAGCGACGCTCGGCGCGCTCGCCGCACCGGCGCTCGCGGCCGACACCACCTACAGCCCCAACGGCAAGTCCGTTGCGGAACTGGCGCAACACGGCGGCGCGCAGCGCATCGCAGCTATCGGCAACAAAAAAGCCAAGAATGTGGTGCTGTTCCTCGGCGACGGCATGGGCGATTCGGAAATCACCGTCGCCCGTGACTATCTGAAGGGCGCCAACGGCCACTTCGACGGACTTGACGCGGTCGGCCAGCCGAGCGCGCTTGGTGACGTGCAGGCTGGTACTGGCCAGTACACCACCTTCTCGGTCGGCAACGGCAGCAAGGACAGCGCTGTCGGCAAGGATGGCGACGGCAAGCTGGTCGCCAACCCCAATCCGGGCAAGCTTACCCCCGTAACCGATTCCTCCGCCTCCGGTTCCTCCTGGGGCACCGGCACCAAGACCTACAACAACGCCGTTGACGTTGATATTTACGGCAATCCGCAGCTGAATCTCTTCGAGCTGGCCAAGGCGGCCGGCAAAGCCACCGGCAATGTGACCACCGCCGAAATCCAGGATGCTACCCCGGCCGTGCTGGAATCGCATTCGTCCGAACGTGCCTGCTACGGCCCACAGGGCAAGACCGACGGCACGTCCAACAATGCCTCCAAGCAGTGCCTCATCAACCAGCTTAAGGAAAACGGCGGCATCGGCTCCATCTCCGAGCAGCTGCTCGACACCCGCGCCGACGTAACCATCGGCGGTGGTTCCAAGTACTTCCGTCAGACCGTGCAGGGCGGTGAATACAAGGGCAAGACTGTGTGGGAGCAGGCCAAGGAAATGGGCTTCCAGACCGTCGAGAACGATCCGGCCGCGATGAACGCCCTGCAGTACAAGGACAACCAGCCGGTGCTCGCTCTGATGAGCGACGGCAACATGCCGACCAAGTTCGACCCGTCCAAGGCCACCGCCAAGGATCCGGCCAAGGACGCCAACCCGACCGTGTGCACGCCGAACGCCAATTGGCTCGGCAACCAGGGCTCCTCGCTCAAGGACATGACCAAGAAGGCGCTCGATTTGCTGAACGACAACCCGAACGGCCAGAAGAACGGCTTCTTCCTGCAGGTCGAGGGCGCCTCGATCGATAAGCAGGACCACGCAGGCAATGCCTGCGGCCAGATTGGCGAGACCGACGACTTCGACCAGGCCATTGCCTACGCCATGCAGAACGTGGACCTCACGAACACGCTGGTGATCGTCACCGCCGACCACGCGCACACCTCCCAGATCCTCAACGCCCAGCCGGCTTACGCACTGTCCACCGTGCTGAAGACCGCTGATGGCAACAACATGGTCGTCTCCTACGGCACCGCCCAGGACGATTCTCGCGATGCAGACGGCGGCTACAACGGCGGCGACATGGAGCACACCGGCACCCAGCTGCGTATCGCGGCTTCCGGCCCTGGCGCACAGCGCGTCATCGGCCTGACCGACCAGACCGACAACTTCTACACCATCGCTGGCGCTCTGGGACTGGCCACTTCCACCGAATCGCAGAAGGCACTGTCTGACAACGGCACTGTGAAGGTCTCTGCTGCCGACGGCAAGTTCACCGCGGACGTCGACGGCTTCAACGGCGACGCTGTGCTCAGCTACGAGCTGAAGGACAAGAACGACAAGACCGTGGCCGTGTCCGATTCCTCCACTCCGCTCTCCGGCGTGCGCGTCAAGACCGCACAGACCACTCCGATCGCGCTGGACGGCGTCACCGAAGGTTCCGAATACAAGCTCACCGTCACCGGCCGCCAGTCCGGCGAGGCCGTGACCGTTGACTTCCAGGCTCCAGCTGCCAACTCCGCCGACAAGAACAACGGCAAGCCAGGCGTTGGCGCTGCGGGCGCTGACAATGACGGCGTGATCGCTTCCGGCAAGGTTTCCGACAGCGCGCAGGCCGGTCCGTTCGGTGCCGCTCTGCTGGGCAAGACCGGTACCGCGGTACTGGCCGTGGCGATTGCGATCGCCATGCTGGTTGCCGTCGCGATGCTCGTCAAGACCGCGAAGGCCGCCAAGAACGACCGCTGATTGGCTGAATAACCTCCGATAATCCCCAAAACTGCCGCCGCTGAGATGCTCCCCAGCGCCGGCGGTTTTGGGTTTTGCGCAAAGTTGAGTGAGGTGTGCTCAAGAATTTTTACGATTTTGGGAATAATAACTTGCGATTCAAAGTTGAGTGGTGTAGGCTCAAGTTTTGGAAAGCATGAGAGACGGCAATCCGGAAACGGCGATCCGAAACTCGAGCGAAGAACGAAAAGAACGTATAGCGAACCTATTGCAAAGGAGACCAAATATGGGACGCGCAGTTGGCATTGATCTGGGTACCACCAATTCCTGCATCGCAACTCTTGAAGGTGGCCAGCCCACCGTTATCGTGAACGCCGAAGGCGCTCGCACCACACCGTCGGTCGTGGCATTCAGCAAGTCCGGCGAGATTCTGGTCGGCGAAGTCGCCAAGCGCCAGGCCGTCACCAACGTCGACCGCACCATCAGCTCCGTCAAGCGCCACATGGGCACCGACTGGACCGTTGAGATCGACGGCAAGAAGTGGACCCCGCAGGAGATTTCCGCCCAGGTCCTGATGAAGCTGAAGCGCGACGCCGAAGCCTACCTTGGCGAACCGGTCACCGACGCCGTGATCACCTGCCCGGCATACTTCAACGACGCCCAGCGTCAGGCCACCAAGGACGCCGGCACCATCGCGGGCCTGAACGTCCTGCGTATCATCAACGAGCCGACCGCAGCCGCACTGGCCTACGGCCTTGAAAAGGGCAAGGAAGACGAGCGCATCCTGGTCTTCGATCTCGGTGGCGGCACCTTCGATGTGTCCCTGCTGGAAATCGGCAAGGACGACGACGGCTTCTCCACCATCCAGGTGCAGGCCACCAACGGCGACAACCACCTGGGCGGCGACGATTGGGATCAGAAGATCATCGACTGGCTCGTCGGCGAAGTCAAGAACAAGTACGGCATCGACCTGAGCAAGGACAAGATCGCCCTGCAGCGCCTGAAGGAAGCCGCAGAGCAGGCCAAGAAGGAGCTGAGCTCCTCCTCGAGCACCTCCATCTCCATGCAGTACCTGGCCATGACCCCTGACGGCACTCCGGTGC
>OGYX01000303.1_pt1 | contig 38517 bp, 41 predicted proteins | sample 1576601 | NCBI WGS metagenome assembly OGYX01 (sample SAMEA3541561, study PRJEB24748) | human gut metagenome | biome: human gut; feature: human-associated habitat; material: faeces | place: China | collected 2012 | reverse complement strand
GAAATCAGAGATTTCGTACAAGGGAATGGATTCCCTTGCGGCACAGGTGCCTATCACTGACGTAAGAATCGGAGATTGACAAAGAGATGAAAGAAAAATATAATTCGCAAGCAAGGGTAGAGGAGACCAGAATGGAAAATTACAGGGAAATGCGTGAACAAAAATTAAAAAGTGTGGATGAAATCCTTCATCAGATTTCCTGTATGGATCGTGCAGTAAATGAAAAGCAACTGGATGCGGTCATTCCATTTATACTAAAAGCGATAGGGAAATATGCAAATGCGGATCGTGTCTACATTTTTGACTGGGTTACCGGAAAAAGAGAAAGGATTACAAATACCTTTGAATGGTGTGCGACAGGGGTAAATCCTCAGATCCAAAATCTTCAGAATATTCCCGGTGATTTTGTACCAAGATGGACAGAGAAGTTTTTGGCAAAAGAAAATATTGTTATTTATGATCTGGAAGATATTGCAGAAGAAATGCCGACAGAATATGAAATATTAAAACCGCAGGAGATCCATTCGCTGATCGCAGTACCATTTTTTGAAAATCAAAAGCTGGTCGGTTTCATTGGTGTGGATAATCCGGATATGGAGTTTGCACATCTTTTTGCATGCTTATTGACAGATATGGGTGGACATCTGCAGAGTGTACGTGAAAATATGCGGATGAGAAAAAAACTGGAAGAAGAACATGCAAGCCTTGAGCAAAGTCTGGTGGAATTGCAGAAGGAGAAAAATATACTGGATGTGCTGAGTATTGATTACACATCCATATACACTTGTGACCTTTTGAAGGATAGGATGTATCCGGTAAAATTATCCGAAAATACAAATGCGATTCTGGTAAAGGAACAGCTCGGATACGAATGCCATTCTTATTCTGAACGTATCCGATATTATTATGATCACTTTGTGGTAAAGGAATCAGCACCGGACTTCCTCGAAAAAATGAGCGCAGATTATCTGATGGAATATCTGGCATATCATGATCGTTTTGCCTACAGATTCCGATGTCTGGCAAGTCCTGCAGGGCAGAAGCACTTTGAGGTACAGATTGCCAGAATGAAAGAGACTAAGGGATTTCAGGTGGTTATGGGTTACCGCTATATAGATGATATTATCGAGGAACAGAAAAAACAGAAATATGAACTGGAGCAGGCTCTGGAAAGTGCGACGCTCAATAGTGAAATTGTAAGTTCAATAAGTAAGCTCTACTGGCTCATTTATCATATGGATCTGGTCGAAGGAACGTATGAAGAAATTTCGGCAGGTCAGGAAATGTATCGTTTGACAGGGAAGAAATGCTATACAGAGGAAGTTTTTAAGGAAGTAAGAAAGTCGATCGTATCCTTTGAATATCAGAATGCAATGAAAAAATTTCTTGATACCGGTACTCTGGCGGACAGATTGAAAGAAGCTGACAGTACAGCTATGGAATACCGGACGACCAGTGGTTCCTGGCATCTGGCGAGATTTATCGTTAAGAAACGAAACACAGCAGGAAAAGTGACCAATGTGCTCTATGTGGTTCGTCAGATAGACAAGGAAAAAGAACTGGAAATTAAGTACAAGCAGGAAGTACTCGAATACAATCGTGTTATGTCCGGATTAAGTCTTGATTATACGATTGTATTTGTGCTGAATCTCGATACAGATGAATACAGGATCGTATTCACACAGACAACGAATCATGCACAGATCAGGCAGAACATTACAGGTTTTTCGGAGTATGTGGATGAATATGTAAGAAAATATACGCTGCCTGATTTTAAGGAAGCAATGAGAAAAGAACTAAGTGCTGCTAACATCAGGAAACGGTTTCATCAGGAAGATGATTATCATTTTTCCTTTGAAACAGTACCAAATGAAGCCGGACTGAGTCATTTTCAGGTTCATATAGTAAAGGAATATGATGGAGAGGAACACTATGCAGTTCTTGGTTTCCGCAGTATTGATGAAATCGTGAATCAGGAACGTTTTTATAAAGAAGCCCTTAGAAATGCAAATCAGGCACTTCAGAGCGAGTTGGATATGATTGCATCTGCATTGCCGGGAGGAGTAAAGATAAGTAATGATGATCCACAATACTCTTTCAAGTATGTATCGGAACAGTTTGCAAACATGCTCGGATACGATACACCAGAGGAACTGCGGGAAGCATGTGACGGCTCGATTGCAGGAATTGCTCATCCGGATGATCTTGAGACGGGGATTGCGGAAGCACTTGCACAGTATGAGAAAGATGACCATTATGAGATTACTTATCGAATGAGATGCAAAGATGGATCCTATAAATATATTGAGGATCATGGGCGAAAAATCTGCAAACCGGAGGGGCTGGTTGAGCACTGGAATCTGATTTTAGATAAGCATGAATTTGTAGAAAAGACAATTGAGCTGGAGAGTGAGAAAAGGGCGAATCAAAGCAAATCAGATTTTCTCGCCAGAATGTCTCATGATATGCGTACACCGTTGAATGGGATTATCGGGCTGCTTGATATATGCAGAAGCCATCCGGATGACAGGGAGCTGGTCGATTCCAGCAGAATAAAAGCAAGAGTTGCTGCAGACCATCTGCTTTCTCTGATTAATGATACGTTGGAACTCAGCAGACTGGAAGAAGGTGACCGTCCATTGATGACGGATGTATTTAATCTGCCATCTTTGCTCCACGATGTGGAAATAATCTGTAAGCTAAAAGGAGATGAAAATGGGATCTCTGTGATTTGGATAAATGATATTGGCCATTTCGAATATCCGTATCTGATAGGCAGTTCATTGAGTGTCAAACAAATACTATTGAATCTCATAGGCAACAGTATTAAGTACAATCAGAGCAAAGGTTCTGTATTTTGTTATTTGAAAGAGCAGATTATATCTGATACCAAATTGGAACTGGATTTTACCATAAAAGATACCGGAATCGGAATGTCAGATGAATTTATTAAGGATATTTTTAAACCATTTGTACAGGCGAATACAGGTGCCAGAACCAAGTATATGGGAACAGGTCTTGGGATGTCAATCGTAAAGAATCTCCTGGATAAAATGGGAGGCACGATCCAGATTGACAGTGAGGAAGGAGTGGGAACTTCTGTAAATGTAATCATTCCTTTTGAAATAGGTCAGAATGTTGGAGAAGAGCAAACGGAGAAAACAGTACAGAATAATTTGAAAGGAAAAAGAGTTCTCCTGGCAGAAGATAATGAACTGAACCGGGAAATAGCAGTTTTTATTCTTGAAGATGCCGGAATGTCTGTCACAGAAGCGATAGATGGTAGGCAGGCAGTAAAAATCTTCATGAATCATCCGGAAGGCTTTTTTGATATTGTATTGATGGATATTATGATGCCGGTCATGGATGGATATCAGGCGACAAATGTAATTCGAAGCTGTGAAAGAGCAGATGCTAAAACGATTCCAATTATTGCGATGACTGCTAAGGCTTTTGATGATGACAGAAAACAGTCAAAAGAGGCAGGAATGAATGCACATATATCAAAACCTATAGAGATATCCAATTTAATAAATACTATAGATAGACTCTGTAATAATGCTACGAATTCGACTGAAGTCACGCTGTAAGTTTTTACTGACAATTAAATACTTCAACCAAAACTGGGGTTAGCAGTTCTTCTGTATGAGAACAGCAGCCTCAGTTTTTATATCAGGAACTGGCATTTTTGAGATTGCCGGTTCTTTTTGTTTACAGAAAAAAGAAGGAGATGGAGACAATGAGCAGAGCAAAAAATCCAAAGTACGAATCCATGTCGTTGGAGGAATTGAAAGCAAACATGGAAAAAGAGCAAAAAGGAACTGGAGCAGGCAATTCACAACATGTTGGAGAAGACACAGAAAGAGTAGGCAGACATCAAAAAGGAACTTTCCCAGAACCAGAGTGTGCTGAATACAGAAGAAAAACTGGATGTACAGTCACAGCAGTGGAGCGAGGATATCAGCGAGTATGTGGACATTAAAGAACTGGATGCCAATCTTTTGAACCGGCTGATCAGTAAAATCGTTATCTCAGAACCGCAGGAGAAAGACGGAACAGAGAATTACCGCTGCACCCCTGAAACGGTCACAATGGAAATTCATTTCAATTTAAAACCAATACCGGAGCTTGGAACCATCGAAAGAGGTTCCGGTTCCCATAAATAAAAAAATCTATCAAAATTTAATCTATTTTAATCTTTTCAAGGCTCATTTCGAGCCAATATTTTCTCATAAAAGACCTAAAACATGATATTCATTGTGAAAACCTTATTTATTTTACCAATCTAAGTAAAGAAGAATTTTCAGCAGATGAAATCATTGAGCTATATTCAAAAAGATGGGATATTGAGGTTTCATATAAGACAATGAAAACAACTCAGGAAATAGAAAGGCACATAAGCTTAAATGGAGATGTTGCACGAAATGATATATATGCAAAGGTTCTGTTTCATAATATAGTTGGAGTTTTAAGAAAAGAAATAAATCATGAATTGGAAAAGAGGCAAACCGAAAAAAATATGTCGTGAACATAACACAATTGCATGTCATAGTTCATGAAATCAATTTTTTAAATTGTATGATGTATAATCTGAAAGAAAAAATCAAAGAGAAAATAGATAATATCATGAAGATCATAGACAAAATAAAAGTGCCTGTTCGCCCAAACAGACACTACCAACGTTGGGGAAGAGTTATGCCGTCGGCATCGTCATATCGATTTAGACTCGACGGAAGAAATAATCCGAAACTTAAAAAAATCGGATCTGTTCTCATGACCGCATTCCCATAGTTAAGAATATATATTTTTTTTTTTTAACACAAAAAATTTTAAAAAAATAGGTAATATTAAAAGGGATTTTATGAAGTGAACTGAATAAGTTGGACCAACAACTTAGGAGGTTCACTTTTATTATGCGGTATACAAAAGAATTTAAATTAGAATGTGTTAGAAAATATATGAACGGAGAACATATACCTGATCCTGGTGGATGTACTCATAGAACATTTTATAGAAATGTTTTAAGATGGGTTAAAATTTTTAATCAGCTTGGAGAAATTGGATTAGAACATAAAAAACCCCCTATTTCATCAGAACAAAAATTAGCTTTAATTAACAGGGTCATACAGGGAGAATCATATTGTTCAGTTGCATATTCTATAGGTAGGCAAGAATCCTATGTGTCCAGAATATATAAGCTTTATTTACAAGAAGGAATTGATGGCTTACAATCACATTGTAAGAAAGGTAGGCCATCCAAAATGAAAAAAGAAGAACAGAATATAGATTTAGAATCATTATCTCAAGAGGAACAAATCAAAATACTGAAGAAACAGCTCGAAGAAAAAGAAGTAGAGGTAAAATATCTAAAAAAATTAGCCGCCTTGGTTCAAAAGAGGAAGGCCCAACAACAAAAGAAAAAGTAAGTGTTGTTGATGAACTAAGGTTAGAATATAAACTATGTGTCATCCTCAAAGCAGCACATATAGCCAAATCAACCTATGAATACTATAAAGAATCAAAACATTTAAAAGCGGAAGAAAAGAGAAAGTCTAAAGATAATGAAATATTATCAGTAGTAAAACCAATCTATGAAGAAAATAAGTCCCGTTATGGATATAGAAGGGTAATATTATCAATAGATTCAAAAATATTGTCAAAATTAAATGTAGGAAGAGATCGTATAAGAAAAGTATTAAGAGATAATGGATTACTAGGAATTCAAGGAAGAAACCATAAATATCATTCATATACAGGTGACAATGGCATGGATAAAAGAAATCTTTTGCTTGCTAAAGAAGTAGATGAAAAAAATCATAAAACGACATATAAACGTCATTTTGAAACAACAGGTCCAAATGAAAAATGGACAACAGATGTATCGGAATTTAAATTACCTACAGGGAAACTTTACTTGTCACCAATTCTAGATATGTATGACAGTTCGATTATTTCTTATGATATTTCTACTTCACCAAGTTTAGAACAAACAAAAAGAATGTTAAATGAGGCATTTAAACAATATCCAAATTTAGAAGGATTAATATTTCATAGCGATCAGGGATGGCAATATCAACATCAATATTATATAAATGAATTAAAGAAGAAAGGTATCTTACAATCCTTTTCAAGGAAAGGCAATTGTATGGATAATTCATTGATGGAAAATTTCTTTGGAATTTTAAAAAATGAAATGTTCTATGGGCATGGATCAGAGTTTAAAACATTAGATGAATTAAAGAAGGCGATTGAAGAATATATTAAATATTACAATGAGAAAAGAATCAATGTAAAAAGAAAAGGATTGAGTCCATTAGCTTATAGACAACAATCCCTATCTTAAATTTTATAGTCCAACTATTTCAGTGCACTACATTATGCGCTTTTTTTATTGCACAAAAATAATGATAAAATAATTTTAAATTTATTTTCATAATAACAAAAATAGCGCCAACTTAAAGAATGCATAATTTTTTAAGTTGACGCCATTGCGCACAATGTGCGGTTTTTAATTGATTTGTTTTTTCAATCATTGTATGAGTATTTTCTTGTAAGCCAACGAGAATAAACATTTAAAATATTTGGAGCTTTTTTTCTTTTTTCGATATCTTCATTTATATGTTCTAAAAGAAAATTGGATACACGATCATCGTCACCCTTTTCATGATTATAAACATAAAATAACATTTGAATGATTCCTTCTTGTGGGACTTTTATGTTTATTGTATAATCGGGTGAAATGATAGGATGATCTTTATCTCGTTGTAGACATTGTTTGTCTATATCAACATTAATATCATCTAAAAAATGACGTACTTCTTCATTACCACATTCTTTTAGTTTCTTAACTTCTTGTCTTATACTTTCTGTAATATACCCTGATAAAATGAAATTTTCTAAAGTTGTATATTTAATAAGCTCTTCTAAATTATAATCATCTTCCATAAGATTATTTCCTTTCATTTTTTTGTAGGATGATTTAAATAGACCAAATATGAAAGGATTACTTTTTGAATGACATATTTAAAGTAATAAGAAAAACCTTTTGTTTTTTTGACTAACCTCCTTTATAATTATCTAATTCTATAGGTTCTTTTCCTTTATCTGTCGTATCTCTATCTTCCTATTATGTATATTGTCTTTTTTCGTCTGACTTTCTTTTTAATATAAGTTGATGATTATTATCGATTTCAAAACCAATATATTAAATCGAGTTTCTTTCCTACTTTTGCAATATGAATGTTTATTATTATAAGTATAACAATAATTTAAATGAACAAAACACTGCCTTGATCTATAAAACCTAAACGGCAACATTAATTATTTTCAATGATTTCTTTTATTTAAATCTGTAATTTCTCGTTCTGTTCGTCGCATAACTATGCTCCAAAATGATCTTTTTTAAAATGTTTATAATAAATAATAAAGAGAAAGGAAGTTGTAAACCAAGTGATTGGATAAGAAATAACAACACCTTTTAATGTTGGATAATGAGGAGAAATAAAGGTTACCCAAGCAACACGCAAAACACAAATTCCAAGACAGACTAAAAGCATTGGTTTTAATGATTCCCCACACCCTCTCATTGTCCCTGAAAAGATTTCTACACAACAGTATGAAAAATAGAAAGGCATTAAAAAGAGTATTAAACTTTGACATTGATTAATGATGGCTGGATCAGATGAAAAGAGTTTTGTAATATAACTTCCCCCAAAACATAAGATCACACTTAAAGAAACTGCCATTGTTAAGGCAATCGCTAAAGCTGTTTTCGCTCCTTTTTGAATACGATCATAAAGATGAGCACCATAGTTTTGTCCTATAAAAGTTGTAATTGCGGCACCAATGGCTGCCATAGCCATCCAAAATAAAGCATCAATCTTTACATAGACTGACCATGAAGCAATGGTTTGAGTTCCAAAGGCATTAATATGTGTTTGTAAGACGATATTGGCGATACTATACATTGTTGATTGAATTCCAGCAGGAGCACCAATTTTAACAATTTTCTTTAATACATGTAAATGAAATTTAATTTTTGATAATGTAAGTTGATAAACATCTTTAGAAAACATCAATTGAAGTGTGACTAAAATAGCACATACTGTTTGGGCAATAAACGTTGCAATCGCTGCCCCAGCAATACCTTTATGTAAAATAACAACTAAAACAAAATCAAAAACAACATTAACAATACTACAAATAATTAAATAATAAAGTGGTCTTTTACTATCTCCTACAGCTCTTAAAATTCCTGAACCAATATTATAAATAGCTCCGGGAATCATCCCTAAAAAGTAAAGTCTCATATAAAGACTGGCATCATTTAAAATATCATGAGGAACACCTATTGCATCTAAACATTGATAAGAAAAGAATAAACCAAAAAGCATCATGATAATTCCACTAACAATAGCAAGCATATATGAAGTATGGACTGCTTGATGTATCTTATCTTTATTATGAGCTCCATAATATTGAGCAATAACAACAGAAGCTCCAGTTGATAAACCAACATAGAAGTTAACAACTAAGTTTGTCAAATTCCCTGTTGAACCAACAGCAGCAAGAGCATTTGTCCCACAAGCTTGACCAACAATAATGGTATCAACGGTATTATATAGTTGTTGAAAAAAGCTCCCAATTAATATTGGAAAAAAGAAAAAAAGTAATTGTTTCCAAATAACTCCTTTCGTAAAATCTTGTGTTTTATTCATAGATTACCCTCCCTATAATAAAAAACACCCAAAGGTGCATTGTTTGAAATAATGGTATCACATAATTTTTGACAAAACAACCAAAGAAGAAACATCAAAAAGTTAAATCAAGTTCATATTTCTTCTTTATGATATAGACGAAAGGAGGAACAAGAAATTACTTAAACAAAACTTAATCATAAATTTCTCTTTTTAAAAAAAGATAATAATAGATTAAAAAACAGATTCTCCCCCTCCCTTTTGAATCTGTTTTTTGTTGTTTCTATATAATGAAAATGATAAGGTAGATAGAGAGAGGTACAAATCTATGTTATTTAAAGATAAATTAAAAGAACCTGTTATTTATAAAGGGAGTAATAAGGCAATAAATGAACTAAATCAAATACAAGAATATTTAAAAACACATACAAGTAAAGAATTAGAAAAGAAAGCAAGACTTATTCAGTATGGTATTGAAGGAGAAGAGAATATTTTATTTGAATTAAAGAATAGTCATTTTCCAATGTATGTTTTACATGATATTTATATGGTAGATCATGATTTGAGTGCGCAAATTGATTATATAATTATTACGCCATCGATGGTTTATTTTATAGAATGTAAAAATCTTATAGGGACAATCACGATAGATTCTATGGGAAATTTTACAAGAGAGTATAATTATAATGGGAAAATAATTAAAGAAGGTATTTATTCACCCATAACACAAAATCAAAGACATTTAGAGTTATATAAAATGTTACGTGAAAAGGATAAAGGATCAGTAATGAAATTTCTTTATAATAAGACCTTTTCAAGTGGTTTTAAATCACTTGTTGTCCTTGCTAATCCAAAGTCTATCTTAAAAAGTCGTTATGCTCCTAAAGAAATAAAAGAAAAAGTTATTAAAGCAGACCAACTGATAGATTATATAAAGAAGCATGAACAAAGTGCTTTTAGAAATCAAAAAGATATGATTGCTATGGCTGATGGACTTTTATCTTATCATCAAAAACAAGAAATACCACCAATTCAAGAAGAAAATACATTTGAAAGTATAGCAATTAATAATGATGATCATTTAATTGAATCATTAAAAAAATATCGTATGAATAAAGCGCAAGAAAAGAATTTACCACCTTATTATATATTTAATGATATTACTTTAAATGAAATCGTTGCTTATAAACCAACAACAATAGAAGAACTCCTTTCGATAAAAGGATTTGGACCAAAGAAATGTGATTGGTATGGAGAAGATATTTTAGACATAATAAGAAGTTTGTAAAAAACTTCTTATTAATCACATAATTTTCGACAAAACAACCAAAAAAGAAATATGAAAAAGTAAAATAAAGTTCATATTTCTTCTTTATGATAATAGACGAAAGGAGGAACAAGAACTTACTTAAACAAAACTTAATCATAAATTTCCCTTTTTAAAAAAAGATAATAATAGATTAAAAAACAGATTCTCCCCCTCCCTTTTGAATCTGTTTTTTGTGCAGAATATATAAACAACATTCATTGATTATGATACAATAATTAAAAGAACATTTTGAATATGAAAGTAAATTAAAATGAAAGAATTTTTGTATGTATAAAATATTAAAAAGATACAAAAATTGCAAATTCTAATGACTATAATAGGAAATGTTAATAAGAGAAAATGATGAAGTTAGAGTTTTAAACATGATATTATTTTCAAGATGGGAGAAAAAATTATGAGTAAAAAAACAGTTCAAAAAAGTAAAAAAACAACAACAAGAACGAATAAAAAAAGAACATCAGGTGTAAAGGCCAATACGGTTGTTGAACCAACACCAATCACAAGTGAAAAGACAACTGATGTTAAACCAGTAGAAGTGCCTAAAAAAACTGCTACTGTTCAACCAAAAGAAACAAGTGAAAAAGTTGTTGCTGCTAAATCAACAACAGCTACAAGTAAAAAGGCAGCTACTGCAAAATCAGAAACAACAACTGAAAAAGTTTCTGCCAAAACAACATCAACTAAAAAAACAGCTTCTACTAAGAAAGCAACTACTAAAAAGACAACAACTGCTAAATCAACAACAGCTACAAGTAAAAAAACAACTACTGCTAAACCAAAATCTGTAAAAAGTGAAACACCTGTTGAGGCTAAACCAACAGAAGTTATTCAAGAAGTTCCTGTTGAAAAACCTCAACCAATTGATTTAGGACCACGTAGAAGTGTTGCTTTTATTGGTTCAGAATGTTATCCATTTGTAAAAACGGGTGGATTAGGGGACGTTATGTCAGCTCTTCCAAAGAGTTTAGCTAAATTAAATATGGATGTTAAAGTTATTATTCCAAGATATAAATGTATACCACAAAAATTCCAAGAAAAGATGGAATATAAAGGATCATTTTATATGGATTTATGCGCAGATGGAAAACAATATTATGTAGGTATTATGGAATATCAAGAAGATGGTGTTGTTTATGATTTTATCGATAATGATGAATTCTTCTCATGGGGTAATCCATATACTAATCTTATCGATGATATTCCTAAGTTCTGTTATTTTAGTAAAGCAGCTCTTGCAGCACTTAATTATTTAAATTGGACACCTGATATTGTACATTGTCATGATTGGCAAGCAGCTTTAGTTCCTCTTTATTTAAGAACAATCTTTAAAGATACAAATGTAGGACGTGCAGGTTCTGTTCTTACAATTCATAACTTAAGATTCCAAGGTATCTATGATCGAAAAACAATTCAATATTGGTCTGATCTTCCTGATTATGTCTTCAATAAAGATTGTATGACACAAAATTGGTTAGATGCGAATATGTTAAAAGGTGGTATCACTTATTGTAATAAATTAACAACAGTAAGTAATACGTATGCTGGAGAAATTCAAACAGAAGAATATGGTGAAGGTCTTGAAGAACATTTAAGATATCATAGTAGTAAGATTTTAGGAATTGTTAATGGTATTGATACGGATATTTGGAACCCAGCAACAGATAAACTTTTAGCTGCTCAATATGATAGTCAATCTGTTATCAAGAATAAAAAAGTAAATAAAAAAGCACTTCAAGAATCATTAGGATTAGAAGTTGATGATCATAAAATTGTCATTGGACTTATTTCACGTCTTACAAATCAAAAAGGTCTTGATCTTGTCAATGATGTTATTCCAAGTATTATGGATGAACATACACAAGTTGTTGTTTTAGGTACAGGAGATGCGATGTATGAAGATGCTTTCCGTTATTATGAAAATAAATATAAAGGAAACTTCTGTGCATATATTGCTTACAATGAAAATGTCGCTCACAATATTTATGCAGGATGTGATGCTTTACTAGTACCATCAAGATTTGAACCATGTGGACTTACACAACTTATTAGTATGAGATATGGTTCTATCCCAATTGTAAGAGAAACGGGTGGACTTAAAGATACTGTTCAACCTTATAATCTATTTGATAATACAGGTAATGGTTTTACATTTGATCGTTATGAAAGTGGACTTCTTTATGATGCAATCAATCGTGCTAAAACACTTTATTTTGAAAATAGAAAATATTGGGATGAAATGGTTGTTCGTGATATGAATAAAGATGTTTCTTGGCAACAAAGCGCAAAACAATACAAAGATATGTATGTAGAATTAACACCAAAATATTAAAGCAATTTAAAAATGCAATGTTATTTAACGTTGCATTTTTTTATCCCATAATTTTTGACAAAACAAACAAGAAAGAAACATGAAAAAGTTAAATAAAATTCATAAAACTTATCTATGATAATACACGAAAGGAGGAACAAGAACTTACTTAAACTCAAAACTTAATTATCAATTTTCCTTTTTAAAAAATAATAATAGATAATAGTAAAAAGCAGATCTTTTCCCTTCCCTTGGATCTGTTTTTTTGTTGTAACAATAAAAATTGCATTGTAACAATCTAATTGTTACAATGCAAAAACTGATGTTACAATACTAAAATACCAATAAAATCAAATGATACACAACAAAAGAGGCAAGCCAAGCAATAAGGCATTGTCCAAAGACAACAATCAATGCCCATTTACCATTAAGTTCTCTTTTGATTGCAGCAATAGCAGCAATACAAGGTGTATAAAGTAAACAAAAAATAAGTAAAGATAAAGCAGCTGGTGTTGTAAGTGACATCAACAATGATTGGGTTGAACCATAAAGAATAGATAATGTCGAAACAACACTTTCCTTTGCCATAAATCCTGAAATAAGGGCTGTTGAAATGCGCCAGTCACCAAATCCTAATGGATTAAAGATTGGAGCAATATAACCAGCAAGAATAGCTAGAATACTATCTTTTGATTCAGTAACAATATTAAATCTTAAATCAAAAGTTTGTAAGAACCAAATAACAATGGTTGCAACAAAGATAACTGTAAAAGCTCTTTGTAAGAAATCTTTAGCTTTTTCCCATAATAATTGACAGACGTTTTTAGCGCCAGGCATACGATAGTTTGGAAGTTCCATGACAAAAGGAACAGGTTCACCTTTAAAAAGGGATCCTTTTAAAATCAAAGCAAAAATAATACCCGTCAAAATACCAAAAACATATAAGAAAATCATGACTAATGCGCCCTTACCTGGGAAAAAGACGGAGGTAAAGAAAGCATAGATTGGAAGTTTTGCTGAACATGACATAAATGGTGTTAGAATGATTGTCATTTGTCGATCTCTTCTTGAAGAAAGTGTACGACTTGCCATAACGCCAGGTACTGTACAACCAAAGCCAATCAACATAGGGACAATACTTCGTCCAGAAAGTCCTATTTTTCTAAGCAGTTTATCCATGATAAATGCCACACGTGCCATATATCCACTATCTTCTAGAATTGATAAAAAGAAAAATAAAGTAACGATAATTGGTAAGAAACTTAAAACAGTTCCTACCCCATTAAAAATCCCATCTATAATCAAAGAATGCAAAGCAACATTAATTTGAGCATTTGTGAGTAAAGTGTCAACATAATTTGTGACAACAGTCACCCCACTTTCTAAAACTCCTTGTAAAAAAGCTCCAATAACATTAAATGTTAGAAAGAAAACAATTCCCATGATTCCAATAAAAGCAGGAATTCCTGTATATTTTCCTGTTAAGAATTGATCGATTTTTTGACTTCTTAATCTTTCTTTACTTTCATGTGGTTTTTTTACAGTTTGTTTACAAATATCTGTAATATAATGAAATCTATTACTTGCTATAGCAGCAGAACAATCAAGATTACTTTCTTCTTCTAATTGAATACGAATATGTTCTAAAGTTTCTTTTTCATTTTGACTCAGATCAAGTTGTTCTAATAAAAGTTCATCTTTTTCAACAAGTTTACTTACTGCAAAACGTAATGGAATCTTTGCGTTTGAGGCATGATCTTCAATTAAATGTTCAATTGCATTTAAACAACGATCAATCGCTTTATTTTGTTGATTATCTATATGTTGATAAAATTGAGGTCTTTCTTGATAATAAGCAACATGTAAAACATGACTGACGAGTTCATCAATACCTTCCCCTTTAGCAGCTGAAATAGGAATAACTGGAACACCGAGATATTCTTCTAAATCATTGATTAATACAGTTCCTCCATTACCTAACATTTCATCCATCATATTTAAAGCGACAACCATTGGCATATTAAGTTCTAAAAGTTGCATTGTAAGATATAGATTTCTTTCAATGTTTGTAGCATCTACAATATTAATAATAGCTTTAGGTCTTTCTCTTAATAAGAAGTTTCTTGTGACGATTTCTTCACTACTATAAGGTGACATTGAATAAATACCTGGTAAATCAGTAATCAGAGTATTTTGATACCCTTTAATTCTTCCATCTTTACGATCAACAGTAACTCCAGGAAAGTTACCAACATGTTGATTTGAACCTGTAAGTTGATTGAATAGTGTGGTTTTACCACAGTTTTGATTTCCTACTAAAGCAAATGTGAGTAAATCACTTTCATGATAGATTTGATGATCATTCATTTTATGATAACTTGATTCACCATAGCCAGGGTGATCTTTATATTGAAAAATGAATGAATCATTTTTATTTTCTGTTTTTTTAGTTATTTCTTTAATTTCAATTTTATGAGCATCTTCTTTCCTTAAAGTAAGCTCATAATCATGTATTTTAATTTCCATAGGATCACCCATCGGTGCATACTTTACCATGGTAACCTCTGTACCTTGAATTAATCCCATATCTAAAAAGTGTTGTCTTAAAGCTCCTTCTCCGCCAACAGAGAGAATAACAGCACTTTTTCCAATAGCCAATTCCTCTAATTTCATAATTTTCCTTCTTTCCTTTATAAGGATAACTTTTTAATAAAAGAGTTGCAATGATGAAACACTTTTTTTAACATAATTATTCCATTTTATTGTTAAAGTATCTCGGTATATTAAAGTCGGAGGTAGAAATGTATGATAAAAAATGCACTATTAAGTTTAAAGAAAAATATAGGAAAAACGATTTTATTATTTGTAATTATTGTTGTAATTACAAATCTCGTTATTGCTGGTTTATCTATTCAATCAGCAACAAAAAAATCAATGGATCAAATTCGTAGTAGTTTAGGAAACGATGTAACTCTTTCTGTTGATTTTAGAAATATGATAAAAAACAGAAAACCTAGTGAAGCCGTAAGTAATGAGACATCATTAACAACAACCATGGAAGATAGTTTAAAAGATTTAAAGTATGTAAAAAATTATAATTATCAAATATCTACATCAGCTAACAGTAATTCTATTTCAGCGGTAGAAACTGCATCAGATAATAGTAATAATCAACCAGAACAAGCTTCAAATCAAGTTGATTTTACAATCAGTGCCAACACCACAATGAAGTATTTAGATTCTTTTACCAATAACAATTATAAACTTACAAAAGGGCGTTTACTTACAACAAAAGATCAAAATACAAATAATTGTGTTATTGAAACCAATCTTGCAAGTGATAATGATTTAAGTGTTGGTGATACTTTTACTATTACAACAACGGTTAATGATGAAACAATTACTCAAGAACTTACAATTGTAGGTATTTATGAAATTCAATCAACAAATGAAATTGGTAGTGCTCATTTCAATAATCCAGTAAACACAATTTATACTGATTTATCAATTGGACAAACACTTACTGGAAGTAGTGAAAATATTACATCAGCAATTTATTATTTAGATGATCCAGAAAACGCAGAAGCTTTTGTAGAACTTGCGAAAAAGAAAAGTGATATTGATTTTGATACGTTCTCATTAGATGCCAATAATCGTCTTTATCAACAAAATGCTTCTTCTCTTGAAAGTATGCAATCATTTGCAAAGATGTTTGTATGGATCGTAGTGATTGCTGGTAGTGCAATTCTTTGTTTAATCTTAGCTCTAACAATTAGAAATAGATATTATGAAATTGGTGTTCTTTTATCACTTGGACAAAGTAAAGTTAAAATTATTGCTCAACAACTTATTGAAGTAGGGTTAATTGCAGTAGTTGCTTTTGTGATTTCTTTAGGTACAGGACAATTAACATCTCATTATATGGGAAATATGTTAGAAAGTAGTTCTTCTTCAAATGTCATGCAAATGGGTCAAAAAGGAGATCAACCAAATGAAAATCAAAATCAATCAGATAGTAATCAACAAAAAAACAATACACAAACAAAAGAAAATTTCTTAGGAAATATGATGCAAGGACCATCAAATCAGGAATTAGATGTTTCGATTACAGGTGAAAATGTCATTCAACTTGCTGGTGTTACAGTAGCAATCTGTATTGTTTCTATTGCTGTACCTGCAGCCTATGTATTGAGACTTACACCTAGACAAATCTTATCTAGAAAGGAAGGTTAAGATGGAAAAGTTATTAGAATTAGAAAATGTAAGCTATAGTTATCAAGATGGCAAAGAAAAAAATCAAATTTTAGATCATACTTCTTATTTGTTTGAAAAAGGTAAAATCTATGCAGTTGTTGGTGCGAGTGGAAGCGGGAAAACAACAACTCTTTCTCTTGCCTCTGGTTTAGATAAACCTGATGATGGAAAAGTTTTGTTCAAAGGAAAAGATATTCAAGAAATAGGTTTGAATAAATATCGTCGAGAAGATATTTCAATTGTCTTTCAATCTTATAATCTTATTTATTATATGAATGCTTTAGAAAATGTTATGTCTGCTTTAGAAATTGCGGGGATCAAAAGAAAAGATAAAAAAGAATATTGTTTATCTATTCTTAAACAACTTGGACTTTCCAAAGATGAATGTAAAAGAGATATTCGACAATTATCAGGAGGACAACAACAAAGAGTTGCAATTGCACGTGCTATTGCAAGAGAAGTCGATTTGATTCTTTGTGATGAACCCACGGGTAATCTTGATGAAAAGAATTCAATAGAGATCATGAATACTTTCCTAGATTTAGCACATATTCATCATAAATGTGTTATTTTAGTAACCCATTCACCTACTCTAGCAAAGATGTGTGATGTGTCTTTAAGAATTAAAGAAGGAAAAATAGAAGCAAAACGTTAGAGTTTTGCTTTTAAGTGGTTATAGAATTTAATTAATAAAAAAATCAGAATGGGGTTGGGCTTTTGTCCTAATGGACTACGTTGGGTATTAAATGAAATCTATGGACGTTACCATATTCCATTATTTATTGCAGAAAATGGTTTAGGTGCAATTGATAATGGAGTAGATTTGTTTGGTTATACTTGGTGGGGACCTATTGATTTAGTAAGTTCTTCAACAGGAGAAATGAAAAAACGTTACGGATTCATCTATGTAGATTTGGATAATACTGGAAATGGAACGTTAGAAAGAAAAAGAAAAGATTCATTTTATTATTATAAAAAATTAATTGAATCAAATGGAGTGTGTGTTTTTGATGAATAAAAAAGCAATTTGTTTTAAGACGATTGAAACACATACTTTAGGAGAGCCTACACGTATCGTTACTGAAGGCTTTCCTAAGTATGCAGCAAAAAGTATGATGGAATATAAAGAGTATTTAGAAAATAATTATGACCAATATCGTTCAGCACACATGTGTGAACCTAGAGGTCATAAAGATATGGTTGGAGCACTTCTTGTAGAACCAATTTCAAAAAAAAGCGGATATAGGTATCATTTACATGGATGCTAATCGATGAATAAATATGTGTGGGCATGCAACTATCGATGTGTCTATGACATTGGTTAATGAAAATATAGTTAAAGTTGTAGAACAAGTAACAAAATGTCAATAGTTTTTCAATCCCTTTTTCAAAAATGGAAAAAAATAGAGCATATAGATTTCTCTATACACTCTATCTTTTCATTTAATATTAAATTTTTGAGTTCGAAAAACTGAAAATTATTTATCGTCTGTGTTTTCTTTATTGTTTTCCTTTTTCTTGTGAGTCGAACCTAAGCAAAGGAACGAGGAACCAAGGCATAACCACACTATAGTCATAGAATTTTCATTTCTACTCGTAAAGCTAATAGCGATGCTATGAAAAACAAGACTGATGCAACATAAAATAAGATTGATTTGTTTATTCCTTTTTTCATAAATAAGTGCCTTCTGCGAATAATAATTTATTTTAATAAATATTTTTCAAACGCTTTATGATTATCAAAGTGTACTTCTCTAAAAAACAGAATTAACCAAATAATATAGGCCGGTATAGCCATATATGGGGTTAAAAAGCAGGATAATAACGCTCCTGCCAACATTATAACAGTCCATATGAAACACTGATTTCTTATATCACGAGAGATCTGAACTTTATCATACAATGACTGTTCTTCTTTAGAAAATGAATTAAATCCTGAAACAAATTTTGCTGCTTTTTCCTTAAAAATCGCAAATAACACACCTATAATTACAAATAGTATAGCCAAAATTATACATGACCCAAATCCTATATTCATAATACATACCTCCTTCAAATCTCGATTGTGTAATCACATGATATTATATTTTTTCTTCAATTACATCCACCTAATTTTAATACATTGCCATTCGACTTACTTCTGTAACCAGCATCCGGTTGATTTCAGGATAGAACAAGTTGACAAAAATTATTCTTACATAATTTTTTCTAGATATCACAAATTTTTATAGCCTAGACACAGGTTCTTTTGAAGTACGTCAAAAACAAGACGATATGCCAAAATATTTAAGGCAAAATATAACATAAATAGAATTAGCTTTTGTACAATATCGCCTTAACTTAATGACATTTGTTTTCTGTACAGCCTTTTTTATTCATACATTGGAATAAGTTTTCCAGTATGCTTAACATACGATGACATGAATTATTAACATAATAGGAGGTGTTGGAAAGAATTTTACCTACTAAACGACTCTTTCTAAAACTTAATAGATTAAATTTTCATTCATTTTCAAATAACTCTTTTATTAAAAAAGATGATCTATAACTATAAACGTAATCCTTTAATATCTTTAATACGTGAAAGAATAATATTACAACTACAACTAATAACCCCTGGTAATGTATCAATAGTAGTATGTAAGAAATCCTCCATCTCACTATTAGAAGCAGCAACAGCGTGTACATGTAATTTGTTTTTTCCTGTAACACGATAAATTTGAGTAACAATATTATTTTGGTTTAATATTTCTATAACATCAGTAAACGAATTTGATAATGTTTCAATTTCAAAATAACAAGATATAGCGCCACTTATTTTTTGAGGATTGATAATTGTCGTATATTCTTCAATAACCCCTTTTTTTTCTAATGCTTGAATTCTAGCTTTTACAGCAACTCTAGAAATCCCTACCTCTTTTCCGATATCAGAGTAAGAAAAACGTGCATTTTTTATTAATAATTGAACAATTTTTTGATCTAATTCATCAAGCCCATTTAAATACATAATCATTCCCCCGTTAATCATTTATTTAATACTATCATGCTCCTTATTATAAGTAAATCTTTTAAAAATTAGAGATATTGACTGAAAATAAATATTTGATTATAATACTTACAAAACGTAAGATAAATATTACGAAAGGAATATAAAAGATGAATAGAGATTTAACAAAAGGTTCAGTTTTAAAGTCTATGCTTCTTTTTTCAATTCCAATGATTTTAGGTGATTTACTTCAACAATGTTATAACATTGTTGATACATTGATTGTTGGTCAATTTCTTGGTAAAAATGCTCTAGCAAGTGTTGGCTCATCGTTTACCTTAATGACATTTATAACATCTATAATCCTTGGTTTATGTATGGGAAGTGGAGCGTTGTTTTCAATTAGATATGGACAAAAAGATGAAAAAGGATTACAGGAAGATGTATGTGCATCATTTTTCTTTATTGCACTCATCACGTTTATACTAACAGTAATATCTTATATTTTTCTTAATCAGCTTTCTGTTTTTTTACATGTTCCACATGAAGTGTGGGGAGATATGAAAGGCTATCTTATTGTTATTTTTATAGGAATACCAGCTATTTTTTTATATAACTATTTTGCTTCTTATTTAAGAGCTATTGGTAATTCAATGACGCCACTTATATTTTTAGCTGTTTCGGCAATACTTAATATTGCATTAGATTTATTTTTTGTCATTGTATTAAAATTAGGAGTTGAAGGCGCAGCTATTGCTACGGTTATTTCCCAATATCTTTCAGGTATTGGCATCAGTATTTACTCACTTATAAAAAATATACAGGTACGAGCAATTACAAAATTACAATATTTTCATTTAAAGAGGGTTCATAAAGTAATCTCATTTTCAGTTCTTACATGTATTCAACAATCAGTAATGAATTTAGGTATTTTAATGGTACAAGGGTTAGTAAATAGTTTTGGAACTGTGGTTATGGCAGCATTTGCTGCGGCTGTTAAAATTGATGCTTTTGCATATATGCCAGTACAAGATTTTGGGAATGCATTTTCGACTTTTATTGCTCAAAACTATGGTGCAAAAGAAAAAATGCGTATTCAATCAGGATTAAAATCAGCAGTTTGTCTTTCTATGGGATTTTGCATAATTATTTCAACTATTGTATGTATTTTTGCTAAAAATTTAATGACTATTTTTATAGATGCAAAAGAAACAGAAATTATTATGGAAGGTGTCAAGTATTTAAAAATTGAAGGTGCCTTTTATTGTGGAATTGGTTGTTTGTTTTTGTTGTATGGTTTGTATCGTGCTTTAGGTAAACCTGGTATGAGTGTCATTCTTACAATATTTTCTTTAGGTACACGTGTTGTGTTAGCTTATGTTTTATCCGCAATTCCAGCGATTGGTGTTACTGGTATTTGGTGGTCTGTTCCTATTGGATGGGCACTTGCAGATTTAATAGGATTAATTTATTATAGGCGTAAAAAAAAGGAATTGCTTTCTTTCAATATTGAGTAGGAGCTGGGCATATAGGAAAAAATGTGATAAAAATTGCTCAGGCGTTAGATATGGATATTATGGTGTATACAAGAACGCCTAGAGAAGATCATGATGGAATTCATTATGTATCATTGGATACTTTATTAAAGAATAGTGATTATATTTCTTTGCATTGTCCATTAACTAATCATATGTTTGTAGTTTGTCTTTTCTATATTTTCTGCTTTATAGGAAATGCTTTTGTAGGATCCTATCGAGGAATCGGTAAAGTAGATGTCCCTTTTAAAGGAACAACGATGTATGTTATACATTACGTGTTATTTTATCTTATTTACTTATTCATCAATTAGGTTTAGTAGCAGTGGCTTTAGGTTGTGGTATTGGTTGGATATTTGTGAATATTTATCAAATATTTGCGTATAGAAAATTAAAGCTAACCGCAAAAGGTAGTTAAATGAGAAAGTTTTGCGGTTTGAAATCGCAAAACTTTCTAGAAATATATATATTGCTACAATAAAAATAAAAAATTCCTTATAATAAGATAAAGAGGAGATGTGTCTATGATCAAAAAAGAAAACTTACCAGAATGTCCTGTAGCAACAACTGTTTCTTTGACAGGAAGTAAATGGAAATTGTTGATTTTAAGAGATTTATTAACGGGGACAAAACGTTTTGGACAGTTAAAGAAATCATTACCTGATATTTCTCAAAAGGTATTGACGGAGTCTTTAAAATCAATGAGACCTGTGATTTCTGTAATGGAACAATGGGGAAAGGAATATAAGGAAAGTATTTAGGGTATAAAAAAAGCACCTTTTTTAATAAAGTTGTTCAAGCTAAATTAAAAGAAAAGGTGCAATACAATTATATATGATTAAAAATAATTTTGTATATAAAAATCTAATATTTGATGAATTTCATCAAATATTAGATTTTTATTTTATTTTCCATTGATGTTTTTTTAAATCAACATGATGATCATCTTTAAAAGTAATTCCTTCTTTTTCTAATAATTCTTTTTGTTCAAACCAACCAGGAACAAGTCTTCCTTGAAAATTAACGACACGATGACAAGGATAATGTCCATAATATGAGGCATTTGCTAGTATTTTACCTACTAAACGACTATTTTTTTCTCTACCAATTAAACAAGCAATTTGTTTATATGTTGCCACACATCCTTTAGGTATTTCTCCTACTGTTTCTAATACTTGATAAATTAATTCTTCATTCATAATGATCATTCCTTTTCCTTTAATTTATTATAAAAAATGAATGCAAGAGAATCAATTTATGTTAGTATTATTTAAGGAAAAGGAAGAAGTAAATGTGAAAATTGTTTTATTAAATGGAAGTCCACGTAGAGGTGGAAATACAGAAATTATGATTAATACATTTATGGAAAATGTTAAAGGTCATGATGTTGTTAAATTAAATATTGCATCAAGGATGCTTAGGATGTAAGTATTGTTGGTCACATCAAGGAGAATGTGTTCAAAAAGATGATATGGAACAAGTATGGACACATTTAAAAGAAGCAGATATTAAGATTTTTGCATCACCATCTATTGGTTTGATATGACTGCTCAATTAAAAACTGTCATTGATCGTATGTATGCAGGTGGAAGCACAGGGTTTCATTTCCACCAAACAGCTTTATTATTAGATGCTGGAGCTGATCATGTTTTTGATGCAGCGATAAGTCAATATAAAGCCATGACATCTTATTTAAAATGGGAAGATCTTGGTATTATTTGTGTTCCTAATATGGAAAATAAAGGAAGTATGAAAGAATCTTCAAAATTAGGTGAAGTTATTCAATTAGCTAAAAGTATTAAATAAGAAGATTTAAAGTAATGAAAAAAGTTGCATTCATATGTGTTCACAATTCTTGTAGAAGTCAAATTGCTGAAGCTTTAGGAAAACATCTTGCAAGTGATGTTTTTGAAAGCTATTCAGCAGGAAGTGAAATTAAAAATCAAATAAATCCAGATGCTGTTCGTTTAATGAAAAATTTGTATGGAATAGATATGGAAAAGACACAACATCCAAAGTTGATCAATGAAATACCTCAAGCAGATATGCTTATATCAATGGGATGTAATGTTGGTTGTCCTTTTGTTGGTAAAGAATTTGATGATAATTGGCAACTTGATGATCCAACGGGAAAAGATGATCAAGAATTTATAAAAGTGATTCATGAAATCGAAGAGAAAATATTAAAACTTAAAGAAGAACTTATGGAATAAATATTTCGTAAGTTTTTTTACTTTTTTTAACAAAAAAAGAAGAAAAAAGTAAAAAAATAAACGATATATATAGTAGGAGGAACTACTTATGCAACAATTAAATCTTATAACAAGCTCTAATAAAACAATCATGTACGATCAGTATTGTAAAATGCTGATAGGACATCCTTATATGCTTGCAAGAATCATTTCTTGTTTTGTTGAAGAAGCAAAGTATCTTTCATTAGATGAAATAAAAAAGCTAATTAAAGGAGTCCGTATTGGTGATAAAATCGTCAATCCTCATTTTCATTTAATGGATAAAGAAGCTTTTATCAAAGATGAAGGATTGATGTGCTATGATATTTATTTCTATATCGATTTACCACAGCTAGATCAATCAACCAAAAGAGTCTACATTAATATTGAAATTCAAAACAATCCTTATACAAAATATCATCTTGTCACAAGAAGCATCGCTTATAGCTCAAGAATGATTTCCAGTCAATGGGGAAGAGAATATGATAGTGAAAATTATGATGGAATGAAAAAAGTGTATTCATTTTGGATCATGCCACAAGCTACAAAGAGTAAAGATGGCTGTATCAATCAACTCAAAATAGCAGAAAATCATTTAAGTGGAAATTATGAAGAAAAAATAGAAAATTATGATAAAGAAGAACAACTTATGATATACTTAAGCAAAGGACATAGTCCTAATGATAAGTATGAAAGCTATGATGAAATACTAATGCCTATAGGCGCATTATTGAATAATACATTGAATTATCAAGAAAAGAATGAAGTAATAAAAGGATATGGCTTAGATGATGAAGAATTTAAAGAAAGGATGAGAGATATGTGTAATTTAGGAGAAGCATTGGAATTAGAAGCAAGACAAGAAGAAAGCAAAAGAAAGGATGTAGAACATGTAAGAAATATTATTGATGAATTTCATTGTTCACTTGAAAAAGCCATGGATATTTTAAAACTAACAGAAAAAGAAAGACAAGAAATTATGCCTTATTTTCAAGCATAGTGCATGTTTTATGAGAGTGGATATGTGTAATTTAGGTGAAATTTTAGAATTAGAAGCAATAAAAAGTGAGAGAGTTAGAAATATCAAAAGTATTATGACAAAACTCAAAATGTCTTTTAAAGAAGCGATAGCTTTTTTAGAAATTCCTGAAGATGAAGTATTAGAATTAGAATTAGAAGATGTATTTAATAATGATTTAAAGAATAAGAATTAAATTATTTGAATAAAGGGGACAATGCTAAGCATTGTCCTCGATTTTTAATTAAAGAGTTTTTGATCTTTTCCAGAAGGAACTTTAAAGAGGATAACAAGAACAAAACCTACTACAATAACAATTAATGATAAAGCAAATAAGATTTGATAAGAAGAAATATCAAGTATTTGTCCTGCAATGTTTTGAAAAATAATAGAACTTAGATTTCTTAAAGTTTGTACAAAAGCAAGTGCTGTAATTTGATGTTCTTTAGGAACAAGTGTACTAACAATTTTTAAATTAATCATAATAAATAACATACCTGAAGGATGTTTTGTAATTAAAGTAATAATGACTTTAAGTGGTAACCAAACATTTAAGGCATAACATAAAAATTGAATAGTAATCATACTATAAGCAATGATAAGTAATCTTTTGTTAGTAAGTTTATCCATGAATTTATGTGAAAATAAAACAAGAGGTGCTTCACATAAGACAGCAAAAGATAAAATAGTAGAAACAAGACTTACTTTTAAACCATCATTTTGAAACATAGCTGGAATATAAGTATTAGCCATATTTGTAATTCCTTGGAAAATAGCAGCAATGATTAAATAATATAGGTATTTATAGTTATGAAAGAGTGTACTTGTTTTTGTTTTTTCTTCATTGTTTTGACCAAGTTCACTAGGCGTTTGGGTACCTAGTAGGCCAATGATACAAAGAATCATTGTAATGATAAAACAAATAAAGATGGCTGATGGTGAAATAAGTTGATAAATCATTCCTGCAAGCCATGAACCAGTAGCATATCCAATGGTTCCCCAAATTCTTATTTTTCCATATTGATATGGAGAAGAGGATGCAATCTTTTCCATAACAGGATTTGTACCATTAATTAAAGTTAATACAAAACTATAACCAATTGTAATGGTTATTAAAGAAGAAGCAAACATAAAGGCAAGACCACCAATACCTGCTAAAGTAAATAAAACAAAGTTGACTTTTTTAACATCATAACGATCACTAAACATACCAATCACTGGTTGAAATATCATAGATGTTAAAAAAGAAGTAGAAACAACTAAAGAAACTTCACTTGCTTTAAAATCTTTATCTAATAAATAAACAGAAATTAAAGCAGAGAATACAGCCCATGATAAATAATAGAAATTATACATGAGAAAATAACTTAAATAACTATTTTTATAACGTTCTAACATAAAAACCTCCTAATGAAATACTTTTAAATCTTTATTGGTTGGTACTTTAAAAAAGAAAACAAGGACCATACCAATAACACTACAAATAAATAAAACAAAATAAAACATTTGATAACCTGTAAAATCAATCAAATAACCAGCAAGCATTTGAAAGACAATAGATGCAAAGCTTTTACAAGCTGAAACAAGAGACAAAGCTGTGTTTTGTCTATCATTATCAACAATGGTTGAAATAATTCTTAAATTAATCATTACAAAAGCCATAGTAGCAACTGTTTTTGTAAGAAAAACAATCATGATTTGGATAATAAGTGAGGATAGAAAACTAAAAGTAAAAAATTGAATGCATAGTAAAATAAAAACACTCATTAATAATTGTTTATTTGAAAAACGATTCATATAAAAATGAGATAATAAGGTTACAGGTACTTCTGATAAAGTAGAAACAAAGATAACATTTGAGACGTTATTGATTGGTAATCCACTCTGTTTTAACATAGCTGGTAAATAAAGATGATGAACATTGGTAATACCATAAAATAAGCAAACAATAATTAAATAATAAGGAATATGTTTAATCTTAAAAACGGATGACATTGAAATCTTTTCATTTGTCTTTTCAACAGGAGGTAGAATACTTTGCGTACCTAATAAACCTATAACACATAAAAGTTCTCCTATCGCAAAGAAAACATAAAGACTATAAGCTCCAATGTTTTTATAAATATATCCTGATATAATTGTCGCAACGGCATAGCCAATGGTAGCCCACACACGAATAGAACCATATTTGAATCTTGATAGAACAGCCATTCTTTCAATGATTGGATTTGTTCCATTGGTAATTGATAAAACAAGACTATAAACAAGTGCAATTAAATAAATATTTTTTAAGAACATAAAGACAATTCCTAAAAGGCCTGCAATTAATAATAAAACACCATTAACATATTTTGATTCATAAACATCATTTAATTTACCAATAAAAGGTTGAACGATCACAGATAAAATAAATGAACAAGAAACAACAAAACTTACTTGTGAAGCACTAAAGCCTTGATCCATTAAATAAATAGATAGAAATCCTGAAAAGAAAGCAAGACTGAAAAAAAAGAAAAAATACATTAAGAAATAACTTAAATAACTATTTTTATAATGTTTTAATAAATCCATTTTTTCCTCCCTTAATTTTTTATATAATAAATAAGAGGTGATGGCATGCTTTTACAAGAACAAATGAAACAAGATATTTTCTCGTATAATGAAAAAACAATCATTAATTTCATATTAGAAAAACAAGAACAAATAAAAGACTATTCTACTAAAATGATTGGTGATGAAACCTATACAGCCCCTTCTACCATCATTCGAATTGCCCATAAATTAGGTTTTCAAGGATGGTCAGATTTTAAAGAAGCTTTTTTAGATGAAGTCATCTATTTAAATAATCATTTTCAAGAAATAGATCCTAACTTTCCTTTTACTAATCAAGATACGATGATGCAAATTGCTCATAAAATCACACAATTACATATTGAAAGTGCTAAAGATACGGCATCACTTATTCAACATGATACTTTACAAAAAGCTTTGCGTATTATGGCAAAAGCAGATGTTATTAAAGTATTTGCGGTAGCTAATTTGAATTTTATTGGTGAAGAATTTGTATTCAAACTTAATCGTATTCATAAAAGAGCCTATATTGAACCTGTTCAAGATAATCAATTTCAAGATGCTATTATGACAACCAGTAATGAATGTGCTATTTGTTTATCTTATTCAGGAGAAACCCCTACTCTTTTAAAAACTGCACAATATTTAAAGGAGAATAATGTACCTATTATTGCTATTACAAGTCTTGGTAAAAATAGACTTTCTGATTTAGCGGATGTTTCTTTGAATATTTCTACTCGAGAAAAATCATTTTCTAAAATTGCAGGATTTACTTCTTTGGAATCTATGAATATTGTTTTAAATATTCTTTATTCATGTTTGTTTTCTTTGAATTATCAAGCAAATTTAGACTATAAAATTGAGGTTGCTAGAAGAGTAGAAACAAATCGTAAAATAGATAATGAAATTATTGAAGAACTTAAAGAAGATTAGTTCTTCTTTTTTATTTCAAACAATCATCTAAAATAGCAATTCCCATTTTTAATAAATCACTACAGCATCTTTTCTTCTCTTTATTTTCCTTTAAAAGAGTATGGCAACATAAACTTCCTGCCTGTTCTTTAAAATCCATAGCTAAACATTTACCACAAGCATAACTTTTAAGTTTAGACTGAGGATTTTCTACATTTCCATCACATGTTTTCAAACAAGAATAAATCATAGCAATTAAAATAGGAATACAACACATTTCTTCTAAACCAGCAACGCCTCTTCCAAGTCCTTCTGTAAGTTTGAAGAGTTCTTTTTCTTCAAAGGGTAAAATATCTTGATAGCTACAAATTAAAGCTTGAGCACAGTTATAACCATGCGTATGTAAAGATAATACTTTTTCTTCTCTTTGACTCATCACTTCTCACCTCGTTTACTAGTTTATTGATTTTATTTGTTTTTGAAATATAAAAAAATGTAAATGGAGCACCATTTACATTTAAGAAATATTTAATTTATTTTTTTGTAAATAAGATTTACATAAGGCATAAGTAAATGAAATAAAACATATAACAAAGAAGCATAACAATACCACAAGGTTTCCTTAATTCTTGATGTTTCATTGTACCAAACCATAGAATTAAACCAGCAATAATTGCAATGATTGTATCAACCAAAAATTTACTTTCAAAAGGAACATTACAAATTAGAGAAGTTGTCCCAATAACAAAAAGAATATTAAAAATATTACTTCCTACAATATTGCCTATCGCAATTCCAGCATTACCACGTTTTGCTGCAGTGACTGATGTAACAAGTTCGGGCAGTGAAGTTCCAAAAGCAACAATTGTTAAACCAATAAATCGTTCACTCATCCCAAAATAACGAGCAATAGCACTAGCTCCACTTACTGCAAAATCACTTCCTTTAACAACTAAGATTCCTCCAATAAGGATGAATATAAGACATTTCCAAACAGGAATATCTTTTTCTTCTTCTTGAGTTTCACCATTTCTTGCCATGATAAATAAATAAACAAGATAAGCAATAAAAAGAATCCAAAGGAAAATACCTTCAATAAAAGTAATTTTCATATCCGTCATACCACAGATCATGAGAATGATTGTTATAAAAATCATAAAGGGAATTTCATAACGAATGGTTGATTTTTGTATTTTTACATTGGTGATCAAGGCTGTAATTCCTAAAATAATAAAAATATTTAAGATATTACTACCTACCACATTCCCAATAGTAATCCCTGCATTTTGTTGTAAGGCAGCCGTAATACTTACAGCAGCTTCAGGCATACTGGTTCCCATAGCAACAATTGTAAGACCGATGATTAGTTGGGGAATACCCAGTTTTCTAGCAATGCTTGCCGCCCCTTCTACAAACCAATCAGCTCCTTTTACTAGAAAAATAAAACCTACTAATAAAATAATAACTTGTTGAATCATAACGATTACTCCTTCCTTATATTTTGCAGTAGGTATAAAAAAAGCGGACTCCTACTGCATTGCAGTAAAAGTCTCGCTATTCAATCACTTTCCGAGTTATAAATTTTATAACTGTACTGACGAAGAAGTGAACCAAGTGCTTGGCAAGCTACTCCCTTTTATGAGGTCATTCTATCAAATAAAATTAATTTAAGCAACTTTAAATTAATTTTAAATATTTAAAGGCATTGTATAAACCATCTTCATTTACATCATCAGTAATATAATCAGCGGCTTCTTTAATTTCAAAGCCACCATTACCCATCGCAACATTATAAGCGCAACATTCAAACATCGATAAGTCAATTTTAGCATCACCAAAAGAAATCGTATCTTTAGCATCTGCATGTAAATAATCTAATAGAACTTCAATAGCATGTCTTTTAGTAATACCTGTAGGTCCTAAATCACCAAATAATGCAACTTCTCCTTTACCTCCCCAAGTATTCGCAACTAAATGAGGGAAGTCTACTTTAGAATCTAAATGATCTTGATATGTTCTTAAAATGAAACTGATTTTATTAACATCGTCACGGTATAACTCATCCCCTTGTAAATGAATGAAACCATCAATAAAATGTTGAGCAGAACTTTTGGCATTCTCTAAGCTTGCCCCTTTACCTTTGGCGTATTTTACCATGGTTTCAGGTCCTTGTTCTAACATATAATCATTACAATACATACCACTATTAGCTTCTAAATAAAAACCAATATGTCTTTCATTACACCAATCAACAATATTTTTTACATCTTCTTTAGATAATCCTTGATGCATAACAACATGTCCGTTATCTTCAACATAAGCGCCATTTCCACCAATCATACCATCTAAATCACACAAATTTCTTTGTAGAATTTCAGCTTTCGAACAACCTGTACAAATATACACTTTATGTCCATTAGCTCTAGCTTGATCAACAGCTTTTGCGGCTGAAGCAGGTAATTTTGCTTCATAATCAATTAATGTTCCATCGACATCTAAAAATACAATATTACTCATAAGTTCTCTCCTTAAATTAATTTTAAATATTTAAAAGCATTATATAAACCATCATCATTTACATCATCGGTAATATAATCAGCGGCCTCTTTGATCTCTGGTCCACCATTACCCATAGCAACATTGAAACCACAACATTCAAACATCGATAAATCAACTTTAGCATCACCAAAAGAAATCGTATCTTCTTTACCCAATTTTAAATAATCCAACAACACTTCAATGGCATGTTTTTTATTAATTCCTGTAGGACCCAAATCACTAAATAATGCAAGTTCCCCTTTTCCTCCCCAAGTATTATGTGCTAAATGAGGAAAGGCAGTAATTGCATCTAAATGATCTTGATAATCACGAATAATAAAGTCTATTTTATTAACATCTTCACGATAAAATTCATCTCCATGAATTAACGTAAAAGAATCAATAAAGCTTTTTGCCTTTTCTGTTGCATTTGAAAGATCTGCACCTTTACCTTGACCGTATTTAATCATGACAGCTGGTCCATCTTTAATCATTTGATCATTACAATAAACCCCACTATTTGTTTCTAAGTAAAAAGCAAGATTTCTTTCTTGACACCAATGAACCACCTTTTTTACTTCTTCTAAAGGCATCGCTTGATGCATAATAACATGCGCATGATCTTCTACATAAGTACCATTACCTAAAATCATTCCATCTAAATCACATAAATTTCTTTGTAAGATTTCATCTTTTGAACAACCTGTACAAATATAGACTTTATGTCCATGAGCTCTGGCTTGATCAACAGCTTTTCTTGCTGAATCAGGTAACTTTGTTTCATAGTCAATCAATGTTCCATCAACATCTAAAAATACAATTTTACTCATACTTTTCTCCTTTTTCTTATAACTTCATTGTACTAAAAATGAAAGGGAAAGTCATGATAATCTTAAAAGTCAATACTATAATGTTGATGGAATTAAAAGGCACAAACATCACTTGGTTCGCTAACAGTTTTATTTCGAAGTCTTTTACTCAATTTGTCTCAAATTTAACAAGTGATATAAAAGAGATACACAGGAGAATTATCTATATGAGAAAAGATTTAGGAGATAAAATGCTATTTATGCCTTTTGCTTGCAACATATGATCAAGATGGTAAAGCCAATGCCATGAATACTGCTTGGGGTGGTGTTTATGATTATAATCAAGTTTATGTATCACTTTCTAAACATAAAACAACAGATAATTTAGAATTAAAGAAAGCTTTTACTTTATCATTTGCGACAAAGAAAACTGAAAAAATTTCTGATTATTTCGGTGTTGTTTCAGGAAATAAAGAAGATAAGATTGCTAAAAGCGGTGTCCATATAACACCTTCAAAACATGTTGATGCACCAATTATTGAAGAATATCCACTTACTTTAGAATGTACCGTAGAATCTTTTGAAGCTGGAAACTTAATTGGAAATGTTATTAATGTTTCTATTGATGAAGACTATTTAGATGAAAATGGTAAGATAGATGTAGATAAAATGGAAATTATTGCTTTTGATATGGTCAATAATACGTATCGTGTTTTAGGAGAAAATGTTGGTAAAGCTTTCAAAGATGGTTTTGATTTATAAAAATAGTGCATCGTTTGATGCACTATTTGTAGTTATGATAGTAGCGCTCTGGTAAAGGAGCATGTTTTTTATAATTTTGAATATATAAAGGAAGATAAATAAGAGATTCTTTTAAGGCTTGTTGGTAGATTTTATCAAGAATATCATTATATTTTTCCATTTCTTTATTATGATGGTAGTTAATAATTAAACCTTGGAGTTTATGAAAATTGAATGTGAGATGGAAACATCCATAAATAAGCCCCCTTTTTAAAAAGCTAGGGGCTTTTAATAAATGATCAATTCTTTTTAATCCTTTAAGAGCTTTTTCAATATCTAAATAAGATAGTTCAGGGAAAAAGGATTGAATAGTACATATTTCTTTTTCTTTAAAGCGAATATGTTCATAGATTTCTTTATGTAATGGATCTTGATGATTTCTTTTTAAAAGAAGACGATCGTAATCAGATTCTATTTCAAAATGATCCATATTTGTATTTTTAATCATCCTTTTAATATAAGGGTGCATTTGACTATCTAATAAATAATGACAAATAAAACCAAGAATATAAGCAAGTTGTGCTTCACTTTGAATAATATCTTGTGCCTTTTCAAAGAAAGTATTAGCTTTTTCTTGATGCATCTTTCTTGCTATTTTATTCCATCTTTCATAAAAGAAAATATCTGGACCATGAAGACCAATTAAAAAACAATTTTCATTTCTAAGTAATAAATCTTTAATATTTTGATCATCAAGATGTTTATAAACATCTTTACCAAAACAATAATGTGTATATCCAGCAGGCATTAGAGAAGTTCCTTATATTGCTCTTCTTTAAAACCAACAAGAACCTTGTCTTTTGTTTCAAGTATAGGTCTTTTAACAAGCATTCCATTAGTAGAAAGCAGTTCTAATTGTTCCTCTTCACTTAAAGTCGGTAAAATATCTTTTAAATGTTTTTCTTTATAAAGATTACCTGATGTATTAAAGAATCTTTTAAGTGGTAAACCACTTTTTAAATAAAGTGCTTTTAATTCATCTTTATTTAGTTTTTCTTCAACGATATGTCTTTCATCAAATTCAATTTGATGATCTAATAAAAACTTCTTTGCTTTTTTACATGTCGAACATTTTGGATAACAAATAAATAACATAAATATCCCTCCTGAAACTATCATATCAAAATTACTACTAAATGAAAAATAATAAGGCTTATTATTGTATACTATTTCAAGATGTGATAGAATTTACTCAAATAAAGATAGAGGCGCAAGATGTTATGAGATTATTATTATTTGATGCAACAAGGTAATGAAGGAGGAGCACTTGCCGAAAGATTGTATCTATTGCATGAGGTATAATCTTGGGTGTCTAGGAAAGACCTATTCAACTGTCATTATCTAAAGGTAATGGGGAGCTATCATTGATAACGAATTTTTTGTTGCAATGATACTCATTGCAATTTTTTATTTGTCACTTTTTATAAGAGGATGAATAAAATATAGGGAGGAAATTATGAACGATATTATTGAAGCTATAAGTTGTGAAAAAGAAATTATTCAACTTAAGTTATTAAATGTACCAAAACATCCTAAAATGATTGCGAAAATCTTTTCTATATTAAAAGATGAAGAAATTAATGTAGACATGATTTCACAAGTTACTGTTGATGATTTTGTACAAATTGAAATTACATTAGATCAAGAATTCCAATTAAAACTAAATCAAGCAATCATGAAATTAAAAGATGAATTTAAACAAATTCAAATTTATCAAATTAGAAAATACGCTAAAGTTGCGGTTGGGGGAAAATTGGTGGAAACAACACCAGGTTTGGCAGCTGAAGTATTTGATGTCTTAGGACAAGCTAATATTCACTTTTATCAAATTACGACAAGTAAAAGAACAATTTCTTTAGTTATTGATAAAGAGAATTTAGATCAAGCAATTCAATTATTAAAAGAAAGATTTCATATTGAGGAGGATAAATAAATATGACAATTTTTGAAGGAAGTGCAGTCGCACTTGTATTACCAATGTTTGATAATGGAGACATTGATTTTGAAGGATTTAAAAGACAAGTTCAAAGAATGATCGATGGTGGTGTACAAGCTTTACTTGTAAATGGAACAACAGGTGAAACAGCAACCATTACAATTGAAGATGAATTTAAATTATTAGATCTAACACTAGAACTTGCGAAAGGAACAGGTGTTAAAGTTATTTGTGGAGCTGGTTCAAATGATACACAAACAGCTTTAAAGAAAGCACGTTATGCTAAAGAAAAAGGGGCAGATGCGATTCTTGTCGTAACACCTTACTACAATAAAACAAGCCAAAGAGGCTTAATTCAACATTATACAACAATTGCGGATGCCGTTGATATTCCAATGATTTTATACAATGTACCAGGAAGAACAGGATTAAATATTTCGGTTGATACTGTTGTTGAACTTGCTAAACATAAAAATATTCAAGCTATGAAAGATGCTACAGACAATATTGCTTATGCGATGGAAGTGTTAGCTAAAACAGCTGATTTAGACTTTGATTTATATTCAGGATGTGATGATAATATTCTTCCATTTATGGCAGCTGGAGGAAAAGGAGTTATTTCTGTTACTTCTAACTTATATCCAGAAGCGGTAGAAAAATTAACACAATTAATTTTAAAAGGAAATATTGAAGAAGCACAACCATTAGCTTATGCTTTAGATCCTATTTCACGTTTATTATTTATTGATGTTAATCCAATTATGCCTAAAGCAGCTCTTGCTAAAATGGGAGTATGTGGAGAACATTTAAGATTACCATTAATTGAAACTACAGAAGAAAATAAAAAAGCATTATTTGGTGCAATGGATGAATTTGAAAAATTGGGGTATTAGGATGAAAGTATTATTATATGGATATGGTTTGATGGGTAAGAAAGTTGCTCATCAATTAAGAGAAAAAGATGAATTTGATTTAATTGGTGTGGTTTCTTATGAATTTGATGAAAAAGCACCAGAAGCAATGTATAGTAACTTAACAGAAGTCCAAGATCGTGCGGATGTGATTATTGATTTTTCACATCCAAACAATCTTGATGATATTTTAGCTTACGCTAAAAAGAATAAAACAAAAGTTGTTTTTGCAACAACTGGTTTTTCTAAGGAACAATTAGATAAGATTGAAGAAGCTTCTAAAGAAATAGCTATTTTCCAATCTTATAATACAAGCTTTGGAATTCAAATGGTCACTAAGATCTTAAGACAAGTAGCTAAAGAATTCTATGATAATGGTTATGATATTGAAATCTTAGAAAAACATCATAATCAAAAGATTGATGCACCATCAGGAACAGCAAAACTTCTATATGAAGTAATGGAAGATGAAATTAAAGAAACAACACCTGTATATGATCGTAGTGCACTTCATGAAAAAAGAAAGAAACAAGAAATTGGAATTCAAGCACTTCGTGGTGGAACAATTTTTGGTGAACATGAAATTATGTTTGCGGGATTAGATGAAATTATTGAAATTAAACATACAGCTTTATCGAAAGATGTCTTTGTTCAAGGTGCTTTAGCTGCAGCTAAAGCCTTACAAGATAAGGATCATGGGTTGTTTACATTAAAAACACTTTATTAGGGAGAAAAGAAATGGTTTTACAAACTGAATTTGCACAAATTAAGGGAAATGATTTATACATAGATGATGTGAAAGCAACTGATTTAGTAAAAAAATATGGGTCACCACTCTATGTTATGTCTGAAGGACATATTAGAAAACAATTTAATACATTAAAAACAAAAATGATTGATAAATATGAAAATACATTACCATTATTTGCATCAAAATCATTTTCGTGTAAAGCAATCTATAAATTAGCAATGGAATATGGCGTAGGAATTGATTGTGTTTCTGCAGGAGAAATCAGTGTTGCGTTAAAAGCAGGATTTGATCCTAAAAAGATTTATTTCCATGGAAATAATAAACTACCTTCAGAAATTCAATACGCTTTAGAAAATGGTGTAGAAAACTTTGTCATTGATAACTTCTATGAAATAGAACTTGTTGAAGAAATTGCTTCAAAATTAAATGTTAAAGTCAATGGACTTGTCAGAATCACACCAGGTGTTTATGCGGGTGGACATGATTATATCCGTGTTGGAGCAAAAGATACAAAATTTGGTTTTTCAAGTCATGATAATACATACTTAAAAGCCATTAAAAAGGTTATAGATGCACCACATATCAATTTTGATGGAATTCATTGTCACGTTGGTAGTCAAATTGAAGAAATTCAAGCTTATGTACTTGCAATGAATAAATTTGTAGATATTGCTTATGAAATCTATGATATCTTTGGAATTGTTATTAATAAGTTAAATGCCGGTGGTGGTTTTGGTATCCAATATACAGCAAGTGATCATCCACTAGAATTTGATGACGTTGTTTCCACAATCATGGATATTATTTATAAAGGTTTCGATAAAAGAGATATGAAACGACCAATGGTCTTAGTAGAACCAGGACGTTATTGTGTAGGTAATGCTGGTATTACTTTATATACAGTAGGTTCTTATAAATATATTAGAGATATTAGAGATTATATTAGTGTCGATGGTGGAATGACAGATAACATTCGTTCATCATTATATAACGCTAAATATGATGCTGTTATCGTTAATAAAGCTGGACAAAAAGCAAATCATTTAGTAACAGTAGCTGGTAAAAACTGTGAATCAGGAGATATTTTAATTAGAGATATTATGTTACAAGATCCTCAACCAGGAGACATTCTAGCAATGTTCTCGACAGGAGCTTATCACTATTCAATGTCTTCTAATTACAACCAATTACCTAAACCAGCAGTAGTCTTTACATACCAAGGTAAATCTAAAGAAGTCATTCGTAGACAAACTTTTGATGATTTGGTTGCATATGATGTAGATTAAAAAATAGAAATATACCCCAAGGTTGAATTTACCAAGGGGTTTTTAATTTGTAATAAATAAAATTTTATAGAATGAATATTATTAAATGTGAAAAAATATAATTATAATTTTTAGAATAAAAAGCAATGAAATTAATACTGTACAATGGTAAAATAGGGTATCAATATATAATCTTTTTTTAAGAAAGGAGCTTTAGGAATGATAATAAAAAATATTACTAATCAATATCTTATTGAAAGTGAAGAAAATCAGTATTTTGATCGTAAAAGTGCAAGAATAAAACCAGCAGATATACTTAGACATATTGTTGCCTTTGCAAATGCAAATGGTGGAGTTTTAGCTATTGGTATAGAAGATAATGGCGAAATCACTGGATTTGATGGTATGAATGCACATAAAGTAAATGAATTTTTAGAGGCACCTTACTTAGTTGATGGAAACGTAAAAATTAATTATGAAGAAAGAGTGATAAAAAATAAAAAAGTTCTTTTGTTTGAAATAGAACCTAGTGAAAATTATGTGATAAAAACTAAGGATTCCAAAGTGTATTTAAGAGTTGGTGATAAATCTAAATTATTGAATCATGAGCAAATAATTCAATTAGAATATGATAAAGGTGAAAGAAGATTCGAGGACCTAGTAGTAGAAGAATCTACATTTGAAGATGTTGATATCAAGTTGCTTTCTAAATATAAAGAAATTTTAAATACTAATTTATCATTAGAAGAAATTCTTGAAGCAAGGGCACTTATGAAAAAAGGGCATTTAACCTATGCTGGTATATTATTGTTTGGAAAATTTCCTACAAAGTATTTGCCTAATGCACGTGTTAGATTATTAAAGTTTGAAGGAAATAGAATGGAGACAGGGAAAAGGTTAAATATTATTAAAGAAATTAATTATGAAAATGCTATTCCTAGAATTATAGAAGATATAAAGAGAGAAATGCATTCTCAATTAAGAGATTTTCAATATTTAGCAGAAGATGGTGTATTTAAAACAATTCCAGAATATCCTGAATTTCCATGGTTTGAAGGAATTGTTAATGCGATAACACATAGAAATTATTCATTACAAGGAGATTGCATTAGAATTTCATTATATGATGATCATTTAGAAATTTTTAGTCCAGGGAAATTACCAAATATAGTGACACTTGAAAATATGAAATATACTAGATATTCTAGAAATCCTCGAATTGCAAGGGTGTTAACAGAATTTGGCTATGTTAAAGAATTAAATGAAGGAGTAAAGCGTATATATGATGAAATGCAGGAATCATTTCTAAAAGATCCAATATACACAGAGCCTAATTCTTCGTCAGTTTTATTAACACTAGAAAACAGTATTGTTTCTAGAAAAGCAAGAATCGAAGAAAATAGGAATACTATTTTTGACCCAACTACTTTACCTGAAAAACAATTATTGGTTTATGGTATTATATCTAGTCATCCAGGATTAAATGCAAAACAAATTTCAGAAATGTTGACATTAAAAAAGAGTAGTATAGAAACTGCTATTAAAGGATTAAGAAAAAAGGAAATAATTGAATATGAAGGAACAACCAGAAATGGTGGGTATATTATAAAAAAATAATTTTATAATATACCCGAGATGACCACCGAGATGACCACCGAGATGACC
>OGYX01000299.1_pt1 | contig 38633 bp, 30 predicted proteins | sample 1576601 | NCBI WGS metagenome assembly OGYX01 (sample SAMEA3541561, study PRJEB24748) | human gut metagenome | biome: human gut; feature: human-associated habitat; material: faeces | place: China | collected 2012 | reverse complement strand
GATTACCCGTAAGGCATACGGTGGAGCCTATATCGTCATGTCCAGCAAGCCGACAGGTGCTGATGTGAATCTGGCTTATCCACAGGCGGAAATTGCAGTGATGGGTGCCGAGGGTGCAGTAAACATCCTGTATCGTAAATCGACTCCCGAAGAGAAGCAGGAGATAATAAAGGAGTATGAGAATAAGTTCTCCAATCCCTACCGTGCAGCCGAACGCGGTTTGATTGATGAAGTAATTATGCCGCGCGATACAAGATATAAACTGGCTCAGGCTTTGGATATGTGTCACAACAAAAACCAAAGTAATCCTCCCAAAAAGCATGGCAATATGCCGTTGTAATGAAAGTGCCTTCTTTTATACTTTAGAGTGTTAATAATATGAAGTGAATCCCATTTTGCTGTCTCTATGCAAGAAGACGGTAAAATGGGATTCTTTGGTATTGTTATATTTGCCGGGAGCCGGCGATGAAGAAAGTCTACTCTTTTAACCACCGGTTTATGAGTGTCATGATCTCTTCTTGTGTTTTTTTATCGAAGCTGCCGATACGTGTGCGGTGACTGCCACCGGGTAATGTATATACCTTGATATTTTCTTTTTCTTCCAGCCAGGTGACGCCCGATGCAGTCCATGGATCATCTCCTCCATAGATATAAATCATTTTCGGGTCGTTTTCCTTCAAGAATTTCACCGTTTTCTTATAGAGCGTATCATCAAAACTGAGGTGCTGCAAATCGGCCGGAAGCATAACCCGGTACATATAGTTTTTGCTACTTTTGATAGTGAGATATTTTTCAAAAGGCTTGGTGTCATATCCATAATACCCTAATTCCTTGGCTGCTTGTACATTAAAAGAAGGATAGGGGGATTGCTCCGAAAAATAATCAGGCTCACAGATAGCGATGAAGTGGTTGAAGATAGTTTGATTGTCGGCTTTGGGTGAAGGTATCTTAGTGACGGAAGTGCCCCATTGCCATAATGCGAAGGAATATTCCAGCACATTGAAATCATAGATTTCTGTAATGGGTACACGGAAAGTATATCCTTTGTTTAAACAATATCTCTCGAACATAGGCAGTAACTCAGCCTTTCTTTTTAATACTTCCAATTGGAATTCTTTTACTTTTTCCCGATTTTGGGCTGTGGAGACTGTTTCGGCAATGAAAGGTTCATGGCGCCCGTCTTCCAGTGATTTGTTGAGGGGAGCTACATAAGGAACGGAGAAATCAACATCGTCAGGGAAGTAGGCACGATAGAACATGGTGGTTTGCCCTCCTTTACTGATTCCTGTCGAAATCCATTTTTGAGGATAAAGTTGCTTAAAGGTGGTGGTGACGTGATGTAAGTCATACAGGGAGTTTTCCACAGTCAGGTAATCCCAGTTGCAAGGGGCAGGCATGGATGCATCAAAATAACGGTATTCCACAAATACCAGATTGGCGTTTAATCGTTTGGAGAGCTCTTCCTGATATCGTGGTGCTAACGCATAAGTGGCGGCATATCCTTCGGTTACCAAGATAGTAGGACGGTCAAAACCAATATGACCTAAGATGATTCGTTGTTTGAAACTACCGGCTTCCGGGTGTTTAGGATCGAGCAATTGCTCGATGAACAAAACATATTTTTCGGGATATGCATTGCTTTCGAGCGGCTTAATGTCGGTAATTCCCGGAAGACTTTGGAGCTTTTTTAGCAGCTCGGTAGGATTGTTTTCTGCATGGATGAACTCTAATGGCAGTAGCAGAATACATACTGTCCATATAAAAAGAGAGATAGTGTGTTTCATAATTCTTTTCTGATAAAATAAGCTAATAGGCAACAAAAGTAGCGTTTTATTTCGATATTGTTCTTCAATCTTTTATCTTTGTGTAACTTAACAACCTAGAAATAATATGTTTTTTCTTTGCAGACTATGGATATGGTGTAAACGCTTCCGTCATCGTTGTGGTTACGGCGTGCACTCCCCGTCCGATTTTTTTTTGATAACTTCCATTATTTATGAGAGATCTCCTTACTATGCATACCGGACATTGAAGAAAAGGGGCTTTTCAAATTATCTGCCTCACTATCGGCGCAAAGTGAACCGTTTGCTGTTCAGATTGGTTAATTATTTCAGACCGAAATCATTGATAGAAGTGGGGATTGGTAATGGAGCATCCATCAGTTATATGCGTGCGGCAAGCCGCACTATGGACTCTGTTACGCTGAAGGGAAGAGACCGGGATAAAACGTTGCTGCAACTGACCAAAAAGTTGGAAGAACTGAAAAGCGTCGATTGTCTGCACATTGCACATACTCCTTTCTATCAAGAGGTGTTTGAAGAGGCGTTGCCTTATGTGCAGCCCGACAGTTGGTTTATCATCGGAGGAATTTACGAATCACAAGAGAAGCGCAAATGGTGGAAAGAGGTGGTTGCTGACGAACGAGTCGGTATTACTTTTGATTTATATGATATTGGTCTGGTATTTTTTAATAAGAATCGTTATAAACAGCATTATATAGTCAACTTTTTATAAATATGACCATGAAAAAAAGTATGATATACACGAAGACAGGCGATAAGGGCACCACCTCATTGATAGGAGGAGTTCGTGTGCCTAAGACTCACATACGCTTGGAAGCTTATGGAACAGTCGATGAATTGAATTCCTATCTGGGTCTTTTGCAAACATATTTGACAGAAGAGGCCGATAAAAGGTTGGTGGCCCATGTACAGAATAAGTTATTTTCCGTTGGTTCCTATTTGGCAACCGATCAGAGCCAGACTGAATTGCGCATGGAGAGCCGTATAAATGACAAAGATATTACATTGTTGGAACAAGCTATCGATGAAATAGACAATGCACTTACTCCTCTTCATGCCTTTATTCTGCCGGGAGGAGCGCGTGGGGCTGCTGTTTGTCATATATGCCGTACGGTGTGTCGGAGGGCTGAGCGTCGTATATTGGCATTGGCGGGAGAATGTGAGATAGAGGCTCGTGTTACAGCTTTTGTCAATAGATTGTCGGATTATCTGTTCATTTTGGCACGGAAGTTGAACTATCTTGCAAAAAAGGAAGAAATTTTTTGGGATAAAAGTTGCAAATGAAATAATTTATTATACTTTTGCGGCTAATTAGAGAACGAAAGAAAAGTATTTACTTAAAAAATAAGAAAACTATGTACTGGACATTAGAATTGGCCTCGAAGTTAGAGGATGCTCCCTGGCCTGCTACAAAGGATGAGTTGATTGACTATGCAATGCGTTCGGGTGCTCCGTTGGAAGTAATCGAAAACTTGCAGGAGATGGAGGATGAAGGCGAAATCTATGAAAGTATAGAGGATATTTGGCCGGATTATCCGAGCAAAGAAGATTTCTTCTTTAACGAGGAGGAGTATTAAGAAGGAAAATCTAAGTTAATCACTTAAATATCAGCGGGATAAGCAAAAATAATTTGTTTGTCCCGCTGGTGTTTTATAGGTTTGAATGGTGCGGTTTGTTTGTCTAAAATGCAATTTTCCTTCTTGAAAATAGGGTTTGTTTGTCTAAAATACACTACCTTTGTGCATCCTCAGGAATATTAAAACGAAAGGAAGCGTATGGGAAGACCGAAGAGATTATATCCGTTGGGCAAATATCGTCTCCGTACTCCGAAGGAGTCTGACAAAAATAAAGCCTACCCTATTGAGTTGGAATATACTTGGAATAGACAAATTATACGTAAGACAACAAATGTCTTTGTTAAGGAAACCGACTGGAATCAGAACGGCAATCAAGGTCGTGGAGAAATTCGTGTCAGTTATGGATCTGAGTACAAACGTCTCAATCAACTGTTATTGGCACGTGTTGAGCGGATTGACTCTATGCTTGCTGAGTATAATGAAAAGCATCCCAATCAAATCACTGCTGACATTATTTCGGGATTCCTTGCAGATAAGCCATTGACACGCCCAGACCAAGGAAAAGATTTTGTTGAGTTCACATTGGAGCGTCTTTATTCAGAATACTCAAGAAACAAGATTGGCCGTAGTCGATATGAAAACGGTAAAAGCGGAATGAATATATTCCAAACCTTCCTTCGTTCTACGAAACAGGGTACATATCGTACCGATTCTATCTATGTCGGCGATATCACTCCTGAATTATTGGATGCATATATTTTGTGGCGTAGAGAGATAAAGCAGAATAGTGATGCAACAATCAATCACTCTTTAACACCAATATTAAAAGCATGTGCTTACGCATGTGAGATGGGTATGCTGGAACCTTCTGTCAATGCACGAATACAGGATATGCGTATTATTACTAAGGTATCTTTGTCGGAAGAGGAAAGTGAATTTGATGGGAAGAGTCTGAATAAAGAACAATTACTTGCTCTATTGGAATACTACAAAACCTGCCCTGAACCACGCAGGAAAGAGTTTCTGGAGATTTTCTTCTTTGCTTTCCATGCTTGCGGACTTCGTGTTGTGGATGTAATGACATTGCAATGGGGGCATATCAACTTTGAGAAGAAAGAGTTGAGAAAAATTATGATTAAGACAAACAAACGCCATGTGATTCCTCTTACAGAGCAAGCTATATCTATCTTAAGACAGTGGCAAGAAAAACGGGAAGGCTGCAAATATGTATTCAATCTTGTGAAAGAAGAATTAGACCTAGATGATGCTGAAGCCCTTTATAAAGCTCGTAATAATGCCACGAAATGCATCAATCAGTCACTTGTGGTAGTGGGTGAACAGATTGGGCTGCCGTTTAATTTGTCAATGCATGTAGCTAGACACTCATTTGCAGTGTTTGCATTAAACAAAGGTTTGTCAATGACTGTAGTAAGTCGCCTTTTAGGACATGGTAGTACCGATGTTACAGAGAAAGTTTATGCAAGATTTCTTCCGGAAACTCTTTCTACTGAGGTGGCACGTTTAAAAGATGAATTTAAAACTCTAGAAATAATTTGAATGAAGTATGTTGCAGATTATATTTCTTAATATTGGTCTTTGTGTTATCTTGTTGGCAATTGCCTTCGTCTTCAAAAAATACGCAAGAGTAATTCTATGGTCAAGTGCAATTACATTATTCGTAGGCACATTATTACTCGTTGGACTTGGAATTGTAAATCCTGTCAGCGATAACGAAACTGGCTCATCAGAGTTTTGGGGCACAATTATGTTTCTGATTTCAGCAGCTGCATTAGTTATTGGTGCAGAAATTCTTCGTGAGAAAAATATTATGAATGTGGAAGAAGTTGTATCTGTTGATGCTGAAATTATTCTTTCTGAAACATTGGATACAGAATTGGCTCGTAAAGTTTTTGCAAAGGCCATAGAAGCTGGTTATATGAAAGAAGATGGCACACACTATAAATGGAACGAATCAAAAGTTCTTTTGGCGTATATGTGTGGGCGTATTTATTGTGGGGACAAACCAATACCTTCAAAATTTGATGATAAAGGATCCTGGAAGTTTGGAGAAACTTTTTTCCCGGACACAGAGCTAAATAATTTGTTTGACATCTCGGGGCTAGGGCAATCCCGACAAAATAGGAAAGACCTAGCAGTCCCAGTAAAATCAACAGAGATTGATAAATTTTTTGAGTAGCTAAACGGCTACTCTTTTTTATTTATAATCAGATAGTTGCGTCTCAATCATAACTTCAACATAACTTACCCTAACATTATTCATAACACACTAACTAATCTACCATAACATTCGAGGTCCTAAAGGTTCGCTACTTTCGTGGCAGCTATGGACGACGTGCACAATCGTACCATAGCGAAATAACCCGGCTTAAAGTCCGAGTGTGCATCAGGACCGTCAAGCCATAATTGTTTAAGTATATGGCTAAAATTAAGAATGTAGAGTCCCTATGTGAACGGGAATTGCTGGAGAAAATCCTCCACACTGTAGAGGAGCAGGAAAAGGCTTTGGCTCAACATCAAATGCCCCAAAATCATCTATATGATAATAAGGCACTGATGGCAAAATTGGGTATAAAGGAGAAATACCTAAAGAAATTGCGTGATAATGGTTACCTTGGATATTCACGTCAAGGAGACAAATATTGGTATACTCAAGAAGATGTAGACCGATTCCTTCGTAATTTTCACTATGATGCCTTTGCGGCAAGTGATGAACTACCCCAACGGAGAGGAGGTGGCTATGGTCGATAAGTTGCATTTAACCAATATGCTCCGAGCAAAGGTAGAGCATAATCTTGATGGAGGATTGCCGTTGGATGTTTTCCCTGATAAAATTCAGGAAATTATTCTGAACCTTTCTCGACATGAAAATTTCAATGTTGAGTATGTGGCATCCATTATTATATCTGCGATGGCGGCTGCCATAGGCAATTCATACCAAATCAATATCAGAAATGAGTGGAAAGACAGTCCATCTCTTTATATGATGCTTATTGGGCGACCAGGTTTAGGCAAAACTCCTCCTCTTAACTTCCTCTACAAACCTATTAACGATTTGGATGATCGTCTTGACGAGAAATATAGTGAGGAACTTGAGAAATATGAGCGTGCCAAGCAGGCGAACGGAGGAAATGATAAATTGAAAGCGCCCAAGTGGTTGACCAATATTATATCAGACTTCACACCAGAAGCAATGGTAGAAGCTCATTGGCGCAATCCACGAGGGATAGCTATAATTGTCGACGAGATTATTGGGCTATTCAATTTTGCAAAGAGATACAATGGCAATAATAATCTTATTGAACTTCTGCTAACAGCTTATAGTGGTGGTACGATTAAAGTTCTACGCAAGTCCTCATCACGTCATATTCGTGTTAAAACGCCGTGTATTAATGTAATAGGAACGGTACAGACCAACATGTTACATGAGGTGTTCAGAAAAGAGTTCATTGCTAACGGATTCCTTGATAGGTTTATCTTTATTTTTCCAAAAGACAGGAAGATTTCAAGATGGAGAAGAAATGATAATAGTATCCCAAAACCTGATATAGCAGGGCAATGGGCGACTATTCTCAACAAAGTACTTGAAATTCCCTGCACGATTAATGAAATAAGGAATGTTGCAGAACCAAAAGTTTTGGAAATGACAGAGGAGGCAGAGGTGTATTTTTATGATTGGTATAACAATATCATTGATAATGTTAATAGCATCGACGATGATGCAGATGTGGAGAGTCGCAGTATGAAACTTAATGGCCATGCAGGACGTTTATCCTTGATATTTCAGATAATGAAATGGGCTGTAGGCGAAGAAGATATGCAGCCAGTAAGCCTGTCTTCTGTGAAATCCGCTATTCGTATGGTTGATTACTATGAAGATACTTACCATAGGATACAAGAGATACTTTTGTCTAATACTATCGGTGATGTAAAAGAAGACTGGTTATCTCAGTTGGGTAATACATTCACAGCAAGCGATGCTATCGCTGCTGCGAAAATATATGAAATACCCAGAAGAACCGTATTCTATGCATTAAAGAAACTCTGTCAGACAAAGCAGCCAATTCTGGAAAAAACCAAGCATGGCGAATATCGAAAAATTCAACACCAAACATCAAATGCATCTTGCACTATTGCACTTTCAACCCAAGTTGAGGAATTACAGACAAAGCATAGTGCAAAAGTGCATAGTGCAAACGAATAAACTTATCTATCCATGAGCAAGTATAGATTTCATTTGCAAAAGTATAGTTTGGGAAGCAAGATTGCTTGCCCTAGTTGTGAGAGACCTCGATGTTTTGTGAAATATGTTGATGAAGAGGGAGTTGTAAGTTTTTCCAATGAGGTTGGGAAATGTGACCATGAAATCAGTTGTGGTTATCATTACACTCCACGTGATTTCTTTCGTGATAATCCCAATGCAAACATCAAGGAAGAACGGTCTAGTGATTATGTACAGCCTGTGAAAAGTACTCATGAAAAAGAAATTATTGTGCCACCCTCTTTTATTCCCTTAGAGTATTTTAATGCGAGTCTTGCTCATTTTGAGAAGAATCCCTTATACAAATACTTATGTAGGGTGTTTGGTGAAGCTGAAGCCCAAAGGGTATTCCATTTATATCATGTTGGTACATCGGCTAAATGGGGAGGTGCAACAGTTTTTTGGCAAATTGATGCTAATGAGCAGGTACGTTCTGGCAAGATTATACTTTATAATTCTGAGACAGGGCATAGGGTTAAAGAACCCCACAGCTATGTAAGCTGGGCGCATCGTGAACTACAACTTAAAGATTTCAATCTGAAGCAATGTCTATTTGGCGAACATCTATTGATAAGATATCCGGATGCACCGGTCATATTGGTGGAAAGCGAAAAGACGGCTATTGTCATGAGTCACTTCATTCCGAACTATGTTTGGGTGGCAACTGGCGGCATTAATGGATGCTTCAAAGAAGAATTTGTTCACAGTCTTAAAGGTAGGGATGTAACTCTAATCCCTGATTTGGGAGCTACGCAATTGTGGAAAGAGAAATCGATAATTCTGACAAGAATCTGCAGCAGAGTTGTAGTCTCGGATATGCTTGAACAGATAGCAACTGAAGAAGAACAATCCAAAGGACTTGATATTTCTGACTACTATCTATTCTCTCCATCCAAACACCAGATTCTACAAATGATGATTGAGAAGAACCCTCTTTTACAAAATCTCATTGATGCTTTAGGCTTGGAGTTGATAGATGCTCAGCAGATGACAGAGTCCACTTAGATTGTACAAAACTTAAATAACAAAGGAGCTTGGTCCAGGAGTTAAAATAAAATCCATAAACACAATAAGGACTTTTTGCCTTGCAGCAAGAAACTCCCATTTGTGGTTGGCAAACACAACTCTAAATGAGCAAGCTCAAATGTGTAACTTTTAAAACATTAGATCTATGAATGAAAGTATTAAACAAGCCATGCATTTAGATGCATGCAAATCTTTTGGCGCAGCAGAAGCCAATGAAAACGAAAGAAGATGGGACGATAAGATGATTGATTCTAAGAACAACGATTCTATTAATAACTACGACAAAACCAGAATGAGGCTTAATTTTGAGATTGGCCCCGATGGTAAGATTCACTCTTTGGGCTATCAGGATAAAAGACTTGATGTTCGTTTGCAAGAACGGCTAAATGAACTTGGTTGGCGTCCATTCAAAGCGGATAGTAAGATTCAACCCAATTGTTGTGCTCGTCTCATCTTTGGTGGCAATCGAGAGCGTACATTGGAAATGGCATTTGGCACTCAGGACCTAAAACTTGATAAAGATTCTGATAATAGCCATATACATAGATGCAAAGAGGTGGAGCAATGGGCTTTGGATGTATATAATTGGTGTTGTCGTAGGTATGGGAAAGAAAATATCATCGGCTTTCAGGTTCATCTTGATGAAACGTCACCACATATTCATGCACTTATTGTTCCTGTTGGGGTACGTCCTAAAAGTGGTCGTGAATGTGTGATGTGGTCTGCAAAATTCGGAAAGAATAAATATGAGTATGGTTCAATACTCAAGGAAATGCATACCTCACTCTATGAAGAAGTTGGTAGTAAATACGGTTTGGAGAGGGGTGACAGCGTAGAAGGTCGAAATATCCAGCACCTGAATAAGCGAGATTATATCCGTAAACTCGCAAAGGAGCAGAAGAAGATGGAAAAAGCCATCAGAGGATTGCAAACCATGAAGGATAATATCGAGGCTGAAATGCAAATGTTTTCCGATGAATTAAAAATCTTGGAGAAAGATTTGGCTGCAGGACGTGTTGTATTGGCAGAATATCAAAACAAGAAAGCGTGCATTGAAGATTTGATACATGATTGCCAAGAAAGACTCGATGATAAGGAAACCAAGTTGATGATAAAGCAGCAGGAGTTGGACTCGTTGCTGAAAGATATCCAAAACATTCATTCTGTGAATAGACCTTTCAAGAATTACAAGATTGAGTTTAATGCTCCACAGATTACAGAGAAACCGCCAATGTTTGGAACCGATAAGTGGTTGGAACGTCAAAATACGATTATCGAGAAGCAATTTACCGCTATGGGGCGTAAATTGGAGGAACTTTATAGAAATGAAGCCGCTAATCAAGTTGAAGCTGTTCGCCAGAATATTTTGGTGGATATGAAAGAAGTTCATACGTTAAAAGCAGAAAACAAGACGCTGACGGAATGCATGAATTACTGGTCTAATTTGGCATTGAAGACTTTTGACTACCTCTCGATACCATCTTTACGTGATGAGTTATGTGCAGTAGCAACAGCTCTTATAGGTGGAGATTACGTAGTTCCAACTGGGGGTGGAGGCGGAGGAAATGAATCAGACCTACGTTGGGATGGTCGCAGACCTGATGAACCTGATTTTGCATTCCAAAGAAGATGCTTTTCACATGCCGTCAAATACATTATGGCCAAATACAGTGTGAAGCAGAATAAGGGGCGCTCCCGATAGCTTTTCAAAGACCGCTATCACCAAGAAATATGGTGGTAGCGGTGAGTTGATTTTATACAAATAAGGGTTAAATCCATTTTTAAGAAAGATTTATCATAGGAATTGCTGATTTTTAATAGACTTTTAATTATCTTTGCGTTCAAAGCAATAAAAATTACGTCATGAACGACATGAATAGAATAAAAGTAGTTCTTGTAGAAAAGAAGAAAACTAGTAAATGGCTTGCGGAAGTTTTAGGCAAAAACCCTGCAACCATTTCTAAATGGTGTACTAATACTTCCCAGCCCGATGTGGCAACACTCCGAGAAATAGCTCGAGTACTCGATATAGATGTAAAAGAGCTTCTTAACTCTACAAAATAGTTCTCTATCTTCATATGATAGCAATATATTATGGTAAAAAAGAAAAATAAAGAAGAATCTCTGGTTCCCAAAGACGAGAAAACCCTTAAAATGGAAGGCGTGCAGAATCTGTACAACTTCCTGTTTGAGGCATGCAACATATTGCGTGGTCCTGTGAGTCAAGATAACTTCAAAGATTATATAACACCTATCCTCTATTTTAAGCGTATATCTGATGTATATGACGAGGAAACTCAAACTGCGCTTGAAGAAAGTGGTGGCGATGAGGAGTATGCATCCTTGCCTGAACAACATCGTTTTGTAATTCCAGATGGTTGCCATTGGAGTGATATTCGCGAACGCTCTGAGAATCTTGGTGCTGCAATTGTTGGAGCAATGCGAGGTATAGAGTTGGCCAATCCGGATACATTATATGGTGTATTGTCGATGTTCAGCGCACAGAAATGGACAGATAAGAAAAACCTTTCTGATGGCAAGATTCGTGATTTGATAGAACATCTGTCTACCCGCCGATTGGGCAACAATGATTACCCGGCTGATTTAATGGGTGATGCATATGAGATATTGCTAAAGAAATTTGCAGATGACAGTAAGGCTCAAGCTGGAGAATTCTATACGCCTCGTTCGGTCGTAAGCTTGCTTGTACGCATTCTCGATCCGAAACCAGGTGAAACTGTCTATGACCCGGCATGTGGTAGTGGCGGTATGCTGATTGAGGCGGTACAGCACATGAATCATTCAAGTCTTTGTTGTGGAAGTATATTCGGCCAGGAGAAGAACGTTGTCAACTATGCCATTGCAAAGATGAACTTGTTCCTGCATGGTGCCAGTGACTTTAATATCATGCAAGGTGACACACTTCGTTCACCTAAGATTTTGCAGAATGGAGAGATTGCTAAATTCGATTGTGTTATAGCTAACCCGCCCTTCTCTCTTGAGAAATGGGGTTCAGTAGAATGGTCATCCGATAAATATGGTCGTAATGTTTGGGGAACACCCAGCGATTCTTGCGGAGACTATGCCTGGATTCAACACATGGTGAAAAGTATGGCATCCGGCAATGGCCGTATGGCGGTTGTTATGCCTCAAGGCGTATTGTTCCGTGGTAATGAAGAAGGCCGCATTCGTGAGAAACTGGTAAAGAGCGATTTGATTGAAGCTGTTGTGACATTAGGCGATAAACTATTCTATGGCACAGGTCTTTCTCCCTGTTTCTTGATATTAAGACGCTTGAAACCAGCTGCACATAGTGCGCGAGTACTGATGATTGATGGAACAAAGATTCTCACCGTAAAGCGTGCACAGAATATACTTTCTCCTGAAAATGTAGACCGCCTTTACGAACTTTACATCAACTACGAAGATGTAGAAGACTTTGCTAAAGTGGTCACTCTAGATGCTATTGCCGCCAAGGATTATGACCTTTCTCCTAATAAATACGTGGAATATCACAAAGAGGAAATCCGTCCATATGCCGAAGTGCTTGCTGAGTTCAAGGCAGCATACGAGGAGGTAAAGAGATGTGAAGAAGAATTTAGAAAACTGATAAACTAATAACCCTATGGAACAACTTGTAAAATATTATAGAAATCCCGATGAACCTATTTCATTGGAAGACTTGAAATCGTTCCTTTGGGGAGCAGCCACTCGCCTTCGTGGTCAGATTGATGCTGCTGGTTACAAAGAATATATTTTCCCTTTGCTATTCTTCAAACGAATTTCTGATGTGTACGATGAGCAGTTTGAAGGTTATGTTTGCGAAGGTGGTATAGAGTATGCCAATGCCCAAGCTCAAGAATTGGTAATTCGTATTCCTGATGGTGCCCATTGGCGTGATGTACGCGAGTGTACAGAAAATGTAGGCCAACGCTTGGTGGAAGCCTTTATTGCTATTGAACAGGCCAATCCAGGCGAGCATGCAGATGGTCGTGTGATTGGAGGTTTGGAAGGAATCTTTGGCCCTAAAGACGGCTGGACCAACAAGGCGAAGATGCCCGACCATATCATAACGTCTCTGATTGAAGATTTTTCACGATACAATTTGTCGCTTAAAGCATGCCCTGCAGACGAAATGGGACAGGCTTACGAATATCTGGTTGGTAAGTTTGCCGACGATGCTGGCAATACAGCACAGGAGTTTTACACCAATCGTACTGTAGTAGATTTGATGGCAGAGATTCTTCAGCCACGTCCAGGTGAAAGTATCTATGACCCTACATGTGGTTCGGGTGGTATGCTTGTGAAGTGTTTGGACTTTCTTCGTAAAAAGGGTGAACCATGGCAAGGTGTAAAGGTATTTGGCCAAGAGATTAATGCACTCACCAGCGCCATTGCCCGAATGAATCTTTACCTGAATGGTGTAGAAGACTTTTCTATTGTTCGTGAAGATACCTTAGCACACCCTGCATTTGTAGACGGAAGTAGGTTGCGTAAGTTTGATATTGTGTTGGCTAATCCACCATATTCTATTAAGACTTGGAATCGTGAAGCTTTTATGAACGATAAGTGGGGACGTAATTTCTTGGGAACTCCACCTCAAGGGCGTGCAGACTACGCTTTCTTCCAGCATATCCTTGCATCTATGGATGATAAGACAGGTAGATGTGCAATACTTTTCCCTCATGGTGTTCTGTTTAGAGATGAAGAACAAAGTTTAAGAGAAAAACTGATAAAGAGTGATGTTGTAGAATGTGTTATTGGCCTTGGTGCAAACCTTTTTTACAATTCACCCATGGAAGCTTGCATTCTGATATGTAATAATCAGAAACGTAGCACCTTGAAGAACAAAATCATTTTTATCAACGCTCTTAAGGAAGTTACACGAAAAAACGCAGAGAGCTATCTGGAAAAGGTACATATTGAAAAGATTGTATCTGCATATTTTAATGCTTCTGAAATTCAGAATTTCAGCACCGTGGCATCTCTTGAACAGATTGCAAATTACAACTACAATCTCAATATCTCTTTATATGCCAATGCTTTGAATAATGAAAATAACTTTAATGTTTTATCAGTTTCAGAAACATTGAGCAATTGGAAGAGTGTTCATGCAGAGATGACTTCTTCAATAACTGAAATGTTTACATTAATCGGCAAATGAGTATGAAATTAGAAGAATTTGCAAGAGAAAGTAGGGCAACTCATAAAGGTGATAAATCGGGTGTCCCCATTGTAGGATTAGAGCATCTTATTCCTCAAGAAATCAAGTTCTCTGGATATGATGTAGACACCGAGAATACATTTACGAAGACTTTCAAGAAGGGACAAATCTTGTTTGGCCGAAGAAGAGCATATCTAAAAAAGGCCGCTATTGCTGATTTTGATGGTATTTGTTCTGGGGATATTACTGTGATAGAGGCTATACCTGGTAAGGTAGACCCTTTGTTGCTTCCGTTCATTATTCAGAATGATAAGTTTTTCGATTATGCCGTTTCTCGCTCAGCTGGAGGTCTATCTCCTAGAGTAAAGTGGGAACATCTGAAAGACTACGAATTCGATCTTCCCCCCATCGAAGAGCAGCGTATCTTAGCAGATAAATTGTGGGCTGCATACAGACTAAAGGAGTCATATAAGAAACTTCTCACCGCCACCCAAGAAATGGTGAAATCGCAATTTATCGAGATGTATTATAATACTCATAATAAGCAAACCCTTGAATCGGTTTGTCCAATCATGAATAAGGGGATAACGCCAAAATATGTTGAATCTTCTTCTGTCTTAGTGATTAATCAAGCATGTATCCATTGGGATGGTCAACGTTTGGGTAATATAAAATACCACAACGAGGAAATCCCAGTTAGGAAGAGAATACTTGAATCAGGAGATGTTCTCTTGAATGCAACTGGAAATGGTACTCTTGGACGATGTTGTGTATTTATTTGTCCTTCAGACAATAATACCTACATAAATGATGGACATGTGATTGCCTTGTCAACAGATAGAGCAGTGATTCTTCCAGAAGTGCTTAATACATACCTTTCTTTAAATGATACGCAAGCAGAAATATACAGGCAATATGTAACTGGTTCTACAAATCAAGTTGATATCGTATTCTCAGATATCAAGAAAATGAAAGTTCCTGTTCCTAGTATGGATGAACAAATCTTGTTTGTTGAGGTCCTCACACAAGCCGATAAATCAGAATTTGAACTCCGCAAATCGATAGAGGCAATAGACCAAGTAATAAAGAGTTTGATAAATAATTAATAGAATACATTATGGATATACAAAGAATTAATCAACATAAAGCCAACTTTGATGCAATTGGCCAAATCATCAAGAGTGATGACGGTAGTGAGAATGTGGAAGTTTGGTTTGCGCGAGATTTGCAAAAATTATTAGGCTATGCTCGTTGGGAAAATTTTCAGGTTGCTATAGGTAGAGCAGTAGAATCATGTAAACAACAGAATGTCAATGTAGATGACCATTTTCGTGAGGTCACGAAAATGGTATCTTTAGGTAGTGGTTCACAGCGTGAGGTCATAGACTTCATGTTGACCCGATATGCTTGTTATTTGATTGCACAAAACGGAGATCCTAAAAAAGAAGAAATTGCTTTTGCTCAAGGTTATTTTGCGGTTCAAACTCGAAGAGCTGAGATAATAGCAGAACGAATCCAAGAAATATCAAGACTTGAAGCTCGAGATCGATTGCGCTCGTCCGAAAAACAACTATCTCAAAATATTTATCAGAGAGGAGTTGATGATAAAGGATATGGTAGAATTCGTTCAAAAGGTGATACTGCACTATTTGGAGGGCATACAACTGAAGATATGAAACACAGATTAGGGATTAAGTCAAATCGTCCATTAGCGGATTTTTTGCCAACATTAACTATTGCGGCAAAGAACCTGGCAACAGAAATGACTAATTATAATGTAGAACAGAAAAATCTGTATGGAGAATCCTCTATTACGCGTGAACATGTACAGAACAATGTTAGTGTGCGAAGTATGCTTGGAGAACGTGGAATCCGCCCAGAAGAACTTCCTGTTGCAGAAGACATAAAGAAAGTTGAGCGTCGTGTGGTTTCTGATGATAAAAAGATAGAAAAATCTTCTTCTAAACTCCCAATAAAAAAATAGAACTATTTGCAGAATAAATCAGATATATATCTAAATACTTGTTAATCAGTATATTTCTTTTTGCAGAGTAAATCCTAGGCAATAATTTAATATGGGAATAGTAGTAATAGTTGAAGGGGATGATTAGATAAACTTGGTCACTTAACTTAGTCACTTGCTATACAAAAGTGACTAAGTTAGGTGATAAAGTTACTTTTAGGTCGCGCGTTAATTGACTAACTTTATAATATAGTAAGATTATGGTTAAGAACTTGATTAACGAAATAGAACAGGCTATGCTCAGTTCATTGAATAATGAGCAGTTGGCCCAGTTGCGTAAGGTGCTTGATTACACCTTCCGTAACATTGTCGTGACTGAAAAAGATGCTGTCAATACAGAAAGTAATAATCAAATCTTGGTAGAGAATTTTATCTCAGCCAAGAAAGTTGAAGGATGTTCTCCTAATTCAATCGCCTATTATCGCAGTACTATAAATAATGCATTGATTAAGCTGGGCAAAGAGGTAATCCATATCACAACTGACGATTTACGACATTACTTAAATACATATCAAAGCGAAAGTGGCGCGAGCAAAGTAACGGTAGATAATATCCGACGAATACTATCCAGTTTCTTTTCTTGGTTAGAAGAAGAAAACTATATAGTAAAGAGTCCTGTACGAAGAATCCATAAAGTAAAGGTAGGTAAAACCGTAAAGGAAACATATACTGATGAATCTCTTGAATTGATGCGAGACCATTGTTCAAATCCACGTGATTTGGCATTGATAGATTTATTGGCATCAACAGGAATGCGTGTTGGAGAATTGGTTAAGCTCAATCGCTCAGATATTGACTACCACAATAGGGAATGTATTGTTACCGGCAAAGGTGATAAGCAGCGTAAGGTGTATTTCGATGCTCGTACAAAGATTCATTTGCAGAAATATATCAATAGTCGTACAGATAGCAATGAAGCGTTGTTTGTATCACTCCTGGCTCCTTATGAAAGATTGCAGATTAGCGGTGTGGAGATTAGACTGCGTCAGATGGGGAAAGATTTGAATATACCCAAGGTGCATCCACACAAGTTTCGTCGCACATTAGCAACAATGGCAATAGATAAGGGCATGCCTATAGAGCAAGTCCAACACCTGCTTGGTCATCAGAGTCTCGATACGACGTTGCAATATGCAATGGTTAATCAGAATAATGTTAAATTGTCTCATCATAAATTCATTGGTTAGTATGTCGCAATTTATCGAGATATTTTATGGCATGGAAACTACTCCTGTAAAAGATTATATTGATGATTCTTTTCCTGGTGAATGGGGTACTGAAGATAAGGATGGTAATGGAGTAAAGGTTATACGTACTACAAACTTCACAAACTCAGGAAAGCTGAATCTTGCAGATGTTGTTACCCGCAGCATTGAAGATAGGAAGGTAGTTAGAAAGCAAATTAAAAAGTACGATACCATACTTGAAAGATCAGGTGGAACTGCTGATAATCCGGTGGGTAGAGTTGTGCTATTTGAAGAAGATAACTTGTTTTTGTGCAATAACTTCACGCAGGTTTTGAGATTCAAAGACGTTGATCCAAGGTTTGCATTCTATGCATTATACTACTTCTATCAGACAAATAGAACTGCAATCAGAAGCATGGGAAGCAAGACGACAGGAATTCAGAATCTCAACATGAGTAAATATTTGGAAATCGGCATTCCAAATGCATCAGATGAGGATCAGAAAGCGTTTGTTACAATTGCAGAACAAGCCGATAAATCAGAATTTGTTGGTTGCAAATCGCAATTTATCGAGATGTTTGGGGATACTCACATGAGGAGTGATCATAGCCGTCAATGGAAAGAAGTCGTCGAAATAATTAACGGCAAGGATTATAAATCAATCCAAGTTGAGGATGGGGGCTATCCTGTCTATGGAACTGGTGGCGAGATGGCAAGGGCCTCAGATTATCTATCTCCTGCTAATTCTATATTGTTAGGGAGAAAAGGTACTATTGACAAGCCTTTGCTAATAAGAGAAAAGTATTGGAACGTTGATACTGCATTTGGAGCAGTTCCTGATGAAAAAGTCCTTCATTACGTTTATTTCTATTGGCATTGCAAAACAATAGATTTCAATGTGCTGAACAAAGGTACAACTCTTCCTAGTACAACAAAGGTTGATCTTCTTAATCTCTGGATTAAAATTCCATCAATGGAAGAACAAACTCGATTTGGTTCTATTGTTGAACAGGCCGATAAATCAGAATATTACAATTAGAAACAAAAATATAATAACATATGGCATACTTTAACGAAGAAAATACGGTTGAGCAAATGCTCATTAATGCGGCAGGACAATGCGGTTGGATATATGTGGAACCGCAGTTTGTTCCGAGACTTCCTGATGAAGTTCTTGTTGTAGAATGGCTCATGGAGGCATTGTTGGCATTGAATCCTATTACTGCTGAACAAGCAGAACAGGTTATATATAAACTTCGAGCTTGTATTACAAGTGGAGGAGCTTCTGATGAACTAATTACAGCCAATGATAAGTTCCGCAAGTTGCTGTTTGAAGAGAACTCATACCCATTTGGGGACAATGGCGATAATATCAACATTCGTTTCTTTGCAGGCAAGGATGATGAATATAAGAATCGTTGCATAGTGACTAATCAGTGGGAGTATCCGAGAAAGAGTAAGGAGGGAGGCAAGCGTTTAGACCTTGTATATGTTATCAATGGTATACCTATGGTTATCGGTGAAGCAAAGACTCCTGTTAAGGCGTCTGTAACATGGGCTGATGGTGCTACTGATATTATGCATTACCAGAAGAGTATCCCTGAAATGTTTGTTCCGAATATTCTAACCTTTGCAAGCGAAGGAAGAGAATTACAGTATGCAGGTATCGGATGTCCTATTGACAAATGGGGTCCTTGGTTTGCTGATGAGGAGCGTAAGCATGGTACATTGGAAGATGTTGAGCATAACTATGTATCATTGATGACTCCTGAAAGACTATTGGATATATATCGCTTCTATTCTGTTTTTACAGGAACCTCAGGAGGTAGGAAAATTAAAATTGTATGTCGTTACCAACAATATTTGGGTGGCGAAGCTATTGTTCAACGTGTTTTGTCAACATATACAAAGGGCTCTGGTCCTCGTAAAGGTTTGATTTGGCATTTCCAGGGTTCTGGTAAGTCGTGGTTGATGGTATTTGCGGCTCAAAAACTTCGTCGTCAGGAAGTGCTAAAAGCACCAACAGTTGTGATTGTGGACGATAGAATTGATTTGGAAGACCAAATTACCGGCGATTTCACACGTGCAGAAATACCTAACATTGATAGCATATCATCCAAACAAGAACTGGAGGAAAAGATCCATCAAAGAAAGATTTTGATTACCACTATCTTTAAGTTCGGTGATTTGAATGATGGTGAGGTAATTGATGAACGTGACAATATCATCCTCTTGATGGACGAAGCTCATAGAACCCAAGAAGGAGATTTGGGTAAAAAGATGCGCACAGCATTGCCAAATGCGTTCTTCTTTGGATTAACAGGTACGCCAATCAACCGTAATGACCATAATACATTTGCATGTTTTGGAGCCGAGGAGGATAAATACGGATACATATCAAAATATACATTCCAAAACTCAGTAGCAGATGGGGCCACTCTTGAACTTAATTTCAAGACTGTTCCAGTCGAAATGCATTTGGACGATGCTAAGTTGCAAAAGGAGTTTGATGAGCTTACCGACCAAATTAGCGAGGAAGACAAGAACGAATTGGTAAGAAGAACAAGCGTTGATGCATTCTTTACCGCTGAAAAAAGAATCAATGACGTTTGTAAGTATATTGTCTCTCATTTCAGAGAGTATGTGAAGCCAACAGGCATGAAAGCTCAGGTTGTTGTTTACAATAGAGAATGTTGCGTCAAGTATAAAAAGGCTTTGGATGCTCTTCTTGGCACAGATGACCAAACAACAATTGTAATGCATACTGCTGGAGATAAAGCAGATGAATATAAGGCGTATAAGCGTAGTCGCGATGAGGAAAAGAAATTGCTTGACCAGTTCAGAGACCCATTGTCTCCGCTGAAATTTGTCATCGTGACAAGTAAACTGTTAACTGGCTTTGACGCACCTATACTCCAGTGTATGTATTTGGACAAACCAATGAAGAATCATACTTTGTTGCAGGCCATTTGCAGAACCAATCGTACCTACAATGAAAATAAGAAATGTGGGTTGATTGTTGATTTTGTTGGTGTATTTGAGGATGTTGCTAAGAGTCTTGCTTTTGATGAAGAGACGGTTAAGACCATTGTTCAGAATATCGATGAAATCAAAAGTCTTATACCTACATTCATGCAACAATGTATTGAGTTCTTCCCTGGCGTAGATAGAACTATTGGTGGATGGGAGGGGCTTACTGCTGCTCAACAATGCTTAAAAGATGATGGTGTGAAGACAAACTTTGGACGCCACTTTGCCCGCCTCAATAAAGCGTGGGAGATAGTTTCTCCCGATGCTTGTTTGGCCGAATTCCAAAATGATTATACTTGGTTGGCTCAGGTGTATCAAAGTGTACGTCCTGTAAGTGGTGGTAATCTTATCTGGACTTTGCTTGGAGCTAAGACCATTGAGATTATACATCGCAACATTGAAACTATTGACATTGGTACTCCACTAGAGGATTTGGTAGTTGATGCCGATGTGATAGATGCAGTCCTTGAAGATGAAAAAGCACGTGAGAAGAAGATTGTTGAAGTAGAGAAAATGCTTCGATTGAGATTGGGCGAGCATAAAGGTGATCCTAACTTCAAGAAATTTGCAGAAAAATTGGATGAACTACGTGAACGAATGGAACAAAATCTAATCAGTAGTATTGATTTCTTGAAACAACTTCTTGCATTAGCAAAAGACTTGCTTGAAGAAGAAAAGAAAAAGGATGAGTCCCAGGATAAAAGAGCAAAAGCTCGTGCTGCCTTAACAGACCTTTTCCAAAGTATTAAGACTGAAGAAACCCCAATTATCGTTGAGCAAGTTGTAAATGATATAGATAATGAGGTGGTTAACATTGTACGTCAATTTAATGATGCATTCCAAAGTGTTACAGCCCGTAGAGAAATTAAAAAGAAACTACGCGCTATCCTTTGGGTTAAGTATCAGATAAAAGACAATGATGTATTTGAACGTGCATACCAATATATTGAGATGTACTATTAGTATTTTGTTCATTCTGTTGTACAATGGCACAATACAAGCAATCTGAAATCACAAATGTATTTTGGGCATCGAACGATGGCTTCAAAGGTGGACGTGACCCATTGGGAATCCAGAACAGTTCAATTGCAACCTATAGCAAATTGTTACCTGGGCTCACCAATCTAACCCGTCACATCCGCTATTACAGCCTTTATTGTTGGCTACTTAGTGAATATGACAAATTTGAAGTTGCTGGTCAAACATCTCTGCATCAATATAATTTTATACGTCGTGCAGAGTTGGCAATGGCACTAATTATGAAGGAACAAAATGTTGGTTCTGTGGTTGGAGCTTTGTTTGTTTCACAAGGTAGATATAAGCAAATAGAGGATGGTATTTATGATATTGCAGATGGTGCTGATTATGAATCTAAAGATAAGTACTGGACATTCAAAAGTGGAGCTTTTGGCCAGTACTATCTTGGTTCTCTTATTTATTATGAACTTGTAAAAATTGAAGAAGGCAGATTCTATCTTCGTAACAAAGGAAAAGAGCTAGCTGATGCTGTCAGAAATAGTATTGATGAAAACATCCGGAAATTATTTCTTAAATGTATTCTGGATGGAAGTCTTAAAGAAGAAGCAATAGAAGACTTACAATCTTTAGCTATACATCGCATAAATGTAGGCTCTGAGGAATGGCTGTTCTTGAATAATTTGCTTACGAAAAGTGACGAGGACTCTTCCTTGCGAAGAGAAACAATCTTTTTGCTCCTAAATGATATTTCAAAAGGCGTAGAGATTCAAGAGTTTGTAAAGAATCGTTTTTTGCATATAACTGAAGACGGTAATTTGCATGCCGCATTTGGGTGGTATTTCTATTATTTATGTGAAGGTCTACATTATTGTATTGACTTGTTCTTCTGCTTAATACTTTACAAAATTCATGAATTGCACAATCCTCCAATTGCACTACTTTCTCAAGATATTAAACAATCTTTATTGTCGGTTATAGAGAAAGAGATGAATTATAACTCTCTTGACGAATGGAGGAAAAATGTGAGTGATAATATAAATATAATCTATGATGAGTTAAGGGATTACGTCAGCAAACAAGATTATATTTCTGCAGCAGTACATGCGATAAGACTCCTGTTGAGACTTTATACTGAATTTGAGAATAACTCAAAAGAAATAGAGGAGTTTGAGAAAAAAAATGATTTGAAACGTCAGCGAGGCATACTCAGTGAAGGGTTAAGATCTTATATGGAGCGTTACCTGTCATTCTCTATATCTAGCTTTATAGAATCTCTGATAGTACAAATAATGCAGGAACATACTGTGGTTGCTATTGCTAAAATGGGAAAGAATAATTCAGACCTAAGAAAATTTATTCTTGAGGATGGACGGATTGTTCTAGTAGAGCAACGGTATCCCGTTGAAACATCGCCGCGTATTAATTCTCTATTTAATTTTTTACAAGACATGGGTTATCTTGATGAAGATAATACACTAACTGAGATAGCATCACAATTCATTGAGAATTATGGAAAAGAATGAGCATGCAATATTATTGGATATTCCTAGCGGCGGCAAAAATGGCAAATATCATTCAGCTGTATTGACTACTTATGCCATAGATTTGATACATTTCGATAATCAATTATTGAACATGCTTCATCGTAAGCAAGTATGTAGCATAAATGTGTTTGCCGATACCAATCAAATGGATAAATCTATGGAATATGTATCTCCTATTTATATTAGACATATTGGTAAGGAGTACTCCATTACATCTATAAGTGCTGTCGGAGCTTTTCATCCTAAGATTAATTTCTTTGTAGGAGATGACGCTGTATTGGTTGTGTTTGGTACTGGTAATCTAACAGTTACAGGACATGGAAAAAATCATGAGGCATTTACAGGTTTTATGATAGATGAGACTGATACGACGCATCGTCCTCTCATTGAAGAATGTTGGCAGTATCTCTGCCGATTTACAAAGCAATGTAACGACTATGATCATAATAGAATTCTTCGTGAGATTCCTGAAAATTGTACATTTTTAGATTCCTCTTTCAATATTGTGCCTCATAGTATGTGCAAGGTACAAGAAGGGTTAAATGCTGCTTTACTGTATAATGATTCTCAGTCTGGGATTTTACAACAAATTTCAAATTTAGTGCCATTAAATGAGGTGCAGACTATAACACTTCTCAGTCCATATTTTGATGAATATGGAGAATCATTGATTACATTATCCCAACTTTGTCCGAACTCAACGGTGAATGTTTTGATTCACCAAGATTGTGCTTTGCCACCAAGCGGAATGCTTCCAAATAGCAGTATTCATTTTTATGATTTCAGCGAAACAAAAAGGGGTAAAATAGCTTTTAAAACATATGAACGTCAATTGCATGCAAAGGTTTTGCACTTTAAGACTAATGATGCTGAATATTGTATGGTTGGCAGTGCAAATGCAACATTAGCCGGACTTGGAACAATAACTCACAGAGGCATAAATGAAGAGTTTGGAGTCTTGTATCATTCGACAAAGCAAGATTTTCTATCTACACTTGGTCTGAAAACCAAGAAAAGAATAGATGTGCCAACTAATAGATCCAAACATTCTAATGAAGCTCCTTCTGAAACTGGAAGACGATTAAGACTATTATCCGCTTATTACGAATCAGGTAAATTAAATGTCTATAGCAATGAGGAGATTCCTGATGGAGTACTACTGTCTATCGACAATGGAATTGAGACTCTTGTAAGTGAACTTAAACATGATAAAGGCAATAGATATAGTACTGATATAAAGTTAGCAAAAACTCAATATACATGTTATTTAGTGGATAAAGACAAGAAATCTATATCTAATAAGCTGTTCGTCAATTGGACTGAGTTCTTAGCCACAACAAATCCGTCGAAAATGAGTCGTAATCTTAATAGATTCATTTCTCGTATTGAGAATGAAGGATATGATGGTATGGAGGTTGCTGATATGCTATCTGATGTAATGTGGGACTTAGTTAATGATGCTGGTGAAAAAGTTTCTCCAAAGATTAAAGTTTCATCAGAAGATAAAAGGCAATCTGATTTATCTTTGCCCGAAATAAAATACAATTCGGAATATGACAATGACGATGCAAAAAGTAGCAGGATTTTCCAAATAGATCGTACATCAAGACTGATTGAATGTATTGAGGAGAGTATTAAAAAAAAGATTCGTTCGATAGATGATGCGATCATTGATGAAGAGGAAGAAGGCTCGGCAGAAACAAGCAATAATAGAGAAATAGAAGAACAGGAGGATATCTTCCTCAGCAAGCAACTGTTAAAAGGTTATGGTGAATTATCAACATCTTTGTTAATGAAATATCAGAAGATGATAAGTAAGCGATACGAGCAGGTAAAAGCTACAGGTGATGGCGTTATAACTAGAGATGACTTAAACTTCTTTTCTCTGTCTATGTTTGCTGCAATGGAGATATGTTATCTTAATAAATTTCGTTATAAATTTGACCAAATACCCTATTCATCAAGAAACTTTTCTCAGAAACAGTTTTATGATAGTTTGGAAAGGAGCATAAGTAACGTTGGTCTTGACTCATTGGAAAAATTTGTAAAGTTTTGCAATACAATGAAACTTCCAGCACAAAGAGATGAGAATTTCAATAAAGTTTCGTCTCGTTCTATGAAATATGCAATATTATATGGGACCTTATTTAATAGACTTTCTCACATTGAAACTATACGCATATTGGGTAAACGCTTGCAAAAAGCAGTAGATAGCCTGGCTGTGCTATTCGGTAAACCTTCGTTTGAAACTCTGACAAAAGAGCTTGAACCTTTATCAGAAAGGTATGACTATGTATTTCGCATGAATCATGTTGAAAATATGATTAGAAGTCTTAGCTGATAATTTCGTTCGTTAGAACGAACAAACTACTATTAAATAAGGGAAAGAAAAAACATGGGCAATGATTTTTCCTTGTGTATAGCAAAAAGTTGTGCTTGTTTTCATTTGTTTGTCAAAAAACACATATCTTTGCCATTGATAGCCTCAGATGGTGTGGTTTGTTTGGCTAAAAATCATTCTTTGAAATATAATTGATTGATAATCAAATGAGACACAACTCTTCAACGAAGAAGAGTATTAAGCACTACCGGGGTGGTGTGATGAAGGGGCTGTCCAAAAAGTGGATGGCCCCTTTTGTTATTGTTTATCCTACATCGGCTCTCCATGATATCTGTAGAACGGCGGGAACTCTTAAGTCATTTTCCCGGTCGGGTTAAGGTTTTCCTTTCTTTGGACTAAGCCATTTTATAAGGTCGATTATTACGTCCCATTACAGCGGAACATACGTCCCATTACAGCAGGACGTACGTCCCACTGTGGCAGGACGTATGTCCCATTGCGGTAGAACGTAATAATCCACGGATTAAAATGCCTTAGCTGTCGGTAAGGAACAGCTTAACCTTTCTATGTTTCTGCCCTGTGCTTATTTACTTTGTTTCTATCCTGATTACTGATTCTCATTTTTTATCCTTATCTTTGCAATGTAAACTAAAAATAGACGAACATGAAAAAGATTATTAGTGTATTTATGGTAGCTGTATGTTTGATGATGGCTGCTCCTGTTCAAGCTCAGTTACACTTCGGTGTGAAGGGTGGTTTGAACCTGTCAAAAGCAAGCTTTTCAAAGGATGCCTTGAAAGGTGATAACCAGACCGGTTGGTTTATTGGTCCTATGGCTGAGTTCACATTGCCTATTATCGGGGTGGGAGCTGACATCGCTGCTTTGTATTCACAAACAGATTTGGCTGCCAAAGGATATGATACAGATGCTAAACTGAAAACGTTTGAAATTCCTGTGAATTTGAAATGGTCATTTGGATTGGGAAGTATGTTTGGGGCTTATATTGCTGCCGGCCCGCAGTTTGGCTTTAATATCGGTAATAAAAAAGGCTTTATGGATTATGAGTTGAAGAAGAATAATACAACTTTCAATGTAGGTGCGGGTGTGAAGTTGATTCGTCATATACAGATAGGCGTAAATTATAACTTTGCTTTAAGTCATACGGCTACTATCGAGACCACGAATGAAGAAGTCATTAAGATTAAGAACAATACCTGGCAAGTATCACTTGCGTATCTGTTCTAAGCAAGTTCATTTAATAAAAGATAAAAAGGAGGCATTCTTTACTGAGTGTCTCCTTTTTTGTAATTTTGCGGTATGAAAAAATATGTAGATGTCATAGTGCCGTTGCCTATTGCCAGTCAGTACACTTATTCGCTTCCGGCAGAAATGGAAGAGAAAGTACAGATAGGGTGTAGGGTTGTAGTACCGTTTGGACGGAAGAAATTCTATACGGCTATTGTCACCAATGTGCATTATGCAGCTCCCGAAGGTTATGAGACAAAGGATATAGAAGAGGTGCTTGATTCAACTCCTGTATTGCTGCCTAAACAGTTTGAATTTTGGGAGTGGCTGGCTTCTTATTATCTCTGTACATTGGGAGATGTTTATAAGGCTGCCATTCCGTCCGGCATGAAGTTGGAAAGTGAGACTTTGGTGGTGTATAACCCGGACTTTGAAGCATCGGCTTCGCTTCCCGAAAAGGAACAGAAAATATTAGACTTGTTGAGTAATGACACAGAACAATGTGTCACCCAACTGGAAAAGGCAAGCGGGATGAAAAATATTCTTCCGGTCATTAAGTCATTGCTTGACAAGGAAGCTATTTACGTGAAGGAGGAATTAAAGCGTAATTATAAACCCCGTACGGAAGCGCGTGTAAAATTGGCAGACTCCGGTATGGATGAAGCCCGGTTACAGCAACTTTTCAATGATTTGGGACGTGCTCCCAAACAATTGGCACTGTTGATGAAATATATAGAGCTTTCCGGTTGGGTATCGCGTGAAACTACCTTAAAGGAAGTCACTAAGAAAACTTTATTGGAGAAGGCAGGTGGTTCTGCCGCCATTCTTAACGGGCTGGTAGAAAAAGGAGTGTTTGAAATCTATTATCAGGAAATAGGGCGTCTGGATAAAGGTATGCTGAAGACAACGGATATCAATCCGCTGAACCCGGCACAGCAACAGGCCTATCAGTCTGTTCTCCAATGTTTCAGAGAAAAGAATGTCTGTCTGCTGCACGGAGTAACTTCCAGCGGCAAGACCGAAATATATATTCATCTTATTCAAGAGGTGCTGAAAACGGGCAAACAAGTGCTCTATCTATTGCCGGAGATTGCTTTGACTACTCAGATAACCGAACGTCTGAAGCGGGTATTCGGCCATCGTCTCGGCATTTACCATTCTAAGTTTCCGGATGCCGAACGTGTGGAAATCTGGCAGAAGCAGTTGGGAGACGAAGAATATGATGTGATATTGGGGGTTCGTTCTTCCATTTTTCTTCCTTTCAAGAACTTGGGATTGGTAATCGTAGATGAAGAGCATGAAAATACATATAAGCAACAAGACCCGGCTCCCCGTTATCATGCCCGCAATTCGTCTATTATGCTGGCATCGATGTTTGGTGCTAAAGTTCTTTTAGGTACAGCCACTCCCTGTGTGGAGAGTTATTTCAATGCGATATCGGGTAAATACGGATTTGTAGAATTGAAGGAACGCTATCAAGATATTCAGCTTCCTCATATCGAATTGGTGGATATTAAAGAACTTGCTCATCAAAAAAGGATGCAGGGACCTTTTTCTCCTCGCTTGGTCAAAGAAATTAAAGAGGCATTGGAACGTAAAGAGCAGGTGATTTTGTTTCAAAATCGTCGTGGCTTTGCTCCGATGATAGAATGTCATACTTGCGGCTGGGTTCCGAAGTGTAAGAATTGTGATGTGAGCCTTACTTATCATAAGGGATTAAACCAACTGACCTGTCATTATTGCGGATATACGTATCAGGTACCCCGTTCGTGCCCTGCCTGTGGTAGTGTGGAACTGATGAATCGGGGGTTCGGAACGGAACGTATTGAAGATGATATTAAACTGATTTTTCCCGAAGCGAGAGTTGCCCGGATGGATTTGGATACTACCCGAACCCGAACGGCATACGAGAAGATAATCGCTGATTTTGAACAGGGTAAGACAGATATATTGATTGGTACGCAGATGGTTTCAAAGGGATTGGACTTTGACCATGTCAGTGTGGTAGGTATACTGAATGCCGATACGATGTTGAACTACCCGGACTTCCGCAGCCATGAGCGTGCTTTCCAGCTGATGGCACAGGTGGCGGGACGTGCCGGAAGAAAGAACAGGCAAGGGTTGGTGATTTTGCAGACAAAGTCTCCTGACTTGCCGGTGATTCGCCAGGTGATATCGAATGATTATGAACAACTTTATTATGACCAGTCGGCAGAACGGCAGATATTCAAGTATCCGCCTTATTACCGTCTCATTTATGTTTATTTGAAACATCGGAAAGAAGATGTGCTTGATATGGCGGCGGATGCAATGGCTGCACAACTTCGTTCCGGTTTGGGAAGTCGTGTGTTGGGACCGGATAAACCACCGGTAGCCCGTATTCAAACCTTATTTATTAAAAAGATTATGGTTAAAGTGGAACAGACCGCTTCGATAGCGAAAGTGCGCGATTATTTGCTTGCCGTGCAACGTGCAATTATTGAAGACGAGCGTTTTCGTTCCCTATTAGTATATTATGATGTAGATCCACAGTAATTATGAAAATAGAATTAGATGTGCATACCCATACCATTGCCAGCGGGCATGCATTCAGTACTTTACAGGAGATGGCACAGGCTGCTGCCGGCAAGGGTTTGAAATTGTTGGGAATAACGGAGCATTCTCCCGGTGTTCCGGGAAGCTGTAATCCCATTTATTTTAGAAATCTGCATGTTGTTCCCCGACAGATGTACGGCATCGAATTGTTATTGGGGGCAGAGATTAACATTCTTGACGGGGAGGGAAATCTTGATATGGATGAGAACTGTATGAGAATGTTGGATATTCGTATTGCCGGTATTCATTCTTTATGCTATAGTTATGGCACGGTAGACGAAAATACGCATGGGATGGTGAAGGCAGTCAGTAATCCTTTTATTCATATTATCAGTCACCCCGGAGATGGTACGGCCGAATTAAATTTCGAGCCTATTGTATTGGCGGCAAAAGAACATCATACCCTGTTGGAGATAAATAACAGTTCTTTAAAACCAACACGCAATAAGCCGAATGCCCGGGAGAACAACCTTTCTATCCTGCGGCTGTGTAAACGATATGAGGTGCCGGTGATTCTGGGAAGCGATGCACATATTTCATTTGATATTGCCCGATATGATTATTTGTATGACTTGTTGCAACTTACCGAGTTCCCGGAGTCACTGATTATGAACCGTGATGTGAAATCGTTTAAAGAATATCTTTGTTTGTAGAACTATATGAAGAAAATACTTTTTGTTTGCCTCGGCAATATTTGCCGTTCCTCTTCCGCAGAAGAAGTTATGCGTACTTTAATTAGAAAAGAAGGTCTGGAGAGAGAAATAGAAGTTGATTCTGCCGGTATCTTGAGTTATCATCAAGGAGAACTGCCTGATAGCCGTATGCGTATGCATGCTTCTCGTCGGGGATACAATCTGACTCATCGTTCCCGTCCTGTCTGTACAGATGATTTTTATCACTTTGATATGATTATCGGTATGGACGACCGTAATATAGAGGATTTGATAGAACGGGCGCCTGATTTGGAAACAGAGAAGAAAATCCGCCGGATGACAGACTATTGTCGGGTGAAGATGGTGGATTATGTACCCGATCCTTATTATGGAGGGGCGCAAGGTTTCGAGAATGTATTGGATATTCTGGAAGACGCTTGCGCCGGACTGCTTGAAAGTATTCGTGCTATTTCTTCAACTCAGGATAACTGATTCGAGTGTGATACATCGTTTTCAGTTTTTCCTTAAACAGCGCTTTCACTAAGGCGATATCTTTGAAAGTGATAGGACATTCTTTGAAAAATCCTTCTGCAACTTGCGCGTCGATGATTTTGTCTACTAAAGTTCCTATACTTTCTTCTGTATATTCGGGCAGGCTTCGTGAAGCAGCTTCTACGGAGTCGGCCATCATTAGGATGGCTTGCTCCTTGGTGAATGGGTTGGGACCCGGATAACGGAATTTTTCGGCATCCACTTCTTCGTCAGGGTGCTCATTTTTATAGGAAATGTAGAAGTACTTAGTCAGTCCTCTTCCATGGTGCGTGCTGATAAAGTCTTTAATGACTTTAGGCAGATTATGTTTCTCGGCAAGCTTTAAGCCATCTGTGATATGGCTGATGATAACTTGCGCACTTTGTTCATAGTTGAGGCTTTTATGCGGATTTACTCCCGACTGGTTCTCGGTGAAGAAGGCGGGGTTTACCATTTTACCTATATCATGGTAAAGTGCTCCTGTACGAACCAACTGGCTTTTTGCACCGATTTTATTGGCTGCTTCTGCTGCCAGATTAGCCATCTGAAGGGAGTGTTGGAAAGTGCCCGGAGCTATTTCCGACATCTCGCGTAGTAAGCTGTTGTTGATATTGGAAAGCTCTACCAGCGTAACATTGGAAGTAAAGCCGAAAGTCTTTTCCAAAATAAACAGCAGCGGATAAGCAAACAGCAGTAGAATGCCATTTATCATAAAGTAGATATACATACGTGTATTCAGCTTGGTCAAATCATCTTCGTGAATCAGCTCAAAAGCAAAATACAACAATGCATAACTGGCAAAAACTACCAAAGCCGTTCGCAGAAGTTGCGAGCGTTGTGATAATTCGCGTAAGCTATAGATAGATACCATGCCCGCCACCACCTGCAAGAGAATAAACTCATGAGGGAAACGCAATGTGATGGAACAGAGCAGGATGATGGTGACGTGAGCCATGAATGCCGTTCGCGAGTCAAGAAAGATACGCACTATAATCGGTATCATCGCAAAAGGAACGATATAAATACTGGATAGACTTTGCGATACCATGACGGAGGCGATAACCGGAAATAGCACTATCAGTGCGAAAAGCAAACTTAAACTGCCTTTGCGCTCATAATAATCGGCACGGAACAAATCCAAATAGACCATGAAGCAAAACAGGAAGATGCCGACATAGAGTATTTGTCCGGCCAGTGTCAGCCGTTTCTCTTGTAAAGAATCACTGCGTTTTTCCCATTCTTTTCGTAAAGACTCTAATATATTGTAGGTCTGTTCGTTTACAATTTCTCCGCGGTCTATAATTTTTTGACCGTTTAAGACAAAACCGTTTGCATAGGAAATATTGGATAGCAGGTCTTTCTGTGCTGCTTCAGATTTGGCTTCGTCATAAATAAGATTTGGAGTAATATAATTATTTAAGTTGCACTGCTGCAAAACCTTCTTCTTGTAATGGGTGGTATCGGCGTTCAGCAGGTATTCATAAGCATCTTTTACAGTATATAACTGACCGACCGGCCGACTTGTGGCCGTATTCTGTTCTACCGTTCGTATGGCAGTGATGCTGTCCTCTTCCATTCGGGTGAGGTCATTACCGGCAATAATTCCATTTCTATACATCTCTTTCAGCATGCGCTCTATGTATCTTATATAATCTGTGCCGGGCAAGGAATGGCGAAGTGTTTTGTTGTAGTCTTCTCTCAGTCTCTCAATCATCTCTTTTTCCGCATTCTTTTCTATATGGAAATAGGGCTGGTAAGTAGCAAGAATACTATCCTGCTCTTTTTGCACCTGCATGTCATTTTTATAAATGGGGAAATCGAACGATGCTTGTAATAGTCCGTACTTCCATGGTTTGTTGATGTCAAATTGATAGTTAAATTTGCCTTCATTGGGCAAAAAATAAACTATAACTGACACTGTGGCAATGAAAATGAGGCTTTTATACAGCAAATCTTTATATGAAAACCGTTTACCGGTCTTTAAACTTTTCATAATCGTATATTTTTGCGCGCAAAATACGAAAAAATCGGGAAATTTAGATTAATTTTGCGGCGTATTTTATATAAAACAACAATGTCAGAAAGAAAAGTAAGAGTTCGTTTTGCTCCGAGTCCAACGGGAGCGTTGCATATTGGTGGTGTGCGCACTGCTTTGTATAACTACCTGTTTGCTCGTCAGCACGGTGGAGATTTAATTTTCCGTATAGAAGATACCGATTCAAATCGTTTTGTTCCGGGAGCGGAAGAATACATTATCGAATCGTTCAAGTGGTTGGGGATTACGTTTGATGAAGGCGTAAGTTTTGGTGGTAATTTCGGTCCGTATCGTCAGTCTGAACGTCGCGATATTTATAAAAAATATGTGCAAGTCTTGTTGGATAACGACAAAGCTTATATTGCTTTTGATACTCCTGAAGAGTTGGATGCGAAACGTAAGGAGATTCCTAACTTTCAGTATGATGCTTCAACCCGTATGACCATGCGCAACTCTTTGACAATGTCGAAAGAAGAAGTTGATGCATTGGTAGCAGAAGGAAAACAGTATGTGGTACGTTTTAAGATAGAACCTAATGAAGATGTTCATGTACATGATATTATTCGTGGTGAAGTGGTGATAAATTCGTCCATTCTTGATGATAAAGTATTATATAAATCTGCAGACGAGTTGCCTACTTATCATTTGGCAAATATCGTGGATGATCATTTAATGGAAGTCTCTCATGTTATTCGTGGAGAGGAATGGTTGCCTTCTGCTCCTTTACATGTATTGTTATATCGTGCTTTCGGTTGGGAAGATACGATGCCTGAATTCGCTCACCTGCCGTTATTGTTGAAGCCGGATGGAAATGGAAAGCTGAGTAAGCGTGACGGTGACCGTCTTGGTTTCCCCGTATTCCCATTGGAATGGCATGATCCTAAAACCGGAGAAGTATCATCCGGATATCGCGAGTCGGGATATTTGCCTGAAGCTGTTATCAATTTCCTTGCTTTGTTGGGATGGAATCCGGGTAATGACCAAGAAATCATGTCATTGGATGAATTGGTGCAATTGTTTAACTTAAGCCATTGCAGTAAGGCCGGTGCAAAATTTGATTTTGAAAAAGGAAAGTGGTTTAATCACGAATATATATTGAAGAAAGACAATGCTGAAATAGCGGCTTTGTTTATGCCTGTCCTGAAAGAAAACGGCATAGAGGCTCCTATGGATAAGGTGATAACAGTGGTGGGATTGATGAAAGACCGCGTTAGTTTCATTAAAGATTTGTGGGGAACCTGCAAGTTCTTCTTTGTCGCTCCGATGGAGTACGATGAGAAGACTACCAAGAAACGCTGGAAAGAAGACTCTCCCGAGCGTATGTTGGAGCTTGCCGATGTATTGGAAGCATTGGATGATTTCTCATTGGAGAATCAGGAAAAGGTAGTAATGAAATGGATAGAAGATAAAGGTTATCATTTGGGCAATATCATGAATGCCTTCCGTTTGACATTGGTAGGCGAGGGCAAAGGGCCGCACATGTTTGATATTTCTGCTGTTTTAGGAAAAGAAGAAACATTGAGACGCATTCGCCGGGCTGTGGAAGTGCTCAAGTAATACCGTGAATCATGATTTATAATCTAGTCATCTATATTTATCTATTCGGGGTTAAGCTGGCTGCATTGTTCAGCTCCAAGCCTGCCAAGATGGTGAAAGGTCATCGGGAGGTATTTGATATCCTGCGTGACAAGATTGACCGGAATGCCCGTTATATCTGGTTTCATGCAGCATCTTTGGGCGAGTTTGAACAAGGACGTCCATTAATTGAGCGTATTCGTAAGGAGCACCCTGAGTATAGAATATTGCAGACTTTTTTTTCTCCTTCAGGGTATGAAGTGAGAAAAAACTATCAAGGGGCTGATATTGTGTGTTATCTGCCCTTTGATACACCTCGTAATGTGAGGCGTTTTATCGAGATGGTGAATCCCTGTATGGTATTCTTTATAAAGTATGAATTTTGGCAGAATTATTTGAATACACTTTATAAGAAAGGTATTCCGGTTTATAGTGTTTCGTCTATATTCCGCCCGAATCAGATTTTTTTCCGTTGGTATGGTAAGGATTACCGTAAAGTGCTGAAGACTTTTTCACATTTATTTGTGCAGAATGAAGTCTCTGAAAAACTGTTGGCAAGTATCGGTGTTACTGATGTAACGATTGTAGGTGATACTCGTTTTGATCGGGTATTGGATATTTGCACTGTTGCCAAGGATCTCCCTTTGGTAAAAGCATTTAAAGGAAATTCTAAGACTTTTGTTGCCGGTAGTTCGTGGGGACCTGATGAAGATATTTTTATCAGGTACTTTAATGAACACCCCGAAATGAAGTTGGTCATAGCCCCTCATGTGGTGAGTGACAGCCATTTGAAAGAAATCATGGAGAAGGTAAAGCGTCCTTGTGTCCGTTATACAGAGGCAACAGCAGAAAATGTATCGAAAGCCGATTGCCTGATTATTGATTGTTATGGGTTGCTTTCATCCATTTACCGTTATGGGGAAATTTCGTATATCGGTGGAGGATTTGGAGTTGGTATTCATAATGTGCTTGAGGCAGCTGTGTACGGCATTCCGGTTATTTTTGGTCCGAACAATAAGAAATTCCGTGAGGCTCAACATCTTTTAGAAAAGAAGGGTGGGTTTGAAATCAATGATTATGAGGAATTTAAACGTTTGATGGATAGATTCCTGACTGATAACAGCTATTTGCAGCAGGCGGGAAATGCAGCCGGAGATTATGTGAAGAATAATTCCGGAGCCTTGGAGAAGATTATGAAAGCAATTCGGTTGTAATCTAGTTTAAGGTATAATAATAAGAGCCGTTTGTGAGATAAGTATTATCTTTCAGGCGGCTTTCTCTTATTTAATTCCTATCTTTGCGTTCAATAATTATTTTATGAGCATTAATGACGATATATTGTTATTGAAACTCATTCAAAGCGGTAATGAGCAAGCGTTTAAGTATTTATTTGATACTTATTTTGCATCGTTATGTCGTTTTGCGCATGTCTATGTATCAGATACCCAAGATGCTGAAGAGCTTATATTAGAGCTTTTCGTTCATATTTGGGAACATAGAAATGAAATAAATATTACTCTTTCGTTTAAAGCATACCTTTTTCAGGCAGCCCGCAACCGGTGCTTAAATTATCTGCGTGACAATCGTTCAATGCTTCGTCTTGAAGAAGTGGAAGAGGAAATAAGAGATGAAGATATCTCGGCTCTTGAAATGGAGGAATTGCAACATCTTATTATGGAGGCTATTTGTGCATTACCCGATAAATGTCGGGAGGTTTTTCAATATAGTCGGCATGAAAACCTCTCAAATAGAGAAATAGCAGAAAAAATGCAAATCTCAATAAAAACGGTAGAAGCTCAGATAACTAAAGCTTTAAAGTTAATAAAGAACTTCTTGGACGAAAAATATATCTATCTTTTTTAAAAAAAACTCTTTTTTGAATAAGGGTTATTTCATTTTGATGTGTCATACGGTTGTAAAAAGCTAAAAAGACATACGAAATGAAAAAAGAAATACCCTGGAATCTAATTATTCAAAAGCTGAAACACGATATTACAGCTGAAGAAGAACACGACTTGACCGTGTGGTTGGCTGAGGATAACCATAGGGTAATTTTTGAGGAGTTACAAACTTTGTGGCAAAAGGTACAGGAAAATGCTATTAATTACACTCTCGATACAAATTATTATTGGAAAGAATTATCGAAACGAATGAAGACTACAGAGGTAAAAGCTGAACCTTCTGTTCATAAGACTCGTTCTGTATCTTTCAAACGCTATGCTGCTGTTGCTTCTGTTTTTTTGCTTATAGCTCTCTCTTGTACATTATATATAGGTATAAATTTGGGTCGCCCGGAATTAAGTACTCAGCACTATACTAATTTGAGTGGAAAATCTAAAATTGCATTGCCGGATGGTACGGAAGTTTGGTTGCATACAAATACTTCTTTGACTTATGATACCGATTATAAATTAGCTAATAGGGTTGTGAATGTTGAAGGAGAAGCATATTTTGATGTTGTTCATGATCCAGCTAAGCCATTTATTGTGCAAACGGAGGGTATGAAAGTTATAGTTCATGGAACAAAATTTAATGTGGAGTCTTTTTCGCATTCCAATATAACGGTAGTAAGTTTGTTGGAAGGTTCTGTTGAATTGGAGACAGAAAAAGAAAGTAAGATGCTACGTCCCGGAGAATTAGCTACTTTTAATAAAAGAGATTGTCAACTGTCTGTAACAGAAGGTGATGTCTTTTTTATGAGTTCTTGGGCTGAAGACCAAATTGTATTTTCACAAAAGTCTCTAGGGGATATCTGTCGCTTCTTGGCTAAGTGGTATCAAATACAGATAGTTATAGATCCTTTATTGAAAGATTCATATCATTACACATTTACATTACGTAACGAATCTCTTGAGGAGATTTTACGAATCATGTCTCGGATAAATCCGATAGAATATACATTTGATGAAAAAAATCGATTGTTCATATCCTCCAAAAAATGAATTGAAGATTGTAGTGAAAGAATATTTAAGTATAAACCTTTAATTGTAAGCCTATGAAACACGACAAAAAATAAGTCCAAAGAAAAGAGGGGAAACTGTGTATAAAGCCCCCCTCCCCCTAGTTTAATAACTTTATTATTAACAGGAATATGAGTCTGTAAAAAGAAAACGGTCTAGGTTTTCTTACTGAAAAGGTTACAGCGAATATTCCATAGTTAACTTTAACTCACAAATATATGAATTTAAAAAAATATCTAGCAACTTTAATGCTTTTATATTTCTGCGGAAGCTCAATTTATGCACAAGTGAAAGATAAGCTTGTTACGATTAGCTTCAAAAATATTCCTCTTTCAGAGGCTATGGCGCGTATTGAGAAGGAGAGTGGTTATACTTTCTTTTATGACGCCACTCAGGTGAATAGTAATCAAAAAGTAAGTTTGAACGTTAGTAATTCAAGTATAGCAGAAGCTGTGAAAACGATGCTGAAGCATACGGGAATTCAGTTTGAAATAACTAATACTCAGATTGCATTAATTGGTAAGAAGACTAAAAAAACGACAGGAAAGCCTATTGTAGTCAGAGGAACAGTTTTGGATGAAAATAATGAGCCTGTTATTGGAGCCAATGTGGTGGTTGAAGGTACTACTACAGGTGTGATTACAGACTTTAATGGTGAATATTCGTTGGAGGCGCCAGAAGGTGCAAATTTGCAGATTTCTTATATAGGCTATACATCACAAACAGTGAAAGCAGGCAATAAGTCAGCTGTTATTAAACTGAAAGAAGACTCTCAAATGTTGAGTGAAGTTGTTGTTGTAGGTTATGGTACGATGAAAAAGCAGGATTTGACAGGTGCCGTTAATTCTTTGAAAGCAACAGACATGGAGAAAGAACAGCGTCAGACTATTCAAGATATGTTGCGCTCCGGTGTTGCGGGTTTGGCTGTTGGTATGGAGACCGATGCAAAAGGGAATACAAGTATGATGATTCGTGGTAAAAGTACAATTTCTGCGAGCACATCTCCCTTGCTTGTATTGGATGGCGTGATTTATCCGGGACAAATGACAGATATTAATCCTAATGATGTTGAGCGAATTGATGTTTTGAAGGATGCTAGTTCGGCTGCGGTATATGGTGCACAAGCTGCTAATGGTGTCGTCTTGATAACAACAAAAAAAGGAACTTCTTCAAAGAAACCGGTAATTAATTTCAATGCACGGAACGATTTCCTTTACCATTGCCCGGATTGCATCGCTGTCATCGTTTGCAGCATCCCGCAGTTTGATGAGCTGATGCATGAATTTTTCTTCATCCATATCAATTGGTTTACCAATATGAATCATTTTGTTTTCTGTATCCTGAAGTCCTTCCTCATCCATCAGAAGCTCTTCATACAGTTTTTCACCGGGACGAAGTCCGGTGTATTCGATTTCAATGTCCTCTCCCAGTTTATAACCGGACAGACGGATCAGATTTTTTGCAAGGTCTGCAATTTTTACAGGCTCACCCATATCCAGAACGAAGATCTCTCCGCCTTTTGCATAAGCGCCTGCCTGAAGTACCAATGATACAGCTTCCGGAATCGTCATAAAGTAACGAATGATATCCGGATGTGTAACAGTAACCGGACCACCGGCAGCGATCTGCTTTTTAAACAACGGAATCACACTTCCGTTACTTCCCAGTACATTTCCGAAACGAACAGCAACGAAGTCTGTTTCATAGAAATGATTTAATGTCTGTACGATCATCTCGCACATACGCTTGGAAGCGCCCATGATATTCGTTGGGTTTACCGCTTTGTCAGTAGAGATCAGGACAAATTTCTTAACATGATTTCTTCCTGCCGCGGATGCTGTCTTATAAGTACCAAATACATTATTTTTGATTGCCTCGTTCGGGCTGTCCTCCATCAGCGGTACATGTTTATGAGCTGCTGCATGGAATACAACATCTGGTTTGTATTTCTTCATTACGCCATTGATACGATGTGTATTTCGTACCGAACCGATCAATACCGTCAGATTCAGTTCCGGATGATTCCATCTGAGTTTCTGCTGAATATCATAAGCATTATTTTCATAAATATCAAAAATGATCAGATG
>OGYX01000280.1_pt1 | contig 39649 bp, 27 predicted proteins | sample 1576601 | NCBI WGS metagenome assembly OGYX01 (sample SAMEA3541561, study PRJEB24748) | human gut metagenome | biome: human gut; feature: human-associated habitat; material: faeces | place: China | collected 2012 | reverse complement strand
ACCACCAGTGTGCAAGCACACGTGGTTTCAGACCTTTTGACCCTGACATCTTATATGTTCTTTTCTAAAAAATCAAATACTTGATCTCTGCCAGTATCTCTCTTAGCACATTATTCGGCAGATACAATGCTGTCGATTCTGCAGCAATTCCTGACGGGTCTTCCAGTCCCTGCCTTTTAGCAATCTGCAACGCACGGAACATATGAAAGTTATTCGTGACGATGCCAACTGATTCCTTGCTTTTTATGAACTTTTTGCTATATTGGATATTTTCAGCCGTCGTCGTCGACTTCTCCTCTTTCAAAATCCGTTTTTCCGGGATCCCCTGCCGGATCAGATATTTTTTCATTCCTTCTGCCTCGGAACAAGGTTCATTGCTGCCTTTTCCACCTGATACAATACATTTGGTCTGTGGATTTTCATTTAAATATTCCACTGCTTTATCCAGCCGAAACCTTAAAACTGCACTTGGACCACGCTCATAGATCTGTGCCCCAAGAACAATGATATAGTCCAGTCCCGGTTTCCCTTCTGTGTTCATTTTACTTCCGATGCAGCCACCAATTCCTGTAAAAAGTACCAATATCAGACATAACAATACCAATGTCACTCTCCGCAGAAACTGTGGCATTATTCCCCACAAGCCGGCCTGTGCTGCTGCCGAACATCCCACGAAAATGACTGCCAGTGCAATCCACACAAGAAAGAAACCGGTTCCCGAACCAATCGCCCGGATCAGGAGTCCATATCCACCACAAAGAACCGCCAGCAGAATCCAAAATATCGTAACTATTTTCATCCTTTCAATCCTCTATTTACCTGACGGCATAAATTTCAGGATCTCACCTGCTACATTAGAGATCGGCATCGTCTGCAGCCAGACCCGCCCCGGTCCTGTCACTACTGTATTGAAAACGCCCTCTCCCCCCTCCAGATAGCAGACAACAACAGGAAGTGTATCACCTTTTATTTCGTATCTCATACCCAAGACCTCCTCTTTTCTTTTCATTTTGAGTGACATCTGTCGAAAAGTCAAGTCTTGCATATCAGATTGATCTATTTACATATTTCCTGCATAATGATCATGAATATACGCCATCATCAGCTTGATCTTATCATTATTTTTATTTATAGCGTTGTCTGTTCCAAGCTGATCTTTGCATTGCTCATACAATTCAAACCAGATTTCTGACAATGCATTCCTGAGTCGCAGTTATTTTAAACTTCTGTCTGCCCGGTCTGTCCCTCGCTCAGCCTGGGCAGCACGATCTCAGCCTTGAAAAGATCTGCCTCTGTCGTAATCTGCAACGTACCATGCTGCAATTCAATAAAGCTTTTTGCAATCGCAAGTCCCAGTCCTGATCCTTCTGTATTTCTTGAAGAATCGCCACGGACAAACCGATCCGTGATCTCATTCACATCAAAATCCAGTTCGGTTGCTGATACATTTTTCATAGAAATGCTGACTTTATCCGGAAACTCTTTCATTTCTATATAAACTCTCGTCTGTGCCATGGCATACTTTGTGATATTCACGATCAGATTTTCAAAAATGCGGTAGGTCTTTTCACTGTCCAGCCACATAATCACCTTATGATCCGGCAATTTCCAGCGGAACTCCAGCTTTGCATCCTGGATCTTAGAATCATTTTCCAGCTCCACCTGCCGAATCAGCCCCACCAGATCAACCTGCATATAATTCATCTTCACACTCTTGCTTGCTGCTTTACTGATCTCAAATAAATCCTCGATCAGCACTTTGAGCCGGAAAGATTTCCGCTCCAGTACCTCAATATACTCTTTCTGCTTTTCCGGATCTGTCTCATTTTTCAGAAGATCTATATAAGTGATAATGGCAGTCAGCGGTGTCCGCAGATCATGTGAAACATTCGTCACCAGTTCCGTCTTCATCCGCTCATTTTTTACCTCTTCATCCACTGCCTTTTTGAATCCCTGCTGGATCCTGCACAGCTCCTTCTGTATCGGCATGAAAACTCCTGCATCCCCCTCGATCACCACATCAAGATTTCCTTCTGCCAGTTCATTTGTCGCATGAAGCAGCATCTGATACTTTCTCTGTACATCCAGGAAAAACTTTCTCAGGATCAGGAACAGTACAATCGAGTAGATCACCAGTGCATAAAATTCAAATCCGCACATCAGGCTGACCAATTCAACCACTAAAAGTATAACAAAATTCACTATAACAATTCTTAAGATTGCTTTATGCGTCTTATCACGGAAGTCTATATGGGTCAGAGCATCATACTGCTTTCGTACCAGCTTTTTCAGCCTTTTCACGATCCCTTTTACCAGGCTCACAAAATCTTTTCCCATATGCAATTCATGCTGATTTTTCCACCGGATCAGCATGCCGGTCAGTGTCTGCTCCTTCCAGTATGCTCTCTTTCTTGTAAATATACCACAAAGACACGCCCCTGCCCAGCAGAGAATCAGAAAAATACCGCTCCACATCGCCAAATTAATTCCTATCTCTGCCATTTGCCGGAATGGTCTTATCATATGCACCAATGTCCCATCGACTGTCCTGCAGAGAATATTTGCCGGATAGTACAGCCAGTCGGCACTTGATCCAAAAATAGCAATCAGAATCAATATGACTCCTTCAAATGGTACGCGGAAAATCTTTCCTTTATATTCTTCCGTCCTTAAAAGTGTCGGAAGAAGTGCCGCAGCCACTGCCAGCAAAAGCATCATGCAGTTGACAGAACGGCTCAGTCCACTATACCATATGACCATATCCCCGCTTCTCTGATCTTCATAAAAATTTTCAGCATAACTCTCTACATTCGCAGCCGACATTCCATAAATAAGCGTCATACTCTGTCCACCGGATAATTCAATCCCATAAGCATCTTCCATAAACCGTACATCAGCTAAAAAGCTCTGCTCTGCCTCATATTCTTCTTCCGGTGTCAGCCTGCTGCCTGACACTTCAATATCTGACAGTTCCCCATCCGCATCATAAGTATATGCCACCCGAATACCATAAATGGAATCCGAATCCGACAGAAGCCTTGTTGCCACAGAATCCGACGTACTCTTTAAAAGACTCTCTCCATTTCGGTCAAATGCCCCGTACTCCATATATTTTTTCAGCAGATTAAACTGAGACATTCCATATTCTTCCAACAGCTCCGACTGCTCTCGCCCTCCGGATATTTCATTGTCCAGAATACAGTTTCCGATCGCAAGTCCGTCACCCATATCAGAAATGACATTTTCCATAGAATCTGCCTTCTCTTTCTGAGCCTTTTCTCCTGCCTCGTAAAACGATCCATACCGACTGAGCAATACGGTTGAACAGATACAGATCAGGATCACCAGGATCAGATACTTCAGATTATCCCTGCTTTTCAATTTTGTAACCAACGCCCCACACCACCTTTAAATATTTCGGATTTTTTGGATCAAGTTCAATCTTCTCTCTGATATTTCTTACGTGTACCATAATCGTATCCGTATTGATCGCTTTTTCCTGCCATACACGCTCATAAATTTCCTCTGAAGAAAAAACTCTTCCCGGATTTTTTGCAAGCAACAGCAGAATTTTGTACTCGATCGGTGTCAGTCTGACCGGCTCTCCGTCCACAGATACTTCCACCGTATCCTCGTTGATCTCCAGACCTCCGATCACATGGATATTTTCCCTCGGTGCAAGCCGCTCCATAAATTTCCGGTATCTTCTGAGCTGGGAATTGACCCTCGCCATCAGCTCCATCGGTGTAAAAGGTTTCGTCACATAATCATCTGCCCCAATATTCAGTCCCATCACCTTATCTACTTCCTCTGACTTTGCCGATAACATAATAACCGGGAAATCATACTTTTCCCTTAATTTCATCGTCATCCGTATTCCGTCCAGTCTCGGCATCATAATATCCACGATCGCCAGATGGATCTCCTCTTTTTCCAGTACTTTCAACCCCTCTATACCATCCGCAGCCTCGTACACTTCATATCCCTGACTTTTCAGATAGATCTTTACGCCTTCCCTGATCTCTTTATCGTCCTCTACTACCAGTACATGATTCATTTCCATTGCTTTTCCCTCCTGCATATCCTTATATTAGCTGCTAAATCTAAAGGTCTCAGATACAAGTTTCCAAAGATTTTCTAAAGAAAAACCGGCCTTTTCATTCAAAGACCGGTTCATTTTTATCTATTTACTTCGCATCCCACTGTGGCTGCTCTCTGAATGTGATCTCACCTGTCGCCGCGTCCATTCCGTCAACGATCGCCAGTGACTCTAACTGGAATCCGAGATTGCGGATCATCCTTCCACCCGACTGGAAACCTTTTTCCACTGCGATCCCGATTCCCTCTACAGTAGCACCTGCAGACTGCACGATCTGGATCAGTCCCTGTAATGCACAGCCATTTGCAAGGAAATCATCAATAAGCAGTACATGATCTTCCGGAGAAAGGAACTTCTGTGCCACGATCACATGGTTCTTACACTTATGAGTAAACGACTCTACCTCTGCCACATACATATCACCATCTAAATTGATGCTCTGGGATTTCTTCGCAAATACGACCGGCACATCAAAATGCTGAGCTGCGATACAGGCAATTCCGATCCCGGATGCCTCGATCGTCAGAATCTTGTTGATCTGCTTATCTGCAAATCTTCTTTTAAACTCTGCTCCCATCTCATTCAACAGGTGAATATCCATCTGATGGTTCAGGAAACTGTCTACTTTCAGGACATTTCCTTCTTTTACAACACCGTCTTTCATAATTCTCTCTTCTAAAAAGTTCATTCTTCTACTTCCTCCTCTGTATGATCTTCAATTCCCGCAAAAATTCTTCTTAATAACTTTGAGTTGATCCAGAAAATGATCGAAACTCCAAATAATGCCCAAAATGGAAGAGCAAATGTGATCAACTGGAGATTCCATATTGATATACCGATCAACGCTATCATGATGGCTACCATCAGTATGGAAGACGGAAATCTTGCCAGTGTCAGCGTCAATGCATTACGGATGGTTCCCCTGATACTGTTCTCATATCTCGCGGTCAGTGCAAATGCATAAATCCCGACTGCAAGTACCAGCAGTTCCAGTGCTGCAAAGATCGCTCTTAACGCCATTCCCACAGAACCTTTGGCCGAACTCGTCAGATATAAATCCGCCCCCAGGAACCCCCCGATCACCAGCAGGATCAGCCAGATGATCGTACTCTTTTTAAAATTCTCTTTAAATGCCTTAAAAAAGCCTTTTACAATATATCCTTCCTCATTCTTTACAACCTTCAGCATCACCGTATACATCGCTGTCGTAGATGCACCGATCGTAAAAATCGGAAGAGAGCAGACCAGCCAAAGCACATTCAGACACATCATATCGAATATTCTTGACATACCACTTATTACCGGGTTATCCGTCACATCAAGTCTCATCGTTCATTGCTCCTTTATTTCATTCTTTATCCAAAAGTAAACTCTTTTAAGTATATCATATCTACATTTAAGAATACAATAAGGGAATAATAGGAATATAAGAAGAAACGCAGATTTAAGAGAATTTTTAGAAAAATAAAAAAAGAAGCGGGTGATGGGAATCGAACCCACGTATCCAGCTTGGAAGGCTGGTGTTCTACCATTGAACTACACCCGCGTCATCTCTGACACGATTGATATGATATCATATTATTTTTATTTTTGCAAGTATTTTTTATACTTTTTTTATTGCTATTTTGAATCAGAATGTATATCATGTTACTTATCGGTAGATCCGACCCAAAAAAGCGTTATTTCAATATGACAGAATGGAGTATATTATGAATTTTTCACAATTAGGAAAGTTTCAGGAGTTAAAAAAGCATCTTGATCTTTTTCGTTCCAATCATCCTAAGTTTCCTCTTTTCCTTGGGGCTGTAACCCGCGAGGCTCTCGAAGAAGGCACGCTTCTCGAAATGTCCGTCACCACTCCCGAGGGAAAGCATTTTGAGACGAACCTCAAATTAAAACCGGAGGATCTTGAGTTTATCCGTGCGATCCAGAGTATGACAAAGCAGTAGATCGCCTGGTTGTCTGTTCTCTGCTATGTGATCTTTTCTCGGTCTTTTCACCTGTTACAGAAAATATTCCGAAAGTTTTTTGACTTCTCAGCAGACACGTTATATAATAGTAAGTGCCGAACGAAAAAAGAAAAGGGGATAAAATCATGAGCAGAAGAACTGATAAAAAGAAATTAAAAAGAATGAATGAATCCGCAGTTTCCCAGGCTTCAGTCACAGTTGCAACTGTTTCCACGGTTAAGGCAGATGACGCAGCTCCTGCTGCAGAGACTACAGCACCGGTTTCCCAGCCGTCTGCAGCATATGATCTTTACATCCAGTATCAGGGAGCTGACTACAATGCTGAAGAGCTTGCCTCACAGATTCTTGAGAAATGCAAGGCAGAAGGCATGGACAGTGCTGATCTTAAGATCTATGTAAAACCAGAGGATAAAAAAGCATATTATGCATGTGCAGGAGGTAACAGCTACATCGAGCTGTAATCCATTCTGCAACGTATCAGAGAGGGGATTTATTCACCGTAATGAATCCCTTCAGCAGAAAATCCGCAGAGCGAACCTTCCAGGTTCGTCCCTGCGGATTTTTTACTGTATATCATTTCAGATATCTTTTCATATTGCTTTTTATAGCATTTCATATATCTTTATCTATGATTCCATTGATTCTATGATACACCGTTCTTTTTACAGATATCAGCCAGGCAGCAACGCTCACAATGTGGCTTTGTTCTCGCTGTGCAGACTTCCCTTCCATGCCACACCAGTCTGTGACAGAAATCACTTCCCTCTTCCGCTGGAATGATCTTCCATAATGCCATCTCCACCTTTTTAGGTTCTTTTATCCCATCTACAAGACCGATCCGGTTCACAAGACGGATACAATGGGTATCTGTGACGATTGCCGGCTTTCCAAATACATCTCCCATGATGAGATTTGCACTCTTTCTGCCCACCCCCGGAAGCTTTAACAATGCATCAAAATCCTCCGGCACTTTACCGCCATACTCATCCCGCAGCATCTTCATACAGGCACTGATATCACGTGCCTTGCTCTCCCCCAGTCCACAGGGGCGGACAATTTCCTTTATATCCTCCACCGCTGCATCTGCAAGAGCGGCTACATTCGGATACTTTTCAAAAAGTCCTTCTACAACTACATTCACCCTTGCATCGGTACATTGTGCGGCAAGCCTGACGCTGACCAGCAATTTCCATGCCTCATCATAATCCAGGGTACAATCCGCATCCGGATATTCCTTTTTCAATCTCTCGATCACTTCTAATGCCCGCTGCTTCTTCGTCATGACTTCACCCTCCCGTCTGTCTACTTATCTTTTTCCGTATATTTCTTTAATTCCTCCAGTACATCTTTAAATCTTGAAGATGCTGCTGTCGGGTTTCTACGCAACTGCTTCATTGCTCCTGCATGAGTTTCGTCCGATCTGGATAAGATCTTTTGCAGTTCTTTTGCCGCATTTTCTTTTAATTCTGCCAGCTCCAGGCGAAGCTTTTCCGGTACATCTCCTGCTGCTGTACGGAACTTTTCGGAGCGGTTCCCTGCTGCTGTACGAAGCTTTTCGGAGCGGTCCCCTGCTGCTGTACGCAATCTTCCCGGCATCTCGCCTGCTGTTGCTGCTGCACTGCGAAGCTTTTCAGGCACCTCTCCTGCTGCTGTACGAAGTTTTTCGGACATGTCTTCTGACGCCTCTCTGATCCGCTCCTGCAGCTTCCGGATCTGAACTTTCGTCTCATCCAACTGGGCAAGCATCTTCTTCATATCCATTGCCTCGTTGAAAGACTGGGTGAAATCCACCGCAGCCACAACCGTAAGAACAAATGCAAGTCCGTCTGCGATCGCCATCGGAATTTTCAGAATCACTTCTTCAATCGGAATATGCACAACTTTCACCATCATAATAGAGAAAACGCCCCAGCACAGAGAAGCAACCGGACAGATATATCCCTTTACATTGAATTTCAGATGGCTGTAATCCCAGTATCTGACATGGAACAGGGATTCCATGACCATCCCCGTAAAAAATTCCAGCAATGTCGCTCCTATCATCCCCATGATGAATACCAGCGGCAGATTATCTCTCACCGGCAACGTAATAATCAGTACACTGACAGCTCCCGAACCATACAGTGGGAGCATTGGACCGTGCATAAATCCACGGTTTACCCATCGGTGTTCCCTTAGCGATACATAACAGCTCTCCCAGATCCATCCAAAAAAACTGTATAAAAAGAAAAATAAAAGCCATTGAGAGAGTGTGTATACATTCATACCCACACCTTACTCATTCCGGTTTTCAATATCCATCAGCATATCCACTCTTCTCTGATGACGGCCACCCTCAAACTCTGTATCAAGCCATGTCTCCACAATCATCTTAGCCAGTTCTGCACCGACAACCCTCGCACCAAAGGCAAGAATATTGCAGTTATTATGAGCTCTGGACATCTTGGCTGTAAACGGCTCACTGCATACGGCCGCACGAACCCCTTTTACTTTGTTCGCAGCCAGTGAAATACCAAGACCCGTTCCACAGATCAGGATTCCTCTTTCAACTTCTCCTGATGCAACTGCACGTCCCACTTTCTCTCCATAAACGGGATAATCACAGCTCTCCGGTGAATTTGTCCCATAATCTACTACTTCATGTCCCCTCTCTTTCAGAAGTTCAATAATCTCTGCTTTCAGTTCCAGTGCTGAATGGTCATTTCCAATTCCGATTTTCATTCCTCTATTCCTTTCTTTTTAAAAAATTATGCCGGGCAAAAGATTCGTCCAGCTATCATGCTTAACGCTCTTATCATAGCAAATTTACTCCCAAAAGTAAATGCCGCACACCTCTGATTTACTCAGCAGGTATGCGGCATTTCTATTACCCGGATTATCTCCGATTTATACTTTCCGATCCGCTTTTATATCTTTTGGATATTTCAGCTCTCGAAATTCACATTAAATTCAAATCCTCAATTACTGGATCTCGTACCAGATGATTCCGTTCGGCTCCATCTCAAGATCGAAACTGCTTCCATCTCCACGATAGATTGTTGTACTCTGCGGATCATCTGTATTATTTACTACGCAGTATTTGTTATTCTTCGGATATGCGTGTACATCCACATTGTAGTTTGTGCTGAACCATTTCTTCAGCTCATCCTCGCTGTGAGTACTCCACATGATCGCACGATGAAGAACACGGTTGTTCTCAAAGCTATACGGAAGTCCGCTGATATATACAGCACGTCCTTTCCCATATTCATTAACAGCCATCTGAACTTCTTTGTCCTTCTGAACAAGGATTGTAGATCCTGCAAGTGCATAGATATTCTTCTTGCCCTCACCGAAATCAACACTCTCTGTCTCTTCCAGAATGAAATGCTCATGCTCATCCCAGTTATATTTATCATAACCAAGAGTAAATCCATGCTCTTCTTCAACTCCAAATACATCTGCAAGCTGGAAGAAACGTCCCTGGAACTGATGTCCTGTCGGCTCACCTACACCAATGATACCACCGCCGTTGTAAACAAACTTTCTGACAGCCTCAACGATGTGTGGATTTACCCACCAGTCTCCACCTGTATGTGCTGTATCAGCATCCCCCACATTGATAAGAACATCAATGTCATCTAAGATGGAGCTGTCATCCAGAATATCCTGGAAACTGATGAACTTCACATCAAACGGTGCTCCTGACAGAGACTCGATGATTCCTGCATAAGAATAGTTCTGCTTCTGATACAGTGCATGATGTACCATGTGGCATCCCCATGCTCTCATCTTACCCCAGCAGTTAAGAACTGCTACCTTCTTAGCACAGAAAGGTGTTGTGCCTTTTACATTATCATACAGTGTACGGAACTCATCACATACCTGTGATACATAATCAATAAAATCCGGGAAGTCAAGTGCAAGCTTTAAGTATCCGCCGTATCCGATTCTGTCGATTGGCTTTCTTAAGATAGCTCTTCTTGCTGTTACCCAGTTATAACGTGCCTCTTTTACAGGATCTCCACCCTCATGGAATACATCCGGGAAGAAATACGGAAGAAGACGTCCTTCTGTATATTTTACTCCGTCAATATCGCTGATCAGTCTTAATGTAGAACCATTTCCCACACTACCTACAACTGCGTCAAGTCCAAGTGTCTTGAACTCTTCCATGAACGGCTCTGTTCCGATCCAGTGATCTCCCAGGAACATCATGGCTTTCTTTCCACACTCATGAGTAATGTCTACCATCTCTTTTACGATCTTGGCAACTTCTCTTCTCTGGAATGCCTGGAAATCCTGATACTCTTTGCTCGGAATACGGTACTGGTTGTTGTAGTATCCCTGATCAATAATATACTCAGCACGGAACTTGTATCCGACTTCTTTCTCAAACTGCTCTAAGATATATGGGCTTACAGAAGCTGAATATCCATACCAGTCTACATATTTCTCTCTTGCAAGCTCATCAAAGATCAGTGTGAACTGATGGAAGAATGTGGTAAAACGAAGTACGTTTACATACGGATGATCCTCAATAAACTTTCTAAGACGCTTCATTGTATATTCATGCGTCTTTGGCTGACGTACATCAAATGTGATCTGATGCTCAACATCTTTCCAGTCATTTGTAACTGCATTGTACATATGCACCGGATCCCACATAATATAAGCAAGGAAACTTACTGTATACTCATGGAACGGAACAGCAGCAAGTGTAACCTTTCCTGTCTCTTCACTGTAGTCCCATTTATCTGTCGGAACAACTTCTCCTGTTGTTCTGTCGATTACTTCCCACCAACGTTTGATATCATCTCTTGTATTCGGTTTCAGCATATCCGGGTAAAGTCCCTTCATTACTTCCACTTCAAGAGTTTCAGACTCTGCTGTATAGAAAGGTGTCATAACATACATCTGCTGAATTTCTTCCGGATTGGCTTCAGCCCATGCATTATCTTTACGAGTTGTATAATATGTTGAATAAATTTCTGCATCTGCATCTTTCAGCTCTGTAGGGAAATCTGTTCCATCGCAATCACGGATTGCATCAGCACCCCAAAGCTTCATTAATTCCAGTGTCTGTGGCACTACGTCCAGGTCAGTAGGAATTGTAACGAGTCCTTTTGATTTCTCCATTGAATTATCCTCTTCTATTCTTTAAATACTCTGATTTTTAGTTTATATAAGGAAATCTGCCATCGGCAGATTTCCTTATGCTTTCTTATCACAGGTATCCTTCCTGCAATGTAGACAATTATTTATATTTGCTGTTGTAAAATGCCAGCAGTCCGACCAAACCTGCAAGACCTACGATCTCAGTAAGAAGACCCTTTGGTCCGATATTTCTCTGTCCGACAATGATAAGGCCGATACAAACAACGAAAATCACGATAACAACAATCGCAGTGATAATCTTTTTAGTTCTTTCATTCATTGTAAATACCTCCTTAACCTTTCAATCCACCCAGAGTCATTCCCTGAGTAAGTGTCTTCTGTACACACATATACAGAATCAGAACAGGAAGCATAACGATAACCAGTCCTGCGTACATCTGACCATACTGAACTGCTGATTTCTGAGCAGCCATCAGGTTCATAAGACCTACCGGCAGAGTCTTCAACTTGGCATCTGTCAGCAATGTCATGGAAATTACATACTCATTCCAGAATGACAGGAAGTTGAAAAGAATGATCGTTACGATACTTGGTTTTGCCATCGGGAAGATGATCTTAACCATTGTCGTAAAGTATCCTGCACCATCCACATAAGCTGCTTCCTCGAAGTCTTTTGCAAGACCACTGAAGTATCCTGACAGCAGGTAGATTGTGAACGGAAGTGCCGTTGCCATATATACAACCGCCAATATGAACAAGTTATTTAGGAAGAAGCCTCTTCCGATCATCTGTCTGAGTGACTTGTCCCAGTTGTTCAACATAAGGAAGATCGGTACTACGATGTAACTTACGTTGATGAAAAGTCCTGCCATGAAGAGCAGATTCCAGAACTTACATGTACGGAACTTAAATCTTGACAGTACATAAGCTGCCGGAAGTGCAACTGCGATCAGCATTGCAATCGCAAGTGCTGTAACAATCACAGAGTTCAGGATGTAAGATCCCATGTCTGCTTTCGTCCAGGCATCTACAAAGTTCTGAAAATAAAGTTTCTCAGGAAGTGTCCACGGATTTCCGTAGAATTCCTTATTCTGCTTTACCGATGCAAGGAAGACCCATGCTACCGGCACGATGATTGTAATTGCAAGAAGAATCAGGCAAATATACACAATCAGTTTACTAAAGCCAAACGGTTTTTTTGATGTATTCTTTTCCATTCCGATTCCCCTTTCCTTAAATTTCTACTTCCTGACGTTTTGTTGCAACGTTCAGCAGTCCGGCAAGTGCAAAGGAGAACAGGAATACTGATACACCGATTGCCATACCATATCCATATGAAGAGTTTGTATAAGCCTCCTGGTACATATAGCTCAGGAATACGCTGGAAGCTCCGTCCGGTCCACCACTCGTCATTGCTGTAACGAGAAGGAAACTCATGTTGATCGTACTGATTACGAAGAATGTAAGTGTTGTTCTGATGTTTGTCCAGATCAACGGAATCGTAATTGTAAAGAACTGATAAATCTTACCTGCTCCTTCAAGGCTGGCAGATTCGTACAGACTCTCTGATACGTTCGCCATACTTGCCATATACATTACCATGTAATATCCAATGGCCTGCCATACCATGGCGATCACAATACTGTAAATAACTACCTTCTGATCACCAAGCCAGAGGATCTGATCATCACTGTGCTTGAAGATTCCGATGATGGAATTCAGAAGTCCTGTATTTGGTTTGTAGATAGCAGAGAAGATAGCACTGATAACTACGATTGAAAGGATATTCGGGATATAGAAGATTACTCTGAAGAATCCCTGTCCTTTGATTTTTTCTCTTGAAAGTATGTATGCAAACACTAACGCAAATGCAAATGTAATGATCGTAACTAATACAATCAGAAGAATCTGGTTCTGGAACGCCTGATAGAACTTCTGATTCTGTAACAACGATTTAAAGTTGCTCAGTCCTACAAATGTCTTGTTATCTGTATATCCGCCCCATTTATATAAGGAAATACGGAAGATTTCGATCGTAGGAACAATCATAAATAAGATAAATAATATTGCTGCCGGGGCCAGGCAACAGAATACAAACAGCCCCTTGCCTTTTCTTTCTTTCATTGGTTCATCTCCAATTCTATAAATCCGTTTCATTGAATAACCGCCGCCATCCAACGGCTATTCATACCGTCATAGCAGATATCGGCATTAAAACAGGCGGTGAAGAGATTTCACCGCCTGCCTCACCTGTGAGATTCCTTCCAAATCATTTTATAGTTGTAAGGAAATTCCCGGTAACTTATTCAGATTATTTTAAAGCAGCACGAAGTTTGTCGCTATCTGTCTTAATCTGATTTACCCAGTCGTCTTCTGTCTTGTCACCAGTTACAAGAGAGTTAACCGGATCAAAGAATGTTGTACGAACTGTTACACCTTCTACTGGATCTGTTGTAGCGAATGCATCCATAACAGCTACAGCACCTGTATCATAGATTGAGTAGTACAGTTTGTTGTCTCCGTCAAGCTTGTCAGACATTCCTTCGATTGGCTGGATTGCTCCAGATTTAGCGAAGATCTCTGCTGCTGCATCAGAGTACATATAAGCGATAAATTCTTTTCCAAGATCTTTGTTCTCAGCACCTGATGGCATCCAGATCTGCTCGAAGAATGTATAGGAAGCTCTCTCTCCGTCTTTCTCTACTGCCGGAAGAGCTGTGAATCCCCAATCGAATCCGTCTGCTCTCGGAGCGTCTGCCATCTCACCGATTACCCAGTTACCATTTGGCATGAACAGAGCTTTGTCATCAAGAACAAGCTGCTGGTTGTTACGGAAGTCATTGTCGTTAGCATTTGCTGTTGTTGTAGGCTCAACGTGAGAAGCAAGCTGTGTAACGATATCGAATGCCTTCTTAGCTCCGTCTGTATCCCAGATTCCTTCACTATAGTTCAGAGCCTTTGTGAAGTCTTCTGATCCCATTGTCTCATGCAGTAATGCATAGAAGAATGCATCAAAGTATCCTGTTGTAGGATATGTGAAGAGTGAGATTCCTTCAGCTTTTGCCTTGTCAGCAAGTGCCCACATGTCATCCCATGTCTCCGGTACATCCCATCCTTTTGTCTTGAACAGGTTTGCATCGTAGAACAGTCCACATGGTGAGTAGAACATTGGCATCAGGTATGTCTTTCCGTCTCCGTAAGGATTAACGATGGAGTTCTCTGTGAATCCTGGAAGGATCTTGTCTCCAACCTTAGCGTCCTCACCCGGTACAGTCATATCAAGAACGTCTGTAAGTTCCTCTACGTTGTTGTCCTTGATGAATGTCTCTGTGATAGCTGACTCAGAACCAACAGCTCTCATGATTACGTCCGGATACTCTCCAGATTTCATCTGTGGCTGAATGATATCCTCGATGTTCTTGTCGATTGTAAGCTCAACCTTAACACCTGTCTCTTTCTCGAATGCAGCCGCAACATCGTTCCACATATCTGCACCGTATGCTGTCTCAACTACTGCAACCTTTACTACCTTATCACTGTCTGAATTTCCTTCAGATTTCTTGTCTCCATCATTGGATCCACATGCTGCAAGTCCGAAAACCATAGTACCTGCAAGCACAAGGCTGATAAGTTTTTTCTTTTTCATTTAAATAGTTCCTCCTTATAACTTTTTCCAGTTTTACTTGGTATGTCTATCATATACTATTTCTCCCTCTTTTTCAACCTTTCTTTTTGCCTTTTTTTTTATAAATCTTGCTTTTTGGACTATTTCCCAATATCACCATATCTTATGACCCCCAAAAATGTTTTTTCATATTCTTTTGTTATTTTTTCACACACTGACATAAAAAAAGTTCCGTTTTTTTGCCAAACTCTCCCGAATCCTGTTGAATCAACCTCTAAAATTCTTTATAATATTTGCATAACCAGTTGAAATCGTTTTCAAGACAATATTTCTAAATTTTGTGGAGGACACCTATGGGTAATATACGACATACTTTTACTTCCCCCTTAAGGCATGACCACACCTGTCATCTTCTGTATTCTACCTATTCAAAATACGAAGAGGACTGGAGCAGTTATCCGCACACACATTATTTCACAGAACTTTTTTTCGTGCTGTCAGGAAGCGGCAGTTTTCTTGTTGAAGACGAAACCTTTCCGATCGCAAAACACGATCTGATCGTGATCAATCCGAATATCACCCACACCGAAAAATCCAGCCTCGAAGATCCGCTGGAATATATCGTACTGGGTGTAGATGGTCTGAATTTTGTCATTGACGATGCAAATGAATATCTTCTGTTCCACTCCGATGAAATGAAAGATCAACTTGATTTCTATTTCCGTACGATCCTGGAAGAGACAGAGAACTCGCAGAAGGATTACGAAAAGGTCTGCCAGAATCTGCTGAACATTCTGGTCGTCCATCTTTCCCGCTACGCTTCCTCTTCTGTGGAGATCTTTCCATTCCATAAAATGGAATCCCGGGAATGCAGCCGGGCAAAGCGTTATATTGATTCTTCTTTCCGGGAAAATATTACGTTGGATAAGCTCTCAGAGATCGCACAGATCAACAAGTACTATTTTTCTCATACCTTCACAGAAACTTATGGAATCTCGCCGATGAATTATCTGACTCAGAAGCGGATCTTTACCAGTCAGGAACTGCTGACTTCCACAGATATGAGTCTTGCACAGATCGCACAGCAATGTGGATTTTCTTCCTCCAGTTACTTTACGCAGTGTTTCCGTAAATCCTGTGGCATGACACCGACTGCCTACCGCAAGCAGTTTCTGCGGAACCAGTGATCCGAAAAATCTTAGACAAAAAAGGAGTACCGCACATCGCGATACTCCTTTTCTTTTACAGAAAATTCTCAAATTTTCTTTTCTTTCATCTTACCTTGCGGAAAGAATCTTTATCTTCTTTTACGTCTGCGTGTTACAACTGTAACGGCTGCACCTGCTGCCAACATTGCCGCAGCTCCCCACAGGATCAGTGGAGCAGCATCTCCGGTCTTTGCAGCTTTGTTGGATGAAGTTGTTCCGGCATTTGATCCTGATGTAGAACCTGCGGTATTATTTCCTGTATTGTTGCCAGTATTTGTACCGCTGTTGCCATCATTCTTATTGCCGTTATTTTTGTTGTCATCCTTGTTGCTGTCGTCCTTCTTGTCATCGTCACCTTTGACTTTCGTTACTTTGACATCAACAGTAACTTCCAGACCACCCGGATTTTCAAACTCATCACCAAGAACAAGTTTTCCTGTCAATGTATAAGTTCCCGGAACATCTGACTTGTAAGCACTCAGATCCCAGTCAACATTAACGGTTGCTGTTGTTCCGTCTTTAAGTTCTACTTCAACCTGTCCCGGAAGTCCGAGATCTGCTGCAAGAGTTCCTTCTTTTACAGAAATATCATCCAGTTTTGCATTTACAATGGATTTAATTTCTTTCTTCGGTTCCGGCTTCGGCTCTTCTGCCTTCTTCGCAACTTTTACTTTTACAGAAGCTGTCAGGTTCTTCGGATTTGTAATATTATCTGCAAAGGAAAGGATTCCTTCCAGAGTATAATCACCTGCCGTATTTCCATCGTAACTGTCTGTATTCCATGTAACGCTTGCTGTTCCGGTTGTGCTGTCTGTATAGGTTACTTCTATCTCTGTCGGAAGCTTCAGTTCTGATACAGCCGTTCCGTACGCAACTTCTTTCTTATCCAGTTTTGCAACGGACTTGATCTCATACTGCTTCTTTGTAACTGTTACCTGGATAGAAGCTTTCACGCCATCCGGGTTCTCCATGTTCTCACCCATTGTCAGAGTTCCCTCCAATGTGTAAGTTCCCGGTGTTGTCTGATAATCACCTTTCGCCCATGTTACGGCTACTTCTTCATTGAGATTTCCTGTCACTGTGACAGTTACTTTCTCCGGTAATTCAAGATCCTTAAATGCAGTTCCTTCTTCTACAGAAATTCCTGCCGGATTGGTTACGCTGAGTACATTCTTTGTTGTCTCACCACCACCGTTATTCTCAATCGTAAATGAGAACTGTTTCGGAAGCACTGACTGTCCTGTTGCTGTCTTTGCAACGATCTTAACAACATAGGTACCGTCATTCAGGTCACTGAGTGTGTACTCTGGCTTTGTGGTATTGCCTTTCAGCTCACCGTTTACATAAACGTCATAGCTTGCGAAGGAAGAACCTTCTTTTAATGTCCATGTGAGTTTTACAGAATTATCACTGACTGCTGTTTTTGTAATGGACTCGATCTCACCTGCTACTGTTCCGTCAGCAATTGTTGTTACATTGCCGATCTCGATGGCCTTCGCTGATGCCTCACCTGCATTGCTCAGGGCGTATACCTTGAAGTTGTAGGTTGTTCCCGGTGTCAGGTTTTCCAGTGTTGCGGCTGTGCCGCTTACTGTCATCTCGATTCCGTTCTCTGTATCAAATACTCGATACTGTGCTGCTCCTGAAACCTTGTCCCATTTCAGCACAACCTTTGTGCTTTCAACAAGAACTGCAGAACCTGTCTGGTCTTCTACTACAGGAACTGCCGGTGTGCCAAGTGCTGTGATCGCCTCATCCAGTGCTGCTTTCTTTGCATCCACATCAGTCTGTTCTGCACCCGCATCATTCATAGTCTCAACCGCTGCATCATAAGCCGTTTTAAATGCATTCCATTTCGTCTCATTATAGGCTGACTTAGTAAGTGCTGAACCTGTCTCAATCGATGTCTGGAGTGCTGACTTATCAACCGTTACACCTTCACCCGGTGAAAGGATCTTCAGGTAATCCAGGTTGACCTGATATTTTCCATCACGTGCAACTGCTACACACTTAATCGTATGCTCACCATTTGTAAGATCTGTCTTTGAGAAGATCAACTGCTGGTTATCTCCGCTGCTTGAACCATTCAGCGAATAATTATCGATTTTTGCATTATCAACATAGATATCAAAGCTTGCAAAGTTGGCATGCTTCTGAGAATAAACCTCTACACCTGTTCCATTGAACGTGTATTCAAAATAGCTTCCCGCCGCACTTGAATCATTTCCGGTTTCTGTCTTTGTTCCGCCATGATGTTTTGTCTGTTCTCCTGCCCAGTTAGACCACGTTCCACTCCATTTGATCTCACTGTTCGTTGTTCCATAGTTTCCTGACGCCGGTACGGTACCGTCTTCTACGATCGTCTCGACATCTGCCACATCCTGTTTAATTGCAACCTTCAGTTCCATCGTTCCGCTCTTTGCAGCATCTGCATTGGAGGTTGCTGTGATCGTAACCGTTCCGTTCTTGCTTAAGAATGTTACCAGTCCGTCTGCATCTACTGTTGCGATACTGTCATCGGAGGTACTCCATGTAACTGTCTTGTCTGTTGCATCATCCGGTGCTACAGTCGCTTTTAACTGTAACGTACTGTTTGCTTTGGATACTGTAGTCATTCCGGATTTGGAACTTACTTCCACACCTGTCGGTGCTACCAGTGTTGAATCCAGGATTTCAAATGCATCCAGCTCGATCTTTGTATTGGAACTTGCTGTCTGCTTCTCATTGAGGACTTTCAACTGGATCGTATGGATTCCTGCTGTAAGGTCTTCTTTGCTGAAGTATTCTTTCTGACGTACTGTGCTTGCACTGTATGTATCAACAATGCCCTGTGACTCACCGTCAATCAATACTTCGATCTTGCCTCTATCCTTATTGGTACAACCGATCACTTTGATTCCTGTTCCCTTAAATGTAAGAGTCACAGTCTCTCCGCCATTCGGATTCTGCAGATACGCGATCGTATCCATATAGTTTACATTCTTGTCCTGCGTCCAGTTGCCCCAGTCACCTACATATGCAATTCTTTCGTCTGCATTGTCGATCTTGCCTGCTCCAACCGGCTCTGCCTCAGTCACTGCTGCACTCTTTTCAGATTCATTTCCTTCTATAACTGCAGATACCTGGTACTTCATCGTTCCAAGTGTCTTGTCTGCTGTTGTATCTGTATAAGTTGTCGTTGTCAAGCCTGTCTCAATGCAGATCACATCACCATTTGCTACCTGACGGTATACATTGTATGTTACGTTGCTTCCCTCTTCTGCGGTTACGGCATCCCAGGAAAGTTCTACATTCTCAGCGTCTGCACGGAGTGCTGTCAGTCCTGTTGGAACTGCTATCTCAGCGGATGCCGGGATATCTTTTAATGTATAGCTCTTTCCGGCTTCTGTTGCGAAAGAGATCCGGTTTTCTTTTACAGGTGTCACATCGACTACCTTTCCGTCGCTGTCTACCACGGTTGCAAGAGATGCATTCTTTGTCTGTACTACTGCTTCTCCGCCATTCTTGGAAAGGATCGTAGCGGTTGTTACATTTCCGTCTGCCCAGTCCATGGATACTTCAAAGCTGCCCTGTGCAACCAGTCCGTTTACACTTCCGTTAGCCCAGTCATCCGGAACTGCCGGAAGAAGGTTGATGTATCCTGCATTGCTCTGCAGAAGCATCTCAGCCACACCGGATGTATAACCGAAGTTACCATCGATCTGGAAATATCTCGGCTGATGATAGTCGAACAGGTTTGCATAGATCCCACCGTTGAACAGGTTCTTGATGATCTGATAAGCTTTATTTCCATCACCCAGTCTTGCCCAGCTGTTGATTCTCTGTGCCATTCCCCATCCGGTACTTGCATCTGTACGGTTCTGCATCGATACCTTTGCTGCTGCAAACCATTCTGCATTATCCTCTGTAATGAGGTCTCCCGGGAAAAGTCCGAGAAGGTGGGACATATGACGGTGGTTATATCCTTCACCGAGTGTTGCTCCACTTGCATTATGGTTAAAGGTTGTCTCTGTATACCATTCTTTAATCTGTCCGCTGTCGCCGACCTCGATCGGTCCTTTCAGATCTGCCTGGTTTGCTTTCCATGTAGCTACCAGTTTTTCATCTGTTCCGAGGATCTCCGCTGCTTTGATCGTATCCTCGTATAACTGCCAGATCAGCGTCTGCTCATAAGTATTGCCACTTGTGACCGGTCCATGCTCCGGTGAATATGCCGGTGAAGATACCAGCTTTCCATCACTGTCACGGACAAGCATCTGATCATACAACCTGGCCTCTTCCTTCATCATCGGATAAATATTGTCTCTCAGGTAAGAAACATCTCCCGTATACTCATAGTAAGACCAGCAGTTCTGTAAGATCCACGGTACTGCTGCCGGTGACCATCCCCAGCTGAAACTCCATCCAGGGCAGGTCCATCCGAACGGGTTGTTCTGCGTATGTGCCATGAATCCATTTTCCTCACCATCGGCACTGGAAACTCCTGCATAGATCGCTGCGGTCACACGCCCCGGTTCTCTGAGGGCATCCACATAATCAACCAGTGGTTCAGCACACTCTGCCATGTTCGTTGAGTATGTCGGCCAGTAGTTCATCTGTAAGTTTACATTCATATGGTAATCTGAATGCCATGGAGAGTTGTTCGCTCCGACCCACAGTCCCTGAAGGTTGGAAGGAAGTGTCTCTCTGACATAACCGTTTCCATCTGTCCTTGTCTCTCTTGAAGACTCGATGGTCATAAATCTTCCATACTGGAACAGCATGACTTCCAGCTGACGTCTTTCAGCTTCTGATGCAGTTCCTGCCTTATATGCAGAAAGAAGTGCATCTGTCGTCTTTGTTGAAATGGTCTGTCCCAGATCCAGGTCGACACGGTTGAAGATATTCTGATAATCATTTACATGATTTGCTTTCAGTTCTTCATATGTCTTAACCTTTGCCTGATCCACATACCATTTTACACGGTTTGTCAGCTCATCTGCCGTCTCACCTGTTCTGTAGCTCGGATATTCGTCCTTATAATCTGTTCCCATGGAAGTGATGATCGTAACCTCACTTGCACCGGAAACACTTACCTTTCCATCCCCATCTGTCACTGTACCGCCATTGTCGGTAATAACCTGGGTCTGGGATGAAAATTTCATCTGGTTGTCTGTGAGCTGTCCGTTGACGGAGATCCGTCCACCTGACACGGTTGTATTCCATGTTCTCTTATAGCCGTTCTCTCCGATGGAATTGGAAGCTCCTCCGCTTGTATTATCCGGTTCTACACTCACATCCAGGCTGATCTTTTCAGATCCGTCTGCTGTGATATGAGTCACGATGACATTATCCGGATAACTTGTGAAGTTCTCTCTTGAATAATGAGTACTTCCCTTGTCATAGTTTACACCTGCGATGGCTGTATTCAGATCCAGGTCGCGGCTGTAATTGCTTACATCACTGTTGGATGATACATTTTTGAAATCGATATACATATTTCCCCAGCTAAGGTAATATCCATATCCGTTTGTTCCTGCATCATCACTTAAACCAACAAGGTTGCTGTTGGCAAGTTCGATCGCGGAGCTGTCCTTTCCGTTTGCGAAATAATTGTGGATCTGAGTCATGGTAGATCCGTTATTCCCCTTATTCGCCAGGTTACCTCCATTGTAGTTCGGTCTGTTGGTGCTTGGTCCTCCTGACCAAAGCGATTTGTCATTGAGCTGGATACGTTCTCTGGTGATTCCGCCGAATACTGTTCCACCGATCCCGCCATTACCGATCGGAAGCGACTTTTCCTGCCAGCCTTCGTAATACTTGGTAATGTCTGCCGGACTTGTATACCACAGCTTCAGATCATTGTCACCAGTCTGCTGCGTTGCAGCGACCGGTTCCGCATTGACCTGCGTTGCCATATACGGCAGAGACGTCACAGCCATTGCTGCTGCACAGGCACTTGCAAGTACCCGCCATTTCATTTTTCTTCTCATAATACCCCTTTCTGATACGTTCTTGATGTATCTTATTTATTGTCACGAAATTCCTCTGCCTTCGTATTTCTTCAGGCAGACTCCTCCCAGTGTCCAATTATCTACATTATAAAGCTTTTCTTTTGATCATGCTTGTTCAATTTAATCTTTATAATCGCTTATTTTGTCAAATTCAGAACCTCGGATTCACATTTTATTTATATTTTTTAAAAAATTATTCACACTTTTTGTATTTTTCGGTACATTTTTTCTTTATTTCTGTTATAATACACATTAATGATTATTATTTGTGCTTATATATGGAGGATTTTTTTACACATGAAGAAAAAAACTACCGTTCAGTCAATAAATAAACATTCCACTCCTCCTTCTGAGGAAACTAAGATTCAGAAACACGAAGTACCTGGATTAATGACATTGTCCGATTCCATTCTGTCCGGTGCTGTTGTTGAATATCGTAAAGCCGGTTATAGTTTTGCCCGGCACTTACATACAAATATTGAGATTTATCGGATTCTTTCCGGTGAATGTTATATGGATATCCAGTCGGAAACCATCCACTGTACAGAGGGTGAGTTTATCATGCTGCTCCCGGATGTGATCCATTCTTTCTATCTGAATGATACATCGGACTGTGAATTTCAGCATATTCACTTTAATCCTGAGATGTTTTCCACGATTGTTCTTGAAGATGAGGGAGTTTTTCCTATCACTCTGATGCACGCGATCCTCTTTTCTGCCCAATTCTATTACCGAATGGAATCGGATCCGGTCATCAATGAACATCTTCAGAAGCTCATTACGCTCTATGCTTCATCCAACAGTCTCTTCTCTGCTGCAAATATTAACGTTGCACTGATAAACCTGATGTTGTATATCCTTGACCACACAGAAACAGAGCGTGAATTTTCCGAACCACAGCTTCAGAACAGTTACGTGGCTTATACTCTGAATTACGTTCAGGAACATTTTACCCAAAAGATCCGTCAGGAGGATATCGCCTTACAGCTGCATATCTCTGTCCGCTATCTGAGTAAGATCTTCAAGAATTATATGGGGGTAACCCTTTCTAATTACATTAACATTTACCGGATCAACCGTTCCATTGAATTAATGCAGAATACAAGTCTGACACTGACAGAGATTGCCCTTCAGGTCGGCTTCAAAGATTCCCAGCATTATTCCAAAGTCTTTATGAACGTGGTAAATGCAACACCGTCACATTACAGAAAAGCAATTTTGAAATAAAAACCACAAAAAAATTCCTTCCAGGAAACCCCCGGAAGGAATTTTTTATTCTTTTATTGCATTGAAAATTCGGAACTCACTTCAGATTAGTTTGTTCTTCTTCTCTTTGCCATTACTACAACAAGTCCTGCTGCCAGGCAAAGCATCGCCATTCCAGCTACATTTGCTGTATCACCGGTCTTGGCTGCTTTCACTGCATTTGATGTGCCGTTTCCGCCATTTGCAGTACCGTTGTTGGAAGAACCATTATTCTTTGATCCTGCATTTGTATTGCCGTTGTTATTTCCGCCATTATTATTGGATCCGTTATTATCGTCCTTCTTGTCATCACCCTTATTGCTGTCATCTTTCTTATTATCATCTTTTGCTTTCAGGGCTTCTTTCGCTTCTTTTATAGACTGTACTGCTGCATCAATCTCGTCCTGAGTTGCATCTGGATCCTGAAGAACTGCATTGGCTGCATCAATTGCTGACTGAAGGGCTGCAAGTGATGCGGCTGTATACTTGTCTGTTGCTCCGACAACTTCTGTTGCATCTGCAACCGCCTTTTCAAGCTCCTCTTTTACAACCGGTGCTTTCTTCTCTTCGAGTGCTGCCTTTGCTGCATTTACAGCTTCAACCTGTGCATCTACCTCTGCCTGGGTTGCGTTGTCATCAGCCAGAACTCTATTGGCTGCATCAATTGCTGTCTGAAGAGCTGCGATGGATTCTTCTGTATACTTGTCTGTCAGGGCTGCTTCACCCTCTGCTGCTTTCACTGCAAGTCTCAGTGCAGATTTGTCTGCCTTCTCTTTCAGTGCTGCAATCTTAGCTTCTACATTTGCTTTTGCATTGTCAACTTCTGTCTGAGTTGCATCTGCTTTGTTGTAAACTGTCTGAGCTTCATCTACAGCATTCTGAAGTGCTTCCAGAGAAGCCGGTGTATAAGCGTCTGTCTGTGCGAGCTTCTCATTTGCTGTATTGATTGCTGCAAGCAGATTTTCCTTTGCAACTGTCATTGCATCTTTTGCAAATGTTACTGCAATCGTATGGTTTGCTGTTACGTCTGAGAATGTATATTCTGTTACAACGTCAACTGCAGTTCCATCTACTGTAAGGCTGTCTACATGATATCCGTCATTCGGTGTGATCGTGAATGCTTTGGATGTTCCTTTGTAAACATTTGTTGCTCCTGTCGGTGCGATCTTTCCACCATTACCTGCTGTTGCTGTAATTGTGAACTGAGTCTGGATGTCAGCAATCTTTGCTGTGATCTCAGCTTTCTTCGCATCTACATCTGCCTGAGAGCTTGCTGTTGTCAACTGCTTTCCTGCATTTACAAGTTCCTGAAGCTCTACAAGTGCTGCTGCAGAATATTTATCTTTATCTGCTGCATTGAGAATTGCCTCTGCATTTGTGATCGCTGTCTGAAGTTCTGTAAGGTCAGCTTCGTCTGCCAGTTTTACTAATTCGATATCAAATTTATCTGTCTGTGGTGAATCTCCATCTGGTGCTGTAAATACAAGAGTTCCTGCTCCTGCCGTTGTAACAACCATGTTAAATTCAACCGTCTTTGCCTGAAGTGCATTATTCACCTTGGAGTTCGGTGTTGCCACCTGACCGGCAGTGATCTTTCCATCCTGCTCACTCCATGCAAGTTTGTTCGTATCAGAACCACTTCTATAAGTTACTGTTACTTTATAAGTTCCTGCTACCGGTGCATTATAAGCATAAGCAACTGAATCTGCTCCTGTAGATGTCTTATTCAGAGAATTAATATACTTTCCATTGCTTGCCCAAGCTTCTGAGTTTACTTCGCATCTCCACTCTGTTGCTCCGCATGCCTCAGTGATCGTTGTTGCATACTCTGCTTCCAGAGTCTTTGTCGTTCCCTTTGTTGTCGGGAATTCAAATGGATTTGCTGCAGTATAATTTGTAAATGCAAATGTCGCCTCAATTGTATGAGCTGCATCTACATTTTCAAATGTATAGGAAGTTCTCTTTCCTACAGATGTTCCGTCAACTTTAACATCGCTGACTTCATATCCATCATTTGCGGCGATCGTGAATGTTGCACTTTCACCTTCTGTAACAGATACCTTGCCATCTGCAAGACCTTCTGCTGTGATCGTACCGCCTTCACCTGCTGTTGCTGTGATATCATAAGACTCAACTGCAACGTTCTTTGGTGTAATTTCAAGTTTATCAAGCTGCGGTGCACCGCTGTTATCTACCGGCTGAAGGATCAGCGTTCCTTCTCCTGCTTCTGTTACAACAATATCAAACTCAACTGTACCAACAGAAAGCACATTATTTACTTTTGTATGTGGAGTTGTTATATTTCCGGCTATAATCTTATTGTTTGCTTCTGACCATGCAAGTTTATTTCCGTTATTGGTGTCTCCACTACGATAAGTTGCAACCACGTGATATGTACCTGGTTTTTTTGCATTGTATGCATACTCAACTTTATCTGTACCTGTATTGGTCTTATTCAATGAATTAATATACTTACCATTGCTTGCCCAATTTTCTGAGTTAACTTCACATCTCCACTGTGTGTCTCCACAGGCTTCTGTAATGGTTGTAGCAAACTCTGCTTCCAGGATTGCACTTGTTCCGTTCTTCCACGGGAACTGGAATCTGTCATCTGTTGTATATTTTGTACGTGCTACAAGAGCTTCTTTAGCTGCATATAATGTAGAGTATGCATTTTTGATCTGTGTATCTGTAGCATTTTCATTTGCTGCAACTGTCTTTGCTGAGGCAAGTGCCGCTGCAAACGCTGTCCATCCTTCTGAATAAAGATGTTCTTTTAATCCTTCAGATTCTGTGATCAATGTATTAAGTGAATCTCTTGTAATTGCATCAGCATCAAGAATTGTTACTTTGGCTGAGCTTGCAAGTCCGATTACCGGGCTGCTGCTTGAAAGCTCCAGTGTAAAATATACATCCCCGTCCGTTGTCGGCACACGGTTTGCATGTGCTGCAGGACTGATTACTTTTTCTGACTCGCCATTTGCAAACTGAACGGTAGAAATCAACTCTGTATTGAAATGCTTCTGAATCGCACTTCCTGGGTTTGGCTCAAGTTTCGCTGTGATTTCACCTGTTGTTCCACCAACACGCTTGATCTTGACAGCAAGATCACTGTCTTCGTTCATCGTATAGGTTTCATTTTCAATTTCGAGCATACCTTTTCCGCCATTGTTAATGACATAGGCTGCCTCGACACCGATTGCTGCTGTCGTCTTTGCTACCAGCTTCAGTGTATGATGTCCGTTTTTCAAATCCGCCGACTCAAAAATCTTTGCTCCTGTTGATCTTACGGTATCATGAGTATCAATCGTTGCAACCGGAGTATCCATATTATCAATATAGACATCTGCCTGACCATGATTTGGATCTTTTGTTCCCATCAGATATACTTTTGTTCCGTCAAACTCATAGGTAAAGCTTGCATCCGCTTTATTTGACCAGGTATTCTGTCCATTAATATAAGTAGGTCCCTTCTGTGGATTCCATCCTGAAGAACTAAATTTAAACTTCGTTGTATCATTTACACTTGTTGAATCCATTCCATCAGGAGCAGCACCACTCAACTGGAAGCCTTTGCTGGCTTTATAAACTCCAACTTCGCTAAGCTGCGGAACTTTTCCTGTTGATGTTCCGACAGTAATTCTTATCTGAGTTGCAGATATTGGTGATGTTCTGATCAGTCGTTTTGATCCAACCGTCACACCTCTTTCCATGGTCTGCCAGCTTGCATTGTCATTTTCTTTGTATTCAACTTCATAGCTATTGATATGCTGTCCATTCTGGATTGCCTCTTCGATTGATACAACATCAAATCTCTTTGCAGAATCCCACTTGATCGTCAGGCTTCCACTTGTTGTACCATCATCTGTTGTCCAGTATGTAGCATCATCATCATCCACTGCATTTCCCGGCTTGAAGTCAATATCATTGCCGCGGACATTGCTTGCTGTAATTGTTGTTCCATTTGCTTTTGCAAGATTGGTTCTGAATGTATCCTGAACATTCTGACCAAATTCCACAACACGATCCAGAATCGCCTGGTCTACTTTTCCCTCATTATTCGGAGGCACATTCAAAAGTAAGGTTGCGTTATGACCAACTGATCTAAAATACATCTCTGCAAGGTTTGTCAGAGTTCTTGGAGTATTTTTCTGTGTTCCCCAGAACCATCCGGATGTAATTCTTGCATCAGCCTCCGGTACTGTCCAGTGATTACCATCTTCATATCCATTGGAATATCCGTCTGTCGGATCTCCTTTGTAATCTCCGGCACGCTGGCTTTCATCATTGTAAATCTGACCATTACTGATTCTTGATTTTGCCCATGTGGTATCATCTGCAAATCCATTTTCATTTCCGATCCAGCGAACTGTTGTATGAGTTCCTGCTCCGAACAGCATACAATCTGCTTTGTAACCTGCTTCTTTTCCTTCATACTTCTGGATCGTCGCGAACCATTTTTCAAAATTGTATGTCTGTGGTACATTATTGTAACCGTTCGCTCCATCCATCCATACTTCCACGAAATGCCCTTTATTTCCGTATTTCGGATTGCTCAGGATTTCTTCAAGCTGGTTATTATAATATTCGTTGTAGGCATTATTGATCGATCCACCATCTGAACCAAAGGTTGACTCTGCTACATCCCATGGTGAAAGATATAATCCCATGTCCATATTGGCTGCTGTACACGCTGCTGAAATTTCTGCAAGGATGTCTCCTTCTCCATTTTTATAACTTGTACTTGCAATGTCATAATCTGTATACGCACTGTTCCAGATACAGAATCCATCATGATGCTTTGCTGTTACAATCAGCTTTTTAAATCCTGCATTTTTCAGTGTGGTTACTAATGTTTCTGCGTCGAAATCACTTTCCAGCGTAAAAATCTGATCCGGAGTTCTTCCTGCATAGAGCTTTTTCTGCGTTGACTGGTCAAATCCCCACTCCAGTTCGTTGAATGTATTCGGACCAAAATGACAAAATGCTGCAAGTTCATCCTTCTGATACTTATACTGATTTGCATCAGGTACTGTATCGTCCGGTGTTGGTGCTGCAGTATCTTTATCTGTGCAGTCCGCATCTGTTACGCCATTTTCAGCGGCATATACCGTTACTCCTGTTGTTCCAACAGAACTGAAAATCGTCGTAACTCCAAGAACCAAGCCCATAAGCATTGATAAGGCTTTTTTTCTCATGTCTTTCCTCCCATTATGTTATCAAAGCGGAGGAGGTCAGCATTTTTCATGACCTCTCCGCTTTTTCTGAATTTTAAATCCGTAAAAGTAAGCTTTTTTTAGTTCTCTTTTTTACGCTTTACTACAACGCCTGCTGCCGCTGCGGATGCTGCCAGTGCGAATGCCCAAACTGCCACGTTTGTTGTATCGCCTGTCTTAGCTGCTTTCTTAGTATTGTCTACCTTTGTTGTAGTCTTATTGTCAGACTTGGATGTATTAGAAGAATTGTTGTTCTTGTTGTCGTCAACCTTTGTATCATCCTTCTTATTGTCACCCTTGTTGCCGTCGTCTTTCTTTCCGTCATCTGTCTTCTTTTCTACAAGAGCATTGAGGGCTTTTGCGATGGCTTTATTTGCTTCGTCAACCTGAGCCTGCGTTGCATTTTCGTCATTCAGAACGGATGCGTACTGATCGTAAACTGCCTGCAGGGCTTTCAGTGATTCTGCTGTGTACTTGTCTGTTGCTGCAAGTGCTGCATCTGCCTTTGCTGTAGTTGCCTTGAGTTCTGTCTTATCAACTACTGTCGGATCAGGATTTACAGCATCTTTCTTTGTTGTAAATGTAGCTGCTGCCTTTGCGGATACATTGTTATTTGTATCAACAGCTTCTACCTCTACTGTGTACTCTGTTCCTTCTGTAAGACCTGTCAGTACATATTCTGTTGTTGCTACCAGTGTATCATTTACCTGAGTTCCATTTACATATACATTGTATCCGGCAACTCCTTCATTATCTGTAGAAGCTGTCCATGTAACAGTTGCACCTGTCTTTGTAACATCAGATGCTTTTACGTCTGTCGGAACGCTTGGTGCTTCTGTATCGACTGCCTTTGCTGTTGTAAATGTAGCTGCCTCTGATTTCTCAGATACATTTCCTGCTGCATCTACTGCTTCAATCTCTACGCTGTAATCTGTAGCTGGTGTAAGACCTGTCAGATCATACTCTGTAGCTGTTACCAGTTCTGTGTTTACCTTTTCTCCGTTTACATATACGTTGTATCCAGTTGTTGCAACGTTATCCAGAGCTGCTTCCCATGCAACATGAGCTGTTGTCTCTGTAACATCTGCTGTTCTTACTGCTGTCGGAGCATCCGGTGCTTCTGTATCAACTACTGCCTTGTCAACGTATGTGATGATCGGAGTAACATGAACAGACGGCCTGCTTGGATTGCTGTTGCAGCTTGCTGTTACGCGGATCACATCGCCCTTGTTCAGTTCAATCTCATCAAAATTTGCCCAGTCTGCTGCTTTCTGATTACTTGTTGAAAGTGTTACACTCTGTTTTACTGTATCATTTACAAGAAGGCTTAATGTAACTGTTCCGCCTGAGTTTCCAGCCTGACGCAGATACGGCTCACCATCTTTTACATTGAAGGATACTGTACCGCTCTTCGGTGCTCTGAATACCATTGCTGTCGAATAAGAAGTCTGCGGTGGAGCAGAGATCAGTCCATGAATGGAATCGCTCATTGCTGTACTGTGATTTGGAGCATCTACACCAACACCATAGTATGTATTCAGTACCCAGTTTGGATAAGTATTATCATAAGCTGTCATATCAGCCCAGTCGCCATTACCGTTCTTCTGCTGTGCAAACCATACATTTCCCTGCTGCTGTCCTGCATAGTCCAGTGTCCAGTTGTATGTATTCTTCTGAGCTACCGTATAGTCATTTGTTGTTCCGTCTTCAGCCGTGATGCGTACTGTCACTCCTGCTGTTACTGCATCTCCGTCAGCTAATGCTGTTCCATTGTTCAGTACGGAAACTGTTGCTGTATCAGCTACTGTGATGTTCTTCTTCAGCTCGCTGACTGTTGTAGCATTTGCTGTTGTATAAGGAACACTCAGTGTCTTTCCGCTTACCATGTAGTAAGAAGATTTCAGTTCTTTATCAGAACTTGCAACTACTGTATAAGTTACATCCTCCATTCCTTCATAAGAAAGAACGACGGTTGCTCCACCTTTCACGATATCTGCATCGCCAAGAACTTTATCACCATTTTTTACAGTAACTGTAACGCCTGTATCAACGATGATGTTGTTGCGGAACTGCTCTACTGTTGTATTCTTCGGAAGATCACTTACATTTGTTCCTGAAATTGTGTATGTATTGGAACGAAGTACAAGTGCTGTAACTGCATCACTTTCTGCTGCTCCGATTTCCGGTACTGCTGTGATTGCATGTCCGAAGAAGTCATGATCGATAGAATAACCATTTCTGTCAACAATTACTTTACCAGCATTGATAGCCGGTGAGTTTGCTGCCAGTTTGTATCCATCAAATTTTGTAGTAGCTGTCGGATCTTCATGCAGTCTTGCCTGCTTGTCCTCTGCTGCTGCAACCGGACCTGAACCTGCATCAACAAGTACTGCTGTTCCTGCGGATACCTTTACTGCATTTGCATCAGTTGGGTAATTGGATACATTGTAGTACAGGTTGTTGTCGAATACTTTATTGTTGCTCGGATTCCAGTTTGAAACTGTTGCCGGTGTACTTCCTGCAAAATAGAAAATATTATTTTCTGCTGTAACCGGTCCACCATTTCCATGACTTCTATGCCAGATTGTATTCAGTCCCGCTTTAATATAGAAGGTATTATTGTAAACCTGACAATTTCCTGTATTTCCAGCAGGATCCAGCGGTCCCATATCTTCATTCTGGCTGATGTTGTAGCGGAAGGTATTGTTAATGGACTGCCCACCACAGAACATAATGGTACTTGCTGTATTACCATGGCTATAGTTGTACTGGTAGTTTGTTCCGTCGCCATAGTCAGCATCCCATGGCTGTCCATCGCCATTTCCTCTTGATGCATTCAATGTTGTAAAACATTCATTATACTGGAAAATCGCATTTTTACATTTCCATGGCCAGATACCAGCTGCCACGCGTCCTGCACCAACGCCCTGTGTACCGTTTGGATTACCATTTGCATCAAGACTTGGCTGATTCTTTGAGTAGTCTTTTGTATTAATCTGTTCAGCTGCATTCTCGGATACATTGTACTGAATCAATGGTCTGTCCAGATACATGGTTGTGATGGCATCTCCACCCACATGGTTCAGGTAGTTGTTCTCGATGACTACATTGGAGGAACCATATTTTGCCATTGTTGCATCTGACAATGCACCTGTTTGGAACTGTCTCCACTGGTAAGTATATCCAACTGCGATTCCCCAACGGTTTACTGTATCCAGATAGCAGTTCTTGATCTGAACATCGTTGTATCTTGCAATTCCTGTTGTTGCTTCATTTGTCGGCGTTTCTACGATAAAGTAGATACCTCCATTTGTCATATGCTTGTTATAAACGTTACCTGTTACATTATGGATATAAAGATCGTCCAGTACGATATGATCTACTGTTCCGTTATCCTTGGCAACTCCGGCAACTCCGGTTCTGTCCATTGCATAAGCGTCATTGTAAGCTTTACCTTTTTCTGTATCTGTTGCACTGTTTCTGTCATTTGTCAGTTCCAGGCCTTTGATCTCGATGTACTCTGTATCTTCGATCAGAATACTGGAAGATACCTTACCTTTCCATTTATGATTCTGGTTATCAAGAGGTGTTCCGTAATTCAGATCCCACTGACCATGACCATTTGTATTGATCTGTGGTTTGTCTCCCTCTCCATAAGTAGAGATCTTAACCGGTGCTTCAGCAGTACCACTGTCCTCTTTTGTAAACTTCAGAGCCTGATCTTCAAACACAGATCCCTTTTTCAGGAGAACTGTATCTCCCGGCTCAAGATCAAGGGCATTCACTTTATCAAGTGTCTTGAATGCCTTGCTTTCGGAAGTTCCGTCATTGCTGTCACTTCCGCTTTTGGAATCAACATAATATGTTGTTCCTGTCGCAGTATCCTGTCCTTCAGCATTAACAGCAACTGCCGGCACCATTGATGCAACCGTTGTTCCTGCAAGCAGAAGAGCCAGAGCACCGCTCATCCATTTCTTCTTCATAACATTGCTCCTTCCATCATTCTATATTCTTCAAGGTAAACCGGTTTACATCCGCCATGTTCCCGTCCACCTGAGAATCAGTTTCACGCTGTGTGATGATATCATCATATTTCTTTTCACGCAGCTCACGTTCCACCGCAATTCTTGCTGTCTCCAGATCAGCATTCTCTTCGCTGTCCCCAAAGATCCATTCGCGGCTGTTGTAGTATTCCAGTACTTCGTCCTCTGTCAATTCCATTCCCTCACGGGTATCATCATTGCAGTATTTTTCTTTGAGCGTACTCACTTCATATTGAAGATAAAGCTGAAAGGTATATTCTTTCAGTCCGTAGACTACCTCACCTTTTTCAACTTTCTCACTCCGCTTTGCATTCTCGTCTTTCCAACGTTTTTCCAAAGCCTTATAGCTGCTGTCTGATACATCACCGCATTCTTTTGCGAGGTCATAGACCGCATGAACGTATTTCAACTGTTCTACTGTATTTTCCGTCAGAATTTCGTAGCCGTATTTTCCATCATACTTTTTCTCCCAGAAGCCATCTTCATAAACGGCATCATAGTCCTGTTGAATCTGCATTTTTGTATCATATTCTACTGATTTCATGCAGTTCACATATTCATCTTTGCTGATTGTATGCCCCCCAACAGTTAAATCGAATCGATTATCCATTCTGTATCGGACAACCCCGGCAACAATTCCCGCGACCGCGATCACCAATACTGCAATTCCGATCTTCAGGAACTGCTTTTTTCGATTCTTCATACTCCGCATCCCCTCCTGTTCTGAAATCTTGTTCTGTCTACGCACGAGCTTACCCACTCTGACTTAATACTATTATAACAACAGCAGAATTTTTCGGCTCGTTCTTTTCGGTTGATTCCCACGCTTATTTTGTCTAATTCGGAACATTCTTTTTGATTCTCCCTTGACGGCTTTTATTCTCTTTGCTATATTACATATAGAACAGTATGAATGATACTGTTTCTTTGCATACAATAGTGTAAAAAGTAATGCAGATCAGATGATACAAACGTAACGGAAAGATATGAGGGTGAGTCTATGAAAAGAGATTACTATGAACTGCTCGGACTGGCGAAAGGTGCCGATCCGTCAGCAATAAAAAAAGCCTACAGAAAGCTTGCTAAAAAGTATCACCCGGATACGAATCCCGGTGATAAAGAGGCCGAAAAGAAATTTAAAGAGATCACAGAAGCTTACAATATCCTGAGTGATCCTGAGAAAAAGAAACTTTATGACCAGTTTGGTCACGCTGCATTTGACCAGAGCGGTGCTGCCGATGGAGCCGGCGGTTACGGCACCGGTGGTTTCCATGGTGGATTCTATGGAAGTGGCTTTGGTGGAGCCGGATCTGACGGAACCGGATTTGGCAGCAATGGTTTTGGCAGTGGTGGTTTCAGTGGTGGCGGTTTTACCGGAAGCGGTGGGTATCAGGAATACCACTTTGAGGGTGGTAATATGGATGATATGTTCGGAGATATTTTCGGAAATATGTTCCACGGAGGAGCATCCCGCAAGACTTCTTCCGGATTTGGGAACGGCTTCCATGGTGGGTTCCAGTCCGGTGGTTTTCAGTCAAAGGGATCCGATCTGAATGCAGAAGTAACCGTTGGTTTTGATGAAGCTGCTTTTGGCTGTGACAAGGTTATCACATTACAGGATCCAAATGCTCCGGGAAATCCTTCCCAATCACTGAAGGTTCATATTCCTGCAGGAATTGACACCGGTAAGACGATTCGTCTCCGTGGTAAGGGAATGCCCGGTGTAAATGGTGGAGATGCCGGGGATCTGATGTTGAAAGTTAAAGTTGCTGACAAGCCGGGATATGTGCGAAATGGAATGGATGTCTATACGACAGTTTCTGTACCTTTCACAACGGCTGTCTTTGGTGGTGAGGCACTGGTTCAGACTTTATATGGCAATGTGCTTTGTAAGATCCGTGAGGGTACACAGTCCGGTTCTAAGATCCGCTTGAAGGGAAAAGGAATTGTTTCCATGAAGAATCCTTCGGTTCACGGTGATCAGTATGTAACGGTTCAGATTGAAGTTCCAAGACACTTAACTCCACAGGCGAAAGAGAAGCTGCGTGAATATGAGACCCTGGTCAGCGGGAACGCAAAGAGTGCTTAAGATTTGAATATGGCAGTTGCAGAGATGCAAAAATACGAGACTTTTGAAATACGGCAGTTGAAAAAGACGAAAGGAGAGTCGCTTTTGAGGCATTGGCAACCGTCAAAAATGTACACACATAAAGGGCAGAAATGAGACATTCTTTACCGCTTAGCATTGGCAAAAATACGATTTGTTATTCTTGCCAGGCGACAACGGTATAAATAATGTTGGTCATTTCCGCCCCTTCTTTTATGAAATTTTTTCTATTTCAGACTATTTCTTCCATTTCAGACCGGATTGTATCTTCGGATGCTGCCATTGCCTGCAGGGTCATGGTAAGAAGCTTTTCAAGTTCCCAGCCCAGTTGATTGGCACCTCTTTCAATGACTTCTCTTGAACATCCTGCAGCAAATCCTTTACTTTTATATTTTTTCTTCAGAGATTTTAATTCCATATCCTTTGTACTTTTTGACGGACGCATCAGTGCAGCCGCCCAGATCAGACCTGTCAGTTCGTCTGCCGCGAAGAGTACTTTTTCCATCTCGTGAACCGGCTCTACATCAATCGTCTTTCCACAACCTACTGTGATTCCGTATCCATGAGAACATACTGCATGGATCAGATCTTCTGAAACTCCAGCTTCTCTTAAAAGATCCGGTGCTTTCAGGCAATGCTCTTCCGGGTACAATTCAAAATCAATATCATGAAGCAGTCCTGCAATCCCCCAGTATTCTGCATCTTCTGCGTATCCCAGTTCATTTGCATACCACTTCATAACAGCCTCTACAGTCAGAGCATGCTGAATGTGAAATGGATCTTTATTATATTTTTTAAGTAACTCAAAAGCATCTTTTCTGGCAATATGTTCCATGTTGTTCCCTCCTTTTTATCTGCAGTTTTCCTACCATTCCGATAGGTTATATTTTACTTTGATCTTTACTGCTTGTCAAGGTGGTAAGCATTTTACATTTTTGCTGTGTAAACATTTTTACTTTTTGCCGCAAGTATTCTCATGATCCTCTGCCGGTTATACCGCTGCATAATTACAAAAATCAAATCCATTCCTGCAGATACAATGGAAGTAATAATGAAAACCGGATATGCTCCAAATTTTATCCCGGCGAAAACCGGCAAAAAGCTCAATACCGCAATAATCTCATGCACCACTTCTGACTGGCACATGGTCTGTGCGATTTCTTTCCAGCTATGGAGTCTCGGATCAAACCAGTCCGGACACCATATCATATTTAAATGAAACTGCTCGCAATTCATCTGTCATTACATACTCATATCCTTTATTTGTAGTTCTTCCTCTTTCGCTAAATAAATATAAATTTTTCTTAGCTCTTGATCCCAAAACATATAATATTTTCTTTGTTTCTACATTTCTCATTACCTTTTTTTCACTTTTACAGATATAATCCCAATGTGGTAAGTATCCATTTAATAAACCAAACGCAATTACCGTTGTATATTCTTCTCCTTTTACACCATGAATTGTACTGAGCACTATGCCGTGTCTTTCATGAAAACATGCCTTTATTGCAGCATTGGTATTTTCTATTTTATAGCGTTTAATTCTTTCTTTGCTTTTTTGTATGAATGCTTCAAATGTATCATTTAACTCTATTTCGTCTTCTAAATTAATTTTTAAGCATACTAACACATACTTAATACAATTTTCAAAGTAAATCAACTCTTCTTCTTGAGGATTTTTATAACTATTAATACTCCGAAGCAAATAATAGGAATCTATTTTTTCATCAATACCTATGTGATACTCTTCCTTTAAAATTTCTATAATTTCTTTTGCAATCTTCTTTCTTATATAGGTATTTTTTCCTGGATCTGTATATAGCAACCTTGCCAATAAATAAAATGGATTTAATTGGTCTCTTTTAAATGGTGATATTTCTGGTGCGTCAAAATTTTGATCCGGCATCTTCTTTTTAAGTTTCTCTGAAATTTCAAATATTAACCCCCATTGTGGGGCAACAACACAGATCTCTTCTTCTGGAACCCCTAATTTTATTTCCTTATTAATTATGTCACAAATACAATCTATTAATTTATCTTTTTCCAGTGTGTTATTTAAACAAATTATCCCTTTTTCATCTTTTAATTCATCTCTACTACAAAACACTCCTGTATCAACTATTTCAAAATTTTTATAATAATCAACTATTCTTTGTGTTGACCGATAACACCCTGAAAGATAATTCTTTTTTATGCTTACTTGAAACAATTCTTCTAGTTGTTTTTGGTTTTTTGCAATTCCCCCTAACGAACCATAAATCCCCTGATTTACGTCACCGACAAACACAATATTTATCGATTTATTGTTTTTTACAATAGCCGCTAATATCTGATATTGTTCTTCTTGTGTATCTTGAAATTCATCTACCTGGATGCTTCTAATAATTTTGGAAATATTTTCTGCTATAAATTTATTTTTACATACTAATTCTTCTGATAGAATTAATATTTGTTCAAAATCAATTTCTTTTTTTTCTTCTAACCATTTTTCATACTCTTGCTTAACTTCTGGATATTCTAAGGGATTATCATAAAAATTACACTCTATTCCTAATTCTTTCGCTATTTCTCTGCCGTATGAATCCGCAATATATTCATCAATAATTGTATATCCTTTTTTCAGTCGTTCTGAGTACATAGCATAAGGTCTTATAATAAATTTCATGCAAAATTGGTGAATTGTCCCAGTCCATACATTATCCGTTTCAACATCCATTTCTAATAGTCTATTCTCTATCTCGTTAGCCGCTCGGTTAGTATATGTAATAGCAATATTATACTTTTCAGACTCTTTATATTTGTCTGCAATATACGCCAAACGATATGTTAAAGTTCTCGTCTTTCCGCTACCGGGACATGCCATAATTAAATAATTATCTTGACTTAAACATATTTCACGTTGCTTGGCATTTAAGCAATGTGCTAAATCATCTATCACCATTTTCCTCCATATATTTTACTAATTTCGACAACATAGTTTCAGGAAATTTTGTGCAAAAAAGTTTTAATATTTTATTCTGTTCCGTCAAAGAATTTGAACACTGTATTCCGTCTTTAATATCAGAAATGTCTCCCTCTTCATTACACTTTACTGTATATTTTAACATTTTCCACAACACTGCATCTGATATAGATTTTCCTCCTGAAAATGCCACTGCTCGTAATAAGTAATCTGGTATTACTACATTATAGTCTAAATCATCGGCCAAACTCATAGCAAGCCAACCTTTTCCAATATAGTTTGCTACAGAAATTACTGTATCATAACGTTTCGCTTCACTTTCATCTATACAGTCTTTATGTTTTTTTATCGTGTCATCTTTTTGATAGTTTTCTTCAATTACCTGTTTATAGTAGAATCTATTTTTTTCGATGTTAGTAAAATCAACTTCAAATGTATAATTCGCATAAAACATTTGTACATATTTATTATTACCAAATAATCTTTCCAGCTTTTCCTTCCTTGATTTTCCTCTGTCCGCAGCCTCTTTTTTGCATTTTTCAGCATTTTCCAATATTGCATCTAGATCTGTGACGATAGCACACCTCCTCCGCAAACGTTCTTCCGCAAATATGCTAGCAACATATTCAAAAGAAACACTTCCTATGTTAATTACTCCTATTCCCAATTCGTCTAACGAAACGCCCAAAGTCTTCTTAACCATTGATGGTAACATTATTTCCTCTGCATCACCTTCAACTAAAATAACCCCTTTAGAAAACAATAACACAGAACGTTTTGCATCTAAATATTTTTCCAAGCGTTTTGAAAGCTTAATTTTATTCAATTTTAACTCTTTTTCTCCAAATTCATCCAATCCATTACATGGTTGCATCACCACTGAATGCAACCCATCAATTTTCATGACATTAACTTTTTTAATCTCTGCGATTTCTGAAAGTTGGGCTGAATGTGTTGTCATAACAACCTGCGTATATTCTGTAGAAATTTGTAATTTATCAAACAATGTTTTTTGAATATGTGCATGTATATGTGCTTCCGGTTCTTCAATAAGCATTATATTCATCACTTCGTGATTTCTGTTATATTCAAATTCTACTAATTTTAAAGCTATATAGAGCATGTTCAAATGTCCCAATCCCAACAATTCTATATCATGTTGACTTGTTGTTGAAATTGTTAAATTTTTTGATATTGATGGTAAATCCTCTTTTATTTTTGATTCTAACATTATATCAGGAGAATATACCATACCGATAATATCATCCATTCTATTTCCGATTTTAACCCCAATATCTGAAATTTGTCTTACATTTGCAATTGTAGCATTTAAATCTCTTATTTTCTCCTGTATTGTTTCTAAATCCATTAGTTCAATATCACTCTGTATTGCATCTATAATCCTGCGAATAGGATTTTTAGGCTTATGCATTTCTGTCCCTACATCTCTTAATGCATCAATAAAAACTACCGATAAATGAGACCAAACATCTAATATTTCTATTTTGCTCCCTGTTAAAGACATATCAACATTATCAGGTGATTATTCCGGGGCTCTCTGAGCCACCTGTCCGGACTTTGAGAGCCACCATTCCGGAGAATGAGAGCCATATATTCCGGTAATTCAGAGCCACCTTATTTGGCTCTATTACATATATTTCCTTTATACTGTAAATACACACCTTTGGTGTGAATACAGATAAAGGAGGTCATAAGTTATGACCAAGTATCGTGAAATCCTACGCTTGAAAAGCTTAGGATTCAGTGAGAGGAACATCGCACAGAGTTGCGGTGTATCCAGAAACACAGTCGCTAAGGTTTTGAAAAAGGCAGCGGAAATCAAGCTTTCATGGCCGCTGGATTTCGACATGACCGACAGTGCACTAGAGGAGCTGATGTTTCCTAAGGATAAGTCGGCAACGAATAAACGCATGCCAAACTTTGACTACATTCGCAAAGAACTTCTGCGAAATGGTGTAAACAAAAAGCTTCTCTGGGTAGAATACTGTGAGGAGTGCCGCATGAGCAGCGAAGAGCCTCTAATGTATTCTCAGTTCTGCTACTACATCCAGAAGGATGAAGAA